>Ga0316218_1000958_pt1 | contig 34846 bp, 28 predicted proteins | sample TBH18003metaG_FD_203634 | JGI IMG/M metagenome (GOLD analysis project Ga0316218, IMG submission 203634) | Freshwater microbial communities from Trout Bog Lake, Wisconsin, USA - TBH18003 | ecosystem: Environmental > Aquatic > Freshwater > Lake > Hypolimnion/Profundal zone | place: USA: Wisconsin...
TTGAATTACAATATTATTAAGCATAACTGATTATAATATAATTGTTTAGAGTGGTAAGAAGATGGTACCAATACAGGTCCACCTCGACTCCACTTTGGACACTAAAGGATTATTCGGGTCTCCTTCAAAAAGGGAGACCCTCATCCTTTGATTCTTCTTGGAAACCCTTCAAGGCAGAGCCTTTCAGCCCACACACTATTCTGAGCCACTCAATTGGAACCCATTATTTAACCCCTTTATTATGGGGTGGTTTTGATGTCTTTTTTGGATATTTTGTTTGACTATTTGCAACCCACTTTTGCTTGACTTGAAAAAGTCAACCAAAAGTCAACCAACCATATAGTAGCTAATTGATTTATAAAATTTTAACATAAAATCAATTTGCAAAAAAATGTCAAATGTAAAATTCAGTCTTTTTATAAAAAAGGCTAAAAAGAACACACAGAACCAACACCCAATTGTTTTAACCATCTCTGTTGCAGGGGTTAGAAGCCAAATTTATACAGGTGTTTCTGTTGAATTAAAACAATGGAATCCAATTTTAAAGAAAGTAAAAGGGTATGATGAAAATGCCAAGGCATTGAATTCAACCCTTGAAGCACTTTTAATTAATGCAAGACAAATAAGCAATCAATTGATGATTTCAGGTGTCCCATTTAATCCAAATACCATTAAAGAACAATTAAGAAATGGGGGGAAGAAGAGCCCACTATTAATTGAATCATTTGATAAGTTTCTTTCAAGAATGAATAGTTTAATTCCAAGTAGATATACGCGGGCAACATTGGTCAAGTATACGAATACAAAGAATAGAGTAAAAGAATTTGTGAAGCATAAAACAAATAGAAATGATATATTTTTATACGAATTGAATACTCAATTTATGGAAGAGTTTGATATTTGGCTTCGCACAAAATATCAAAATAACAATAATAGTGTGTACTATGCCCAGTTAACCCCACAACCCAGCTCTACACAAAGTATGGTTCAGGATTTTGGGCTTGGAAAGATTAACCTTGTTTACTCCCGCCCGGATGTAAAAGGCCGTAAAATATTTGGAGGTTTAGAACCTTACGGCACTGTTTGGCGTACCGGAGCCAATTCAGCAACAGTTATTAAATTCAGCGATGAGGTAACTATGGAGGGTAATAAAGTGCCTGCAGGAGAATATGGGTTATTCAGTATTCCAGGCGAAAAGGAATGGACAATTATCCTGAGTAAACAATCCAAACAATGGGGGGCATACACCTATAAACCAGCTGATGATTTTTTACGTTTCAAAGTAAAAACGGAGCATTTAGCTCAATTGACGGAGACTATGACGCTTGCGTTTACCAATGTCACACCGGCAAGTTGCGATCTGCAGATGATGTGGGAACATAGCGGGTTTGTTATTCATATGACCACGGATATTGATACTAAAGTAATGGCACGGATTGATTCTGCTATGAATACCGACAAAAAAACTTATTATGAAGCGTTGATCTATTATTACAACAACAACAAAGACATGGACAAAGCTTTAGCCTGGGCAACAGAACTGGAAAAAGATAAAAACTTTCCGCCATTCGTACCAAAGCTATGGAAGGCACGAGTGCTATTGAAAAAAGGAGATAAAGCCGCGGCAATAGCAACGGCCGAACAAGGAGCAAAATTTGCTGCCGATATGAAAACGGATGAATATGTGCGTTTAAATAATGAGGTGATTGCACAAGCAAAAAAATAATCACCCGTAGAACAGATGAATATCGAACAAGGAATGATGAATATCGAAATAATGAACTCGATATTCATCATTCCTTGTTCGTCTGTTCGATATTCTTTTACCTTCCTCTCATTACTTTATGCTCTACCCCCAGATACTGGCCAAATTCGAAAACGGGCTATCGCTTTACATTCCCGATCCTGATCTGGTAAAACCAACTTATGAATATCTACGGTTGAAAGATGAGTCAACGCCATTTCCATTTTGGGCAAAAATCTGGCCTTCCGCAATTGAAATGACTGCATTTTTACAAAAAGAACCGCATTGGATAGAAGGGAAGTATGTGTTGGAATTGGGCGCTGGTATTGGATTGCCCTCTTTTACCATGGCAGCTATTGCTTCAGAAATGATGATTAGTGATCATGCAACAGAAGCCGTAAAGCTTATCGAGAAAAATATCCAACTGCTGGATCTGCAACATGTAAAAGCCCGTTGTCTGGATTGGAATGATTTTCCAGATGGGATCAAAGTAGATACCGTATTATTGAGCGATATCAATTATGCGCCAGATCAGTTTGCTCCATTACTGTTAGTGATCAATAAATTCTTAGCCCAGGGTACAACTATTATTTTAGCAACACCTCAACGAATTACTGCCACTGCTTTTGTTGAGAGTATTCAGCCTTTTATCAAAAAAACGATTTTGCAAACAGGAAGATCTTCGGAACAGGGGGGTATTATTAGCATTTTTATTCTTTCTCATTATTAAATTTTCATGAATTCTACTGGCTCGCAGTTCTGTTTTATCTGAATGGCAACCCTTGCTAAAGAATATTTCCCTAACTAAAAACAGTTTAGTATTTTTAAATCAAATCGTTGATTTTCAGCATATTTTATATCAATTCAAAATTTTCTTAATGAAACGTCTTATTTTTTCCTGTTTTCTTGCATTTTCTCTATTGGTATCGATGGGCATAGCTGCACCGAATCCCAAAACCAGCAATAAACACATGTATGTTTCTCATTTTGAGAATGTATTGGGTACCTCAATGGAAGTAAAAGTGGTGGCGTCATCCCAACAGGCAGCAACAATAGCAGAAACAGCGGCTAAACATGAAATCAGCAGACTATCTAAAATATTAAGTGCATATGATGCAGGAAGTGAATTCAGTCAGTGGATGCACACTTCTCAAAAAGCAGTCGCCATTTCACCAGAATTATTTGAAGTGCTTTCCCTTTTTGATGAATGGAGAGTAAAAAGCAATGGCGCACTGGATGCTTCTGCAGAAGTAATTACCAAACTTTGGAAGCAGGCGGCGGGTAAACAAAAATTACCAACCGAAACAGAATTGGCTCAATCAGTTGCAGAAGTTCAGAAAACGCATTGGCTACTTGACCCTAATAACCATACGGCCATTCATATGAGTAATGCACCATTAATGCTGAATTCATTTGTAAAAAGCTATATTATAAAACAGGCTACAGCTGCTGCTTTGGCTTCTCCTAAAACAGAGGCAGTTGTCATTAATATTGGAGGCGACCTGGTGGTATCTGGGAATCTATCAGAAACTATTCAAATCAGCGATCCTAAAGCAGATGCAGAAAATGAAAGGCCACTTGATCAATTACTGATACGTAATAAAGCAGTTGCCACCAGTGGTAATTACAGAAGAGGAGAATTGATCGAGGGTCATTGGTATTCTCATATCGTTGATCCGCGCACAGGTATACCGGCAGATAATATTCTTAGTGCCACAGTGGTTGCCGATAATGCAACGGATGCTGGGGCATTGGCTACAGCATTTAATGTGATGAACCCGGTTGAAAGCGAGCAATTGGCTTCAAAAGTTCCGGGTGCAGAATACCTGATCATTACACGTGACGGTGAACGGATTCAAAGTAAAGGATGGGCTTCCTTAGCATTACCTTTAGAAAACAAGGCCGAAGCTGCATTAAACAATCAAATCAAATGGACTAATGCCGGTTGGGCCAATGAATATGAACTACTGGTAAATCTCGAAATCAATCTCCAAAAAGAAGGCTTTGCCAAAAGACCTTATGTGGCAGTTTGGGTAGAAGATGAGAATCATGCCGCTGTCAGAACCATTTCAGTTTGGCATGCAACTGATCGCTATATGCCAGAATTAAAATCATGGTATCTTAAATACAGGGGATTATATACTTCCGATAAAAATTTCTATTCTTCTATCACCAGCGCTACCCGCTCTGCCGGAAAATATACCGTTAAATGGGATGGAAAAGATGATAAAGGAGAAGTCGTGAAGCCGGGTAAATACACACTCAAAATTGAAGCATCCAGGGAACATGGTACTTACCAGTTAATGCGTCAGGAGTTTGACTGGAATGAATCACCTAAACAAATTACCCTTGCGGGGAATGTTGAGATTGCAGCTGCTTCTATTGAGTGTAAGAAAAAATAATAGTAAACTTTTTTAGTAAAGAGTAGGGTTTGAAAATAGTAAATGATCGTAGTATGAAATATGCTAAATATTTGTTTCTGCTGACAGTTTCTCTTGCAGGCAGTCAGTTAATCGTAGAACAGGCAAATGCGCAGGAAACACCAAAATTCGGAATAGAACTTACCAAAACGATTCAGCTAAATCCAGCACAATTAAAACCTTTGGAGGGATTTTTTCAAAACCCCAAGAATAAGGATATGTATGTGCAGATTACAGTAGCTCCCAGCGGTAACGGCATCATGTGTAAAAGGTTATGGAATAATAACCAGATGAATTTTCTACCGGAAACCGAACTCAATTTTGTTAGCGCGATAGCACCTGAAGAAAGACCGCTTCGTTTGCTCTTTAAGAAAGATTCTACGGGATCTGTTTCTCAATTGTCTTTGGGAAATAATGATCTATGGACAAGGGTTGCGGATTATAAACCGATTGTAAAACTAGAAATGAAACATACTCCCGAGCAACTGAAACCGCTCGAGGGTACCTATTCTTTGCAAAATAACCAACAACAAAGATTTATCCAGTTTACGGTAAAACAGAATCAATTGATATTGAAACAACATTGGGATGGAACTGAACAGGCTTTATTGCCCGAAACCGAACTGAGTTTTTTTATCAAAGACCAGACTTTATTTTCACTTGTTTTTAGTAAGGATGCAAATGGTGTGATTAACCAGGCCCTTGTTAATAAAAGAGATAACTGGACAAAAATTGTTCCAGTACATCTTACTAATGAACAGTTGAAAGTGTTTGAAGGGAAATACCAGTTTAAAGATGATCCGGATAATTTATTGCAACTTACTGCCAAAGGCCAGCAACTCGTAGTAAAACAGTTATGGGATGGGAAAGAGATCAATCTTACTCCACAAACAGATACTTACTTTTATAACAACGAGGAATCCTATTCATTACTTTTTAATAAAGATGCAGACGGGAATTTTACCCAGTTGAGATTACTGGGCATAGATATTTTCACTAAGGTTAAATAAATCAGATACACCGTTAAAGTACTTAATATAGCCAATAAAAAAAGCGATACCATTAGTATCGCTTTTTTTATTGGCTATATTGTTTTTATTAATTGTTATTTTCTTCCGTGGAAGAATCATCCCCCCTTTGTGAAAGCGGTGGTGGTGGTGTATCATTTGCCGGAGAAACATAAATGGTTTGGTGGTAGAACTTAGTGGAAGGTTTTACCTCATTTAGTTTTTCCTGGAAAATCGAGATATAATTATTATCCTTATTATTCTTGGTAAATACATCTTTCAATTGAGTGAACAGATCGGAAGAAGTAGCATCAAATACACCTGTTTCCAGACTCAGCAATTTGATATTGGCATCCACAAACTGATTCATCTCTGTATTGATAATAGTACAATGTATAGAGCCTCTTAAAATAGAATCTTTACAGAGATTTACACGCAGGCTGTAAACAGAGCCTTCAAACTCACCTTCTACTTTTATATCATTGCAGATGATTACCCCCTTCCCTTGATAATTCCGGTTGGCGTAATATGAATGGTTTTTTTACTGTAAAGAACCCCATTGAAATTGCCATCCAGAATAATATCATTCTCGGAATCGAGAATACCGGATATATTGGTAGAACTGGTGATGAATAATTGCTTATCATCAGCAATACTCTGGCTGCTGAAACTGGAATTGGGATCGTGCAAAAGTTGCTCTCTGAATTTGTTCATCGGATTAAGTTTACCAGATAAAAATACTGTTTTTTAAGCAAAATGGATAATCTTGCTGGTCTTGACTGTATTTAGGCAAATTATATTATTTTTTTATGAAATAAGAAAACATTTACCGGGATTTCTCAATAATCGGCCAAATTGGCTATCTTGATGCTCACTTATTTAAGATTGATCTATAACCTATGCTTTTTAAGAAAAAAGAAAACCCATCAGAAATGCTTCCTGCCGTGCAGGTAGTATCAGGAGGCGTATATTTTGGTATCATTAAAACAACTTCGCCCATACGGATTGAAGGGGATTTTAAAGGGATTATATTCTGTACCAATAAAGTAATTATTGACAAAAAAGCAACAGTAAATGGCGATATCCTTTGTCACGAGATCGTTGTTGGGGGCCTGATTGATGGAAACGTGATCTGCCGGAATAAATGCACGTTAAGTGATGGCGCCGTTGTGAATGGGATTGTTAGAACAGCAAAATTTGAAAATGGAGATGATAGCTCTGTTATCGGCCCGGTATATGTAAGCAAGGAAAACCTGAATATTGATGTAGATGAATATTACGAACTTTTCAATAAAAAAGAAACCCTCGAAAAGATCAAGGCTGAATATTTCTCTCTGCCACAAAAACTGATTCTGATTACCTGATAATACTCAACCACTATAAATCAAAAAAGCTCCCTGAAACTAATTTCAGGGAGCTTTTTTGATTTATAGTGTACTGCCTGTAACCATATAACCATGCAGCAATTAATCAATTCAACCCTACACAAACTTCGTAACCCCCGGAACTGCAACTGGATAAAATCCATCCGCATTTGGAACCACAGGTGGTAATGCATCCCAATCATATATTTTTGGATGCAGATCAATTCCAGAATTAATTGCTTTATCCCATTCAACTACCTGTCCGCTGTAAGTAGCAAATCGTCCGAGAATAGAAGTCATGGTGCTTTTGGCCCCATTTTCCGCATCAGCAAATTTATATTCACCTTTTGCAATAGCGGCAAATAATTCATCATGTTCTGTCTGGTAAGGGTTGTTTTCTGTTTTGGTATCAAACTGATAAAGAACCTTTCCGCTATTATCTGTAATTCTTGCAGCTCCGCATTGAATCTTTCCTTTTGTACCCACAAATAGTTCATCTACTTTACTCATGGTTCCGGGGATATGTCTGCATTGGCTGTTTAATATCGAACCATCGGCATATTGAAATTCTACATAATGGTGGTCAAATATCTCACCATGATCCTTGCCTTTCCGCACTTGTCTTCCCCCCATACCCTGGGCTTTTACAGGATAACCTCCTTTGAACCAGTTAATCACATCCAGGTTATGGATATGCTGTTCGGTAATATGGTCACCACATAACCAGACAAAATAGTACCAGTTTCGCATCTGGTATTCCATTTCTGTTTGATTGTATTTACGGGGTCTTACCCAAACTCCATCATTATTCCACCATGCCTGGGCTGAAGTAATATCACCAATCAGGTCTTTTCTTTTAAATAATTCCCGATAGGAATTCTGATAATGTCTTTGTAACCCAACCACCACATTCAATTTTTTCTCTTTGGCAATGGCCGCAGATGCCAGTACTTTTTGAATACCGGCAGGATCAGTGGCAACCGGTTTTTCCATGAATACATGTTTGCCCTGGGCAATGGCTTCTTCAAAATGTATGGGTCTGAAACCGGGAGGAGTAGCCAATATCACAACATCCGCCAGCGCAATCGCTTTTTTATACCCTTCAAATCCGGTAAATTTTCTTTCTTCTGGCACATCGATCCGGGTTTTCATATTCACAGATTTACCAGCTGATTCATTTTCCATTTCGGATGAGATGGATTGATAGCATCTGTCCAGATTATCTCTGAATGCATCTGCCATGGCCACCAGTTTTACATTTTGCTTACTTAACAGGGCCTGTGTTGCAGCCCCGGTTCCCCGGCCACCACAGCCTACCAAAGCTATTTTGATAGTATCATCAGCACCTGCAAAAAAATTAGCTCTGGAAAATAGGGGGGAAGCTATCAGACCGCCCGCAAGTAAAGAACCTTGTTTTACAAATTCCCTTCGGGAAGCATTGGCAGAAGCATCGTTTTTCATGTGTTTTGTTTTATTATTTGCCGATATATTGTTTAAAAAATTGATTGGCTTCCTCCATGGTGGGTTGATGGAAGGGTCTTATCAGTCTGAATCCTACCGACCTGGCTTCGGTAAGCCACCATTTACTTTTTGGAATCTGTGGATCCCTTTTGTTCCAGGATGGATCTGAATGAAATCTTCTGGCTGTGCTCAAATCTGCTGCATCTTCCAGATAACTGCCTCCCCGTAATGCTTTTGGATATTTTGCAGAATTCGGTAATACCATCGGGTCTAGCTGATTATCCTGTAAAGAAGCATAGCTGTTCTCATCATAATGATCCAACGTCCATTCCATCACATTCCCAATCATATCATATAAGCCCCAGGCATTCGGTAGTTTTTGTCCCACTTTTTGAAATTTATTATCACTATTGGCACTATACCATGCATGTTTAAATAAGCCTGTACTGTCATTGCCAAAATAATAAGCTGTATGTGTTCCTGCTCTGCAGGCATACTCCCATTCAGCTTCACTAGGTAACCTGAAAAAGATGCCCGTTTTCTGATATAACCAGCGGCAATACATTAATGCACCTAACTGCGACATACTATTGGCAGGATACCCGCCTTCTTTTCCCATCCCCCAGGTAAGGTCAACATATTGCGGACTGGGTCGGGTTATTGCATCCATATCAATATTCTGACTGGTGCTTTCATCTTTGAGAAACACATCAAATTCATCACGGGTAACTTCATATTTGCCCATCCAGAAGGCAGATATCTGGATTGCTTTTTGAGGGCCTTCGTCGGGCTTCCTGTTTTTTTCAGTAAGTGGACTACCCAGTAGAAATTTTCCACCCGGTATCGGAACCATAGTAAATGAAAGAGAACTCCCGGGAATTGCCTGACGATAAACAGGAAAGCTATCCACCTGATTTTTTGCATTACATAGATGCGAAAGGGATAGCAGCGCAATCAGAAACAAAGTATTTTTCAAGAGGCATTCTTTAGAGGGAATTAAGTTAAGGAAATAATCATTACAATAAGAAAGGATATCGAAAATCTAACGAATACCTATTTGGATTAACTAGTTGTCGGCCTTCCAGTATCTGTCAAAATTGGATGTTTTATAATAAACTATTTTTTCATCTCTGATTACCGTGATCAAAAGGGCGGCTCTATTGCGGATTGCCAATTTTTTGGCAGATGCAATCGGTAATATACTACAGGCAGTAGCCAGCCAGTCGGCATCAGTGCCATTTTTTGCGATGACTGTTACGTTTCGCTGTGACTGGATTCCATATCCGGTTCTGGGATCTATGATATGCGAATATTTCTTTCCATTATGGGCAATATACTGGTAGGCATCTCCTGATGTGGCTACTGACATATTCTGTAATACAAGATGCCCTGATAACAACTCATCTGTGGTTTCAGGAACATTAATGCCCACTATCCATCCCTGCGTATTTGCTGGCGGGTTGCTCATTGCCATATCACCTCCTGCATCTGCCAGGGATTGTGTGATGCCCTGGCCCTTTAAAAAATCAACTATTTTTTGTGCAATATATCCTTTTGCAATACCTCCGAGATCCAATCGCATACCTTCTATGGGTATCAGAATTGTCTGTTTCGCACTGTCAATTTTTACTTTAGAAAGGCCAATCAAATTTCTTGCCTGGATGATAGCTAAACTATCCGGAAATACTTTCATTTTCCGGGCCTTTCTCCATAACATGCTTAAAGGGCCGATGCTGATATCATAAGCCCCCTTACTTTGCTGATAGGCTTTTCTGGAAGACAGTAATATATCGAGCATAGCAGGGGATAAATGTTGTTCTCCTTTACCGGCACTTGCATTTAACTGGTTCAGCTCACTATTGGGATCATAATCGCTATAAATCAGGTTGAATGAATCAACCAATGCATAACATTTTTCCGATAAAATCCTTGCCTGCATTGAATCATGTGCTACAAAAACAATATTTAACGGGGAACCCATTTTATTTTGGGAGTAGCTATATTTCTTTTCCTGTGTAGCAGCGGGGTAGGCAAGCAACAGAGAAAACAAAAAAATGATGGGTCTGTACAAATTTGTTGATTTATTAAAGTGTTCCCGTAAATTTAAAGCATAAATACGTATTGCTATGCAAAGAAGAAAATTTGTACAACAGAGTTTATTGGCAGGTGGGTCTCTATTGACTTTTACAGAATCGATAGGAAATACAAAACAGTCCATGCCTTTTGCAGATGCTACCCCTTTTCATTGTAATTACGGTATACATGACGGGATGTTTAAAAATCTTGCCGGTGATGATTTTATTGACCAAATCAAATTTGCCCATAGCGTGGGTTTCCGGGCTATAGAAGATAATGGAATGATGAAGCGAACACCTGAGCAGCAAAAAAAAATCGGGGATACACTTGCGCAATTGGGTATGTCTATGGGGGTTTTCGTGTTGGTTTTTGATGATTGGCCTTTACAGACATCCTTAACCGGCGGAAAAAAGGAATGGAGGGATAAATTTGTCGCTTATTGCAAGGACGCGGTTGAAGTTGCCAAACGTTGTCATGCTAAATGGATCACTGTTGTGCCAGGTAATTATGAAAGGTCTTTACCAGAGGGTATTCAAACAGCGAATGTGATACAGTCATTAAGACTGGGCGCTGAAATATTTGAGCCGAATGGTTTGGTAATGGTGTTGGAACCGCTTAGCGATACCCCAGATCTTTTTTTAAGGCATTCTGACCAAACTTATGCCATGTGTAAAGCCATCAATAGTCCCTCCTGTAAAATACTCTTCGATATGTATCATATGCAAAGAAATGAAGGAAACATGATCAAAAATATTGATCTGGTGTATGACGAAATCGGATATTTCCAAATTGGAGATAATCCGGGAAGAAAAGAACCGGGTACCGGAGAGATGAATTATCAGAATATTTTTAAACATATCTATCAAAAAGGATACAAAGGGGTATTGGGCATGGAGCATGGAACAGCAAAACCGGGTAAAGAAGGAGAACTGGCATTGATAAAAGCTTATCGGGATGCGGATACTTTTACTGGTTAGTATGACATTTTAGTAATCCCTTAATTTTTTAGATTAATAATTTAATCATAACCTTAAATGCTGATTTGGGTCTTGGATTTGTAAAATACAATCCTTTTATTAGTGTAATTTTGTATCCATCTCAGCAAAACAGATAATGATACGGAATGAAGGCCAAGCTTAAGCGACTCTCTGAACATTTGGAAGGGGATTTATTTTTTGATAAAACGATGCGAAGTTTATACGCGACAGATGCTTCGGCTTATCGTGAACTTCCACTAGCCGTGGCTATACCGGCCTCAAAAAAAGATATTCTTACCCTGATTCATTTTGCCAAAAGAAACAAAACTTCATTGATTCCCCGTACAGCAGGAACATCTCTTGCAGGACAGGTAGTAGGTAACGGTATCATAGTAGATGTTTCTAAGAATTTTAATAAAATTATCAGTTTCCATAAAGATGAAAAAAACATTCGGGTTCAGCCGGGAGTCATCAGGGATGAATTAAATCGCTTTCTGGAGCCTCATGGATTGTTATTCGGACCTGAAACCTCCACAGCCAACAGAGCAATGATAGGAGGGATGGTAGGGAATAATTCCTGCGGATCCAATTCAATGATTTACAGAAGCACGCGTGAGCATTTACTTGAAGTAACCGCTTTTTTAAGTGATGGATCAGAAGTGGTTTTTAAGGAATTGAGTATAGATGGATTTCATGAAAAATGTGAGCTGGATTCCTTAGAAGGAGAAGTGTACAGGAATATCCGGAAATTATTGAGCAATTATGATAACCAGGTCGAGATACGCCGTCAGTTTCCAAGAAAATCTGTTGAGAGAAGAAATACGGGATATGCCATCGATTTATTGGTAGATACAGCCCCATTTACTGCAGGAGGTGATGATTTTAATTTTTGTTCACTCATAGCAGGATCTGAGGGTACACTTGCATTTATCACCGAAATCAAATTATACCTGGTTCCATTGCCTCCCAAAGAATTAGGGCTCTTATGTGTTCATTTTCATTCGGTAGATGAAGCTTTACGAGCCAACCTGATTGCCGTAAAATATCTGCCCAGTGCCAGTGAATTGATTGATCATTATATTTTAGAATGTACCAAGGATAATATCGAACAAAGTAAAAACCGATTTTTTGTAAAAGGAGATCCGGGAGCAATTCTGGTAATTGAATTTGCAAAAAATACGAGGGAGGAAGTTCTCAGAATTACTTCTGAAGTAGAAGCAGAAATGAGGGAAGCCGGACTGGGGTATCATTTCCCGGTTTTATTTGGGAATGACACAAAAAAAATATGGACACTCAGAAAAGCAGGTCTGGGTCTGTTAAGTAATCTGCCTGGCGATGAAAAAGCAGTGCCTGTAATAGAAGATACCGCAGTGTCCGTTCGTGATCTGCCTGCTTATATAAGGGAATTTAATCAAATACTTACCAGGCACAATCTTCACGCGGTTCACTATGCCCATGCGGGATCTGGAGAATTGCATTTGCGGCCCATCATTAATCTCAAAACAAAAGAAGGGAATGCATTGTTCAGAACAATAGCGCAGGAAGTAGCTACTTTGGTGAAAAAGTACAGAGGTTCTTTAAGTGGTGAACACGGTGATGGAAGATTACGTGGTGAATTTATCCAGCAGATGGTAGGAGAGAAAAATTATCAGTTGTTCAAGGATATCAAACAATGTTGGGACCCGGAGAATATCTTTAATCCCAATAAAATCGTGGATACTCCCCCGATGAATACGATGCTACGGTATGAGCCGGGACAATTTACCCCTGAATTCAATACCCTATTCCGTTTTCATAAACAGAATATTCTGCAACACGCTGAGCAGTGCAATGGATCGGGCGATTGCCGGAAAACACATTTGGCGGGAGGTACGATGTGTCCTTCCTTTATGGCTACCCGTAATGAAAAAGATTCTACCCGGGCAAGGGCGAATATCCTTCGCGAATTTCTGACACATTCTGAAAAAGCCAACCGATTTGATCACAAGGAGATTTATGAGGTAATGGATCTTTGCTTGAGTTGCAAAGCCTGTAAATCAGAATGCCCTTCTAATGTAGATATGGCCAAACTGAAAGCAGAATTCCTGCAACAATATTATGATGCAAATGGTGTCCCATTCCGATCAAAACTAATCGCTAATTTTTCTAAGGCTGCCAGAATCGGAATGTTGTTTCCTTCGCTATACAATTTCTTAGTGTCTGGGTATCTTACCGGGAATATCATTAAATACTTCTCTGGCTTTGCCTTGAAACGTTCAATGCCAAAACTTTCCTCAAAAACCCTGCTGAAATGGTACGAGGAACATCAAAACGAAAATAAGCCTAAGGGGAATAGGAAAGTATACCTGTTTTGCGATGAGTTCACCAACTTTAATGATGCCCATATCGGTACGAAAGCCATCCTGCTTTTGGAAACACTGGGATATGAAGTGGTGATACCGCAGCATGAGGAAAGCGGTAGAACCTGGTTATCAAAAGGCCTTATCCGAAAAGCCCAACAAATTATCAACCGAAACATTGCAGCCCTTAGTCCTATTATTTCTGCTGAACATCCCTTGATTGGGATTGAACCTTCTGCCATCCTGACTTTTCGGGATGAATATCCTGACCTTGCCGCAGATGATCAATGGGAAGCAGCCAAAGCACTTTCTAAAAATGTATTCCTGATCGATGAATTTATTGCCTCAGAAATCGAAAAAGGAAATATTTCCAGCAATTCATTTACACGAAAAAAGAAACATATCAAGTTGCACGGACATTGTCAGCAAAAAGCCATTTCTTCCACAGCAGTTTCTGTAAAAATTTTATCCATACCTGAAAATTATACAGTAGACACCATTCCTTCCGGATGCTGTGGCATGGCAGGTTCTTTTGGTTTTGAGAAAGAACATTACCAGCTTTCAATGGATATTGGAAATATGGTTTTATTCCCTACTATACTGGAACAGTCGGAAGAAACGATCCTGGCTGCCCCGGGCACAAGTTGCCGGCACCAGATAAAAGATGGTACGGGTAAACTGGCCAAACACCCGGTTGAAATACTTTATGAGGCACTGGCCTGATATCCCCCCGGTTTCAACCGTTTGTCAAATAGTAGGTTTTTAAGGTTACTTTAATTCTTAAATGAATGAATGTTCACTTAAGTTTGTGGATTGAAGCCTCGTGACGATAAAAAAATTGACCAGATTTTCAATGCAACCCTTGGCTTGGTAAAACAAAAAGGGCTTGCAGGAATTACCATGTGTGAAATTGCCAAAGAAGCAGGTTTGGCTACCGGTACGGTTTACATTTACTTTAAAAGTAAAGACGAGCTCTTGAATATGCTATTTTCTGAATGCCGGAAATCTTCTATCGACAATTATTTCATCAATTATGACCCGGCCAGCCCTTTTAAGATTGGTTTTAAAAATGTATGGATGAATATTCTGAAATTCCGGATACAGAATTTTGAAGAAGTGGTATTCATGGATCAATGTTATCATTCTCCATTTATCAACGATTGTACTAAAAAACTGACAAAAGAAGTCACGAGCCCTATATTCAAATTGATTGAAAAAGGAAAAGAACAAGGCTATTTGAAAAATGTGGATACTTTTTCATTACTCACATTTATGATTGGTGGCATACATGAAGGAGTTAAGAATGCGCATTATAGTCAAAAACCCCTCACTAAATCAACCATCGATTCGATGTTTGACATGTGTTGGGATGGTTTAAAAGCTTGATTGATTTTTAATTGATATTTATATTTATTAGGATTATGAGAAAACTGTTTATTTTTTGTATAGCAGCCACCTGGTTGATGGCGGGATTACCAGCCCTATCCCAATCCAGGCCTGATTCTGTATTACACGATGCCAGTCTTGCCGGCTGTGTTCAGTATGCACTTGCCCACCAGCCGATATTACAGCAGTCATTATTGGATGAAAGTATTACAGAAAAACAAATTCAGACTAGACTGGCCGATTGGTATCCGCAGATAGGACTGAATTATAACCTGCAGCATAATTTTGAATTACCAGCAGCTTATTTTACGGGGGCATATATACGCAGTGGTACTTTCAACACTTCCAATTTGGGCATGAGTTTCACACAAAATATCTTTAATAAAGATGTTTTATTAGCCAGCAAAACTGCCGATGATATCCGTAAGCAATCAAAACAAAATACAAGTTTCAATAAAATTGATATTGCGGTAAGTGTCAGTAAAGCATTTTATGATGTTTTATTGACAAAGCAACAGGTATCCGTACTGGACGAGGATATCAGTCGTCTCCAAAAAAGTTTACAGGATGCCATTAGTCAGTACCAGAGTGGCGTGGCAGATAAAACCGATTACAAACGGGCTACCATCGCATTAAACAATGCAAAAGCACAAAGAAAACAGTCCATTGACCTCATCATTGCCAAAACTGCTTATTTAAAACAGTTAATGGGGATGCCTAATGATATGGACCTCAAATTAAAATATGATACTTCATCAATCGAAAAAGATGCAATGATTGACACATTGGTGCAGGTGCAATATGAAAACCGGATAGAGTTCCAGTTATTGCAAACACAACAAAAACTTCAACAGGCAACCCTTACCTATTATAAAAATAGTTACCTGCCCACTGTTTCGGCTTTTGGCGCTTACAACCTGGGATACCTTAATAATGATTTAGCAAAGACCTATTCCCAAACTTTTTCTAACTCGAATATTGGTATTATGCTAACGATGCCCATTTTTCAGGGAAATAAACGAATACTTCAGGTAAGACAGGCTGAATTTCAATCGAGGCGAATTGACTGGGATATTGCGGCATTAAAAAGCAAGGTAAATACCCAGTATGCTCAGGCAATGTCTTTGTACAAAGGAAACCTTGCGTATTATCTATCACTGAAAGAAAACGTAGTGTTAGCAGATGATGTATACAAAACAATTGGTCTGCAGTATAAATCAGGAATCAAAACCTATCTGGATGTGATTATTGCAGAGTCAGACCTCAGAACGGCACAGATCAATTTCTATGATGCTTTATTCCAGTTGGTTCAGAGCAAATTTGATGTTCAAAAAGCAATGGGATCCATACAATATTAAAAACAAATCAAGGATAAACTTTCTATCAATATGGGAAAATCAATCAGTAAATCAGGCTTATTTTTTAGCAGTATACTTTTCTTTTCTGCTTGTAGTGCGCCAAAAGCGCCGGAGCAAAAAGCACCTCCACCGGTTCCTGTTTCTGTTTACCAGGTAACTAAACAGGCGGCTATGTATTTTGATAATTATCCAGCAACCATCACACCTTTAAATCAGGTTGATCTTAAGGCGCAGGTAACCGGATATATTACAGGAGTATATTTTAAAGATGGGCAACATGTAAGCAAGGGACAAAAATTGTATGATATAGATCGTTTGCAATACCAGGCAAATTATGATCAGGCAGTTGCTAACCTGAATGTAGCAAAAGCCTCTCTGGCAAAAGCACAGCAGGATGCGGATAGATATACCGAATTATTGAAACAGGATGCGATAGCCAAACAAAAAGTAGATTATGCCCTGGCTGATCTGCAGAGTGCTAAAATGCAGGTAGCGGCAGCACAAGCCAATGTGTCAAGACTTTCAAATGATCTTCGGTTTTCTATTATCTACGCACCTTTTGATGGAACGATCGGAATATCGCAGGCTAAAATCGGCACACTGGTAACTGCAAATCAGAATATACTGAATACGGTTTCTTCAGATGATCCGATGGCTGTTGATATTGCTGTTGATCAGAAAGATATTTCTCGTTTTATAGATTTACAAAAGAACCCGGGGAAACCATCTGATTCTACTTTTACCCTGGCACTACCGGATAACTCAGTATACTCAAAACCAGGATATATCAGTCTGCTGGATAGAGCCATAGATCCTCAAACAGGCACCATTAAAACCAGATTGATATTTAATAATACTGCCGGACAATTAAAAGCAGGAATGAATACCACTTTACGGGTGAGAAATAATAATGCAGGTCTCTTCCTGATGGCTCCCTATAAAGCAGTACTTGAGCAAATGGGTGAATTTTTTGTTTTTGTTGTAAATGACAGCAGCAAAGTATCCCAGAAAAAAATAAGCCTGGGTACAAGGATAGGTGACAAAATCATTGTCAAAGACGGGCTTCAGGAAGGAGATAAAGTAGTAACAGAAGGTATACAGAAACTAAAAGAAGGAACAAAAGTAATGGCGGCTCCTGCTAAGGTTAACAAATAATAAGCAAAGACAATTATGATCGCAAATCTATTTATCAAACGCCCGGTTACCGCAATCGTTATCTCATTGGTAATTGTTCTGCTGGGTGTACTATCCATATTGAACCTGCCCATCAGTCAATACCCTGAAATCACGCCACCTACCGTGCAGATTACAGGAAATTTTACCGGAGCAGATGCACAAACAGTTGAACAAACGGTTACCACACCGATAGAAACCCAGGTAAATGGTACACCCGGAATGGCGTATCTGCAAAGTTCCAGTACCAGTGATGGACGTACTACAATCACGGCTACCCTTAAAGTGGGAACCAATGCAGATATTGCTGCCCTCGATATTCAGAATAGAGTGGGTATCGCAACACCCCAGCTACCTGATGATGTAAAAAGATTAGGCCTGGTTACCAGAAAAAGAAACCCCAGTATCCTGATGCTGGTAGCCATGTATTCTCCGAACGCAACACATGCTGCTCCTTTCCTGGATAACTATACAAATATTTTTGTTAGGGATGCACTTTTACGAGTGCCCGGTGTTGGAGATATATTTTCCAGGGCAGATGATTTCAGTATGCGTATCTGGCTGAAAACAGATAAACTGGCGCAACTCGGTCTCACCGCTACTGATGTGATTAATTCATTACAGGAGCAGAACGTTCAGATTGCAGCAGGATCAGTGGGTGCACCGCCTCAAAATAGTGTACAGGCATTTGAATATACTGTTTTTACAAATAGTCGTTTAAGTACGGAACAGGAATTTGGTGAAGTGATTGTCAGAACCAAACCAACAGACGGATCAGTGGTTCATCTGAAAGATGTAGCCCGGATTCAACTCGGTAAATTCAGTTATGCCAGTAATTCTTTCGTGGATGGTAAACGTGGCTCTTACCTGCTGGTATACCAGGCTCCCGGCAGTAATGCATTGGAAACTGCCAAAGGAGTTTACAAAGCAATGGATGAACTGAAAAAGTCTTTTCCAAAAGATATCGATTATGTGGTGCCTTTTGAAACAGTATCGGTTGTTAAAGTATCTATCAGTGAAGTGATTGATACTTTACTGGAAGCCTTGGGACTAGTTGTATTGGTGGTATTTCTTTTTTTACAAAGCTGGCGTGCTACCTTGATACCTGTATTAGCAATTCCTGTTTCCATTATCGGAACATTTGCTTTTTTTATTCCGCTTGGGTTTACGATTAATACACTTACCATGTTTGGTTTTGTATTGGCAATTGGTATAGTTGTAGATGATGCGATTGTAGTGGTTGAAGCAGTACAACATTATATCGATCATGATAAATTATCTCCCAAAGAAGCTACCATGCATGCAATGAAGGATATTTCTGGTCCAGTAGTGGCCATTGCATTGATATTGGCTGCCGTATTTGTACCGGTAGGCTTTATTCCTGGTATTGTGGGTAGATTGTATCAACAGTTTGCCATCACGATTGCGATCTCTGTTTTGATCTCAGCTTTTGTAGCACTTTCTTTAACGCCTGCCTTGTGCTCGCTGTTTTTAAAACCCATGGATATTAACAAGAAATCAAAAGGACTGAACCAGTTTTTTTATCGGTTCAATCAATGGTTTTCCAGGGTAACAAGTGGATATTCCAATGGAGTAAAAAAATGTATCAAAGGAGCTCCTTATGTATTGGTATTGCTCGCATGTATCATGGTTGGAACAGGATTATTATTTAAAAACAAACCATCGGGATTTATTCCTTCAGAAGATGAAGGACGTTTATACGTTACGTTTGAATTACCCGAAGCATCTTCAACAACCCGAAGTCTGGAAGTAATGGATTCTGTAATGGCCATACTGAAAACAACACCGGGTATGGCCCATTTTGCAGCATTGGGAAGTTTTAATATTATCACCGGTGCAACCAAATCAAATAGCGGAACCGTATTCACCCAGTTAAAACCCTGGGATGAGCGTAAGGATAAAAGTTTACAGATAACGGCTATGACTGCCTCTTTGCAGAAAAGAATGGCAGCCATCAAAGGAGCCAATGTATTGGTAATCTCTCCACCAGCGATTCAGGGATTGGGACAAACCGGTGGATTCACTTTTGAATTGGAACAGAAAGAAAGTACCGATGATATTAAGCAGTTTGAAAAAACAGTCAATACTTTCACGGCAGAATTAAATAAGCGACCTGAAATTGCCCGGGCATTCTCCTTCTTTACAGCCCGAACCCCTGGATATAAAGTTGACGTGGACAGGGAAAAATGTAAAAAACTAGGCGTATCAATTTCAGATGTATATAATACTATGCAAACCTATCTGGGTAGCAGGTATGTAAATGATTTTACCATTTACGGAAGAAATTTCAGAGTAGTGGCTCAGGCTGATACTATGTTTCGATCCGATATAAAAAATCTAGACCAGTATTATGTAAAAAACCAGGCAGGCACATTATTGCCATTAAGCACGGTGATTACGTATACCACTATGGAAAGTGCACCATTGATTACCCATTATAACCTTTTCCGCACAGCTGAAATCAATGGCGGACCCAAAGAAGGATTTAGTAGCGGACAGGCTATCCAGGCATTAAGAGAAGTAGCCGAAAAAACACTTCCGGCAGGATATGGGTATGAATTCTCCGGATTGAGCAGGGAAGAAATCAATGCAGGCTCCAGTACCGTATATATTTTCTCCCTGTCCATACTCTTTGTATTCCTATTCCTGGCTGCCCTATATGAAAGCTGGTCAGTACCGTTTTCAGTATTATTTGCTGTACCTACGGGTGCCTTTGGTGCCATCTTAACTTTAACCCTGTTGCCAGCACTTACCAATAACGTATATGCCCAAATTGGATTGGTTACCCTGATTGGCCTTGCTGCCAAAAATGCTATCCTGATCGTTGAATTTGCAAAAGAACGTGTGGATACCGGTATGGAAATTATACCGGCTACTATTGCTGCGGTTAAATTACGTTTAAGACCGATTATTATGACTTCCCTTGCATTTATATTGGGGGTAATGCCTTTAGCTTTTGCAACGGGTGCGGGTGCAGTAGCAAGAACAACCATTGGTTGGACAGTGTTAGGAGGAATGTTGGGAGCCACTCTTTTGGCAATCTTTATTGTACCTGTCTTGTTTGTCACAATATCCAAACTGGCGTATGGTAAAAAAGAATTGTCAGAAATAAAGGAACATGTTACAGGTAAATTGAGTGAATAAGATACGCATTCAGCCGGAGATTTGCAGATCCATATGATTTGATAATCTCCGGCTGCTATTGAATGATGAGTAAACTAATTAGCGGGTCTTATACAATCTGTAGGATTATCCGATTCGGTTCTATAGTCTATTTGAGTTAGTTTTGTATCCTGTTATTGAACAGTAATCATGGATATAGCAAAGGAACTTGGTAAACAGTTTTCGGCAGATAAATTAAAAACGGCATTGATTGATCGGTATGCGTATGCCGGTGACGCTGGGTTTTATTACCTGCTTCCCAAAGCAGTTATTCAACCTGACTCAATAAAAGATATTCAGCAACTTTTTTTATTCGCTCATCAACACCAAATCCCGCTTACTTTTCGGGCAGGGGGTACCAGTTTAAGTGGTCAATCGATTACAGATGGTATCCTGGTAGATATCAGCAAGCATTGGAAAAAAATGCAGCCCCTTGAAAATGGGCAATTCATCAAAGTCCAACCTGCAGCGATCGGTGCACAGGTTAACTGGCAACTACTTCCTTTCTCAAAAAAAATTGGCCCGGATCCAGCTTCAATTTCTGCTGCAATGATGGGTGGCATATTGTCCAATAACAGCAGCGGCATGTGTTGTGGGGTAACCGATAATTCCTATCACACCCTCGAATCCATTCATTTTGTTTTACCCAATGGAAATGAATATAACACTGCAGTAAAAGAAGATTACCAAAAATTTGCTTTACAGGATTCGGAGATTTATGAAACGATACTGACATTACAAAAAAGCATTCTTTCCAATGAAAGATTGGTTGAAAAGATCAAAAGAAAATACAAAATCAAAAATACGGTTGGATATGGTATCAATGCCTTTATTGATTACCAGCATCCATTAGATATCCTTTCACATTTATTGATCGGTGCAGAAGGTACACTTGCGTTTATTGCAGAAGCTGTGTTAAAAACAATCCCGGATAAAAAATATAAAACAACCGGTATCTTATTTTTTGAAAACCCTGTATTGGCTGCAGAAGCCATCCCCTCATTAAAAAATACAAAGGCAGAAGCCCTTGAGTTAATGGACCGTCCCGCGCTCAGATCGATAGAACATCTCGATTATTGCCCGGAAATAGTAAAGTCCTTACCTCCTGATGCAACAGCCCTATTATGCGAATACCAGGCGGGTAGCCAGGAGGAGTTGAATGCACTTTTCACAAATTCCTTACCCGTAATGGATTCATTACAGGTAATTGCTAAACTCCCATTTACTCTTGATCGTAATGAACAGGCAAAACTTTGGAAACTTAGAAAAGGAATGTATCCATCAGTAGCGGCTGTCAGGGCAAAAGGCACTACTGCTATGCTGGAAGATGTTGCGGTTCCATTAGAAAGTCTGGGGAAAGCCGTTAGGGATCTTCAGGCTTTATTCATACAATATGGATATACCAATGCCATCATTTTTGGACACGCCAAAGAGGGGAATCTTCATTTCCTGGTTACACAACCGGTAAATTCAAAAGAAGAAATTCAGGTGTTTGAAGCCTTTAATAATGATCTGGCCACTTTGATTATTCACAAGTACCAGGGTTCATTAAAAGCGGAACATGGTACCGGCCGACAGATTGCCCCATTTGTAAAAGATGAATGGGGTGATGATGCATATCTGGTGATGCAGACACTTAAAAAAATTATTGATCCCGAAAATATCCTCAACCCAGGCGTCATCATTAACCCGGATGATCAATGCCATTTGAAAAATATGAAAACCATGCCCGTGGTTGAGGAAGAAGTGGATAAATGTGTTGAATGTGGTTACTGCGAACACCGATGCCCAAGCAGAAATTTTACCTTAACACCTCGGCAGCGAATCCAGATCCGCCGCTCATTACAAAGGTTACAGTCAGCCGGAGATAAGGACAATTTTGAAACCCTTAGTAAGGAGTTTAGATTTTCCGGCATGGATACCTGCGCAGTAGATGGAATGTGTGCTACCGATTGTCCAGTTGAAATCAACACTGGTGAATTGATCAAGAGACTCAGAAGAGAAAATCATTCCAGTCTTGCCAATAAAACAGCGTTACAGATTGCCAAACATTTTGGCAGGGTAGAAGGTTTGGTTAAAATAGCCCTGAAAAGCGGTAACCTGGTTAATCGGTTGGCAGGAAGAAAAAGCATGACGAATTTTACCGGTGCCATAAAGAAGATACTACCTGCATTTCCATTGTGGACAAATGCAATCAGTAAACCGGTTAAGATAAAACCCAATAATATACCCGGGGCGGATGTCGTTTATTTTCCCTCCTGCATAACGAGAATGATGGGGGCCGATAAAACAGAAGAGGTTTCTATTGCAGAGCTCGTAAACTCACTATGTGAAAAGGCAAAGCTTACACTATTTATTGCCAACGATACTTCAGGGGTTTGCTGTGGACAGTTATTTTCTTCTAAAGGATTTATACCGGCTTACCGGCTAACAGTCAATGATACCATTGAAAAATTATGGGAATGGACAAGGCAAGGGAAATCTCCTGTATTAATGGATGTTACCTCCTGCACGCATTCTATACAAAGCGCGAGACCTTATTTAACAGAAACGAATCAATTGTATTTTGATAAACTCAGGTTTATTGATAGTATCGATTTTGCAGCAGATTATTTATTGCCAAGATTGCAGGTTACAAAAAAGATGAAAAGGATTGTTTTTCATCCGGTTTGTACAGTATATAAAATGAACCTGATGCAGAAATTGCAGCGTATTGGAAAAGACTGTGCAGAACTTGCCGATATTCCATTATCCACCGGATGCTGTGGCATGGCGGGTGACCGTGGATTTTATTACCCGGAGCTAACAAAATCGGCTACTCAGGAAGAATCTGCTGAAGTTTTGCAGAATCAATACGAAGGGTATTATTCCTCAGGCAAAACCTGCGAAATGTCATTACAGGAAGCAACGCACAAAAATTATCAATCTATTTTTTATCTTCTACAGGAAGTTACCAAACCGTAAAAAAGGTTTGAATAAAAACGCGGCTATTCATGACTATGGATAGAGCAAATATTTTTTTCTCATTTCTTTAAACTGACTCAGCCCCGGCTCCCAGGTTTTTCTAATTTCTTCTTCAGATACTCCGGCTATGATCTGCTCTTTAAAAAGAGTGGTGCCTGCCAGTTTATCTATATTGCCCATTTCCTTACTTTGTTTATAATCAAAGAATTTTTCCTTGTATGGGTAAGCTTTGTACATCTCAATCATCCATTGAATATGTATTTTACCGGTTTTGCGTAGCTCGTTGATATTATACTTTCTAAGATCAAGCCCATAACAAACCTGGTCACTATGAAGCGGCGTTTCAGCCATTCCTTTGATACCGGTGGGAGTGAAATTGAAAGAATATTGCCCTTTTAGTTCTGGATTGCCCAAAACAGAAAATGGGAAATAGGTTCCTCTTCCCTGGCTAATCACGGTTCCCTCAAATAAGCAAAGGGTAGGGTAAAGCATGATAGATTGTTGGGTATTCAGATTGGGTGAGGGTTGAACAGGAAGGGTATACGCCATATCATGTGCATAGTTGGCAACCGGAATCACATGTATGGTGCATTTTTCTTTGTTCGCCAGCCAGCCTTCTCCATTCAGCATCTGGGCAAATTCGCCAATGGTTAAGCCATGTGAGATCGGAATGGGGAACATGCCAATCCCGGATTTTAATTTCATATCCAGTATAGGGCCATCAATCAGGTACCCGTTTGGGTTAGGGCGATCCAGTATCAGTAATTCTTTTCCATTTTCAGCACAGGCTTCCATTAGCCTTGCCAATGCATTGATATTCGTATAAAACCGGCAGCCCACGTCCTGTAAATCATATACCATGATATCTACATCGGCCAGATCTTCTTTACTGGGCTTTGACTTGGCTCCGTACAGTGAAATAACCGGAATTCCAGTGGCCGGATCTACTTCGTCCGCCACTTTTGCCCCCGCACTCGCATTACCCCTAAACCCATGTTCAGGTCCGAATACTTTTACGATTTGGATCCCCAGCTTCTGTAAGCTATCAACAAGATGGGTATGAGCGATCACTGTAGTGGGATTGGCAAGTACCGCAACCCGTTTATTTTTTAAATAAGAAAGATATTTATCCGTTTGATCTGCACCGGTTTGAATAGCTGCTTTTTCTGAAGAGGCAACACCTAATGATTTGAGCGGGGGCTTGCAAAAGCTGATCACCAGGGAAAACAGACAGGCTAGTGGCAATACAATGGTCTTTTTCATATGGGAGAATTCTTATTAAATATACAATGACTCTGAGACATAGCAAATTTGGGATTGTAATCAATCAGGCAAATAAGCTGGGCATGGCGTTATCTTTTTGATAATATTTTTCAGATTAGTATTTGACGACAACTTATTTTTATATATGCATCTAACCGTACCCACTATCGTTAAAAAATTCAACCTGCTTCCCCATCCCGAAGGAGGATATTACAAAGAAACCTATCGTTCAGCCGAATCGATCGCAAAAGAGGCTTTACCAGATAGATTTAGGGGGCCAAGACCTTTTTCCACTTCCATTTATTTTTTGCTTGAGTCAGGTAATTTTTCTGCATTTCATAGAATCAAAAGTGATGAATGCTGGCATTTCTATGCTGGAGATCCGCTTCATGTACATGTAATTTACTCGGATGGTAATTATGCTTTATTAGAACTGGATAACCAGCTTACCCATGGTTCCACTTGTCAGGCAATCGTACCTGCCGGGGCCTGGTTTGCTTCAGAAACGGCAAGTGGTGGGAGTTTTTCCTTTGTGGGTTGTACGGTTTCACCCGGCTTTGATTTTGCCGATTTTGAACTGGCTAAATCAGCAGAATTGTCAGCTTTATTTCCAACGCATACTCCCCTTATCCAAAGACTATGCAGGATGTAAGCGGGTTAGTAATTAATAAGCTTAATTTTATTTGCAGACTGGATACTAAGCATGCTTTACTAGGGAGAAATGTATAATCAGGTATCCCAATACCGATAAAAAAAGAATTGCCAGTATAGCGATGAGTAACCAGTTCTGATCTGCTAGTTTTCTTTTATTCTTTCTTTTTCGTTTTTTCTCGGTTTGCTTATGTAGCTGTTTGTTCAATTCTGCAGTTAATTTCGCAATTTGAACCGGGTCAGCAAAGCCTTGTAACCCTTCCACAGCATCATTTACAAAAGAGGAATCTGCCATCAGGTTCTCAATGGCAAATCGCTCTTCTTCCGAAGCAGTTCCTTCCAAATACCGCATCAACTCATCTGGATCGATGGGATTTTCGGGTTCTAATATATCATGAAGACCATTCATTTCATTTGATTCATTTTCTTTTCAACGAGTATTTTCAAATTGCGCTTTCCATTCTGAATATAACTCTTAACCTGTAACAGGCTGAACCCCGTACTATTCACAATTTCCTGATAACTTCTTTTCTGCAGATAGAATAAAGTTACACAGGATTTTTGCTCCGGATTTAATTCTTCCAGTGAATTTTCAAGTAAAGTGAGCGTTGCTTCTTTTTCCAATAGTTCCTGTCGGTCAGATTCAGGGCTGGTCAGTTGTATTTTTTCTTCTACTGGGATAAATATATTCTTATCCCTCAATTTCATCAGACAATGGTTTTTGGCAACCATATAAAGCCAGCTTTTCAGGTAAGCTACCTTGTATTTGCTTAATTCTGTGATAGATTTTAGGAATATTTGTTGAACTGCATCCCGGGCTTCTTCTTCATTCTTCAGGTATTTCATGCAAACTCCCAGCAATAATACCGTATACCGCTGTAAAACCAACCCAAGCCATTGGTTGTCTTTGTCGCTGTAATACCTTTCCAGCAGTTCCGTATCACTTATATGGTCAAATGGGTCATTTCGCACAATTTGAAAATAAAGCATTTTTAGTATAGATGCATTCTTTCCAAAATTCCATACCTTGAATGTAAATTAACAGAATGGCATTTGTTGTATGTATTGTACCGGTTTGTCCAATGCGGCGGGAACCCAATCATCGGAGCGAAATGGTTAGTCAGCTTTTGTTTGGAGAAATTGCAGAAGTATTGGAAGAAGCATCGGTATTCACTAAGCTAAGGTTCTTATTTGATGGATACGAGGGCTGGTGCCAGAATACACAGTTTACGCTAATCGAATCTGCTCAATTTGACCCCAACAATAAATGTCTCACAGCTGATTGGGTAAATACCGGTAGTTTGAATGGTTACCCGGTTCAATTGCCGCTGGGTGCTTCTTTAGGTATCTTACAAAATGGAAGAGCACAGATCGGCAATTTTGAAATTGCGTATAAAGGGAGGGTACATGATCCTGAAAAAACTTTGTTTACAGAACAGATGGTCAGGGCCGTTAGTTCTCTCTATATGAACACAGGCTATTTATGGGGCGGCAGATCTGTATATGGAATTGATTGCAGTGGATTTGTTCAGCAGGTATTTCGGTTTTTTAACAAAACCCTTCCCAGAGATGCATACCAACAAGCTGAACAAGGGGAGAGCATTGGCTTTTTACAGGAAGTGAAATGTGGCGACCTTGCTTTTTTTGATAATGCCGAAGGTAAGATTACCCATGTGGGTATATTATGGAATAGCAATACCATTATTCATGCATCCGGAAAAGTGAGGGTAGATCCTATTGATAATCTGGGGATCATTAGCAGCGATTCGGGTGAGCGAACACATCATTTAAGGATTATCAAGAGATATGCCTAACAAAAAAGCAGCTGAATCAGCTGCTTTTTTGTTATAATAGAGTAGAAATAAGATTAAATCAGATCAAGCGCTTTGGCAAAATAAGTAACCGTACCAGGTAATGCTAACCAAAAGAACTGGCGATAAACCACCAATAAAACGATCATAATAGCCAGCCAAAAAAAACAAAGTGCCCAATATTTACCTGTTGATTGTTTCGCTTCCATTTGTATGATTTTTGGCAAATATAAGGTGAGAAGATGATTTTACCATTTTCAGTGGGGAGAATCTTGCATATTTGTAGCAGTGGTAGCCCCTTCTTTGGGAGCCTTTGCCCTGGGGCTATCAAAAAACAGCATTTTCAGTGCTATCAGCATCATGATAACAGCAAATATCTTTTTTACTTTTTCATCACTTAGCGAAATGGCCAGTTTACTTCCTAAAAAGCCTCCCGCAACAAATGCAATCGATACCACAATTACATAGTTTATATTCAGGTAACCTTGTTTATAATATTGCATTACAGCCAGTATCCCTACCGGAAGTAAAAGAATACCCAGGGATGTTCCCTGCGCTTGTTTTTGGGTAAAACCCAGAAAAAAAACAAGGGCAGGAACAATGATTACCCCGCCGCCTATGCCAATCAGTCCACTCAAGAAGCCGGCGGCAAGACCAACCAATATCAATAAAGCGATTGTTCCCCAACCCATAATAAATAGCATTTAAACAATAAAAATAACACCCAGCCTTATCTCAATAATTGTCTACTTCACGTTGATAAAAGTCTCTTTATAGAACGCAATGGCTTCTTCTATAATACTTAGTGCCTGTGCTTTATCACCAAAATCCTCCACTACCACTGTTTTATTTTCTAATTTTTTATATTCTTCAAAAAAGTGCCGAAGCTCATCAAAAAAATGCTTGGGCAGTTCTTCAATATTATTATAGTGATTTACACCGGGATCTGTTGCTGCTACGGCAATAATCTTATCATCAGGATCGCCTCCATCTATCATTTGCATTACACCCACTACTTTGGCTTCCATTAATGTAAGTGGCTGAACAGGTAATGAGGTAATCACCAGAATATCCAATGGATCTTTATCTCCTCCATAGGTTTGAGGAATAAACCCATAATTGATTGGATAATAAAAAGAAGAAAAAATAACCCTGTCTAACCGTAATAAACCGGTGGGCTTATCAATCTCGTATTTACACCTCGATCCCTGCGGTATTTCTATGATCGCATTAACAACTCTGGGCGCATTGGTTCCGGGTGAAACACCATGCCATGGATGAAGAACATGTAGCGGATTCATTTTGTATAGTTTAGTTTTTATATTTAGTCAGGTTCCATAATCCAACCTCAAAGAAATACGATTCGATAGTCAAGTTACTGATTCTGTCAATAAAGCCAGTATATACTGCAATAAAGCTGTGGTCGAAAACTAAAGTTTAACCCTCCAATTGTCTTTTTGTTTCACAACTGCCAGACTATCGGATACTTTATCAACCGAGTTGCTGAAATAAATAAGCGTAATGGAGTCGTTAAGCTCTTTCACTTCCCGGATATTGATAGAAGCTGTCCGGTATTGTTGGCGTTCTTCCTTGTCTTTAAGCCGGTATTTTCTTTCAATTTCCTGCAACTTTAGATTTTCTCCCGCTCTGGAATCGCTAAAAAAAGCCGCTTTTGCGAAGTCCCCTGTTAAACAGGCATTGATAAACTCCCTGCCTGCATCCAAAGCATTTTCTGCTTTTGTATACTCCTGTAGGTTTTCACCACAGCCAATGAGCAGAATCAGGACAAAGAATACTGTTTTTTTCATCTTATTTTTCTTAGGTAAAGGTACATACTAAGGGCTATTTACCGAAAAATATACAAACTGATATGAGGGGAACATGATTAGACGTTTAACCTTACTACATAAGTATACAGCATCCAGATAATTTAGAATTATTTCCACACAAGTACGATCATCCCAATAAAAATCAATCCTCCGCCAATTAGAATTTTGGGAGTTGCGGGTTCTTTCAGCAGAAGAAAGGAGAGAAGTAAGGTGATCACAATACTGGCTTTATCAATCGCCGCAACATAGGAAACCAACCCGTCTTTCATGGCACGGTAATAAAATAACCAACTTAGGGTAGTGGTAATACCGGAAATAACCAGCAACAGGGTTTGTTTCCCGGTAAGTAAAGGTAATTGCTTATAGGTTGATCCGGCCAGATTGATAATAATGATCAGAAAGAAAATAGTAGTGGTGCGAATACCCAGACCAAGATCCGGATGTATATTTTGTAACCCATATTTTGCCAATACAGAAGTAAGGCCTGCAAAGACCATTGAAATAATTGCATATAAAATCCATAAAGGCATATTGTACCAATGATAAGTAAGTTACTATCTTAAAGATAGTCAATTTTATAACTGATTGATTATTTCAAATACCGGGTTTACTGATTGGCCTATTCCTTACATATTGGCATGCTTTGTGAAATAGGTTTTGTAATAACAAAAAGTTTTTTACTTTTAGAAATCAAAGGAGAAGCAATAAACAACTGCTACTGATAAGGCAAATACCTCCTTACTAGCCAAATCACTCCCAATGGCATAGTTCCCGAAATACTTATAGAGACCTTATAGAGACCCTATAGAGACCTTATAGAGACTTTATAGAGATGCAATTTCCTTGCAACTTGCCTGATACGCTATGGATATCCCATGTATACAGTAATACTACAGTAATCTTAAGGTATTTCAGCCCTATTCCCCCCTAGGCGGTCACCGGGTATTTGCCAGCCCCACTTTTACGTTCAGGCGCTTGTCCTTTTCGTTACGGCTTTTACAATTTACACTAAAAGCAAGAGAACGCTATGAAACCGAAACACCAAAGAAAATCACATATGGCTTTTAAAGAGTTTACACTCAACCTGCTTAATTTTTTCTCAGAATAAAACTTTTTTAACAGGCAAATTGATGCTTCCAAACAAGGCGCATGCTTTTCCTATCTGGCAACAGTTATCAGAATAGCCACATAATGGCATATGGCAGCTGCCAATACAAACAGGTGCCATATAGCGTGGTGCCATACCCATTTTTGCCATAAATAAAAAATCACACCCACAGAGTACAATCCCCCACCTGTTATAATCAATATAATAACAGACCTAGGCATTCCCTGGAAAAAAGTACGGCCGCTCCATACCAGAATCCAACCCATGAGTATATAAATAATGGTAGAAACAAGATTAAAACGGTTTACAAAATAAATCTTAAAAAAAATGCCTAAACAAGTCAATCCCCATAAAATACATAGCATAGTAATTCCTGTTTGGGAAAACAGATAGGCAAGTATAAACGGAGTATAGGTGCCGGCAATCAGGAAATAGATACTGATATGATCGAATATTTTGAGTACGTTTTTAACCCTTGGTTGTTGAAATCCATGGTATAAAGTAGAGAAGGTAAACAGCATTAAAAAGCAAAATCCATAAATACAGGCGCCTGTGATAGCTGGTATATTATTGCTTCTTACAGCAAGTGCGGTTAATAAAGGTATACAGGCTATTCCAAATAGCACACCTATTCCATGGGTAATGCTGTTGGTGAGTTCCAGTTGTATTTCCCGCTCATGTGGTGTGATGGGTGGTTTCATATATTGGACATATTATATAATCGATAAGCCTGTAAAAACTTATTTCTGCTCAGGCAATAGGATCAGTTTTATCATTGCTTTTTCATTGAAAAAACGATTAGCCAGTACTTTTGACCCTGCAACAGTGAATTGCTTTGTTCTCTCCTTCGCATTGAGTATTTCCAGGGGATTTGCTTTACGGAAAAAATCTTGCTCAAGATGATAACGCCAATAACTATTTTCTTTTACTTCATTTTCAAGCCCCCTTGTTTGTTCTGCAATGACCTTATCTACATTAACAGATGCCAGCCCATTGTTTTTTGTATTGGCGATTTCAGTCAAAACCAAACCAATCAATTTATCAATATTTTCTGGTGCACAGCCAAACTGGATACCAATACTGTACGCCTGATAAGGTTCTCGAATAAGCCCGCCGTTCACGCTTACCCCATATACTCCACCAGCATCTTCCCGTAATACTTCTCTTAGTTTAATGGCCATTGCCTTGCATAATTGTCCGATTTGGATATCGTCCATTTCCGAATAAGGCGTATCGCCGGTAAAATAGAGCCGCACACTGGCTTTATTCTCTTTCCCTTTATGAAATACTTTATCAATTGGACCAGCAGGGTAATGAATACCGATATCTTTCCAGTTTTCCTGTAAACCAGTGGCAGGAAGAGAGGCAATATATTTTTCGACCAGGACTTTTATGCTGTCAATCGTAAAATTCCCTACAAACGTAAATTGAAATGCTCCTGCATTCTGAAATCTTTCTTTAAAAATGGCAAACGAACGATCCAGGTTGAGCCTGGCTAAATCATCCATACTCATCGGTTTTCTTCTGGGATGATAATTGCCCATGATATAGTTCACTGAATCACCAAATACAGATCCGGGATCTTTATCTTTATTTTCTAACTGAGCGGTAAGTTGTTGCTTCATTACCAAAAACATACTACTATCCTTTCTGGGAAAAACAAAACTTCCATATAATAATTGGAGCGATGTTTCCAGGTCTTTTATGGTACTGCTTCCGTTGATTCCCTGCAAATAAGGAGTGATACCGGAAGCCACAAAGCAGTTCTTTCCGGTTAGTTGTTTTTGCAGGCTCTCCATATCCAGGTTACCCATTCCTCCAATGGATGCAATGGCTGCCGCATAGGTAGCATTGATATAATCACTGTCGTCATACAAAGAACTGCCACCCCAACTGATAGCGGAAAACTGGATTTCATCATTTTTAAAATTAGTCGGTTTCAAAATCACCCTGGCCCCATTAGAAAGCACCCATTCTGTTGTACCAATGGACGGATATTTTTTTTCTGATACAATTTTTCCTGCTATCGGCGCAACCGGCAATAATGACCCTGAATAGGGTTTATCTATATATTTAGATAACCTGCCTATCGGCTGGTTTAATTGATGCGTTATTTGAAGGGCAGTAGGTAGATTCTTTTTTTCTTTTTCCGGCGCAGTAATAATGATGGCCCGGTCAATGGGTTTTATCCATTTTGTAATCAGGCTGTTTACTTCCTGTATGGTGATGCCGGGCAAGTATTTTTGATAGAGTGCATACTCATGGGCAATCCCCGGTATGGCTTCTCCTTTTAGGTAATGATCAATCAATTCCTGCACCAATTCCGCCGACTTGGTTTTGTCTCTTTCCTTATATTCATTTTCAACCCTGGAAAAAATATTCTTTATTGCCCTGTCCAATTCTGTTTTCTGAAACCCATATTGCTTCACCCTTTCATTTTCTGTAAGCAGACTTTGTACAGAAGCCCGTATCTCTTTTCCTCTTTTTGCTACTGCAAAAAGAATAAACGCATCTTTATCTCCCATAAAACTACTGTAACTGCTATTGCCAAAAAGAAAGGGCGCATTGGGTTTGTGGGCCAATTCATCCAAACGACTACTCATCATCTGGTTAAATAATTCCCGGATAATATCAGAACGAAATTGTGACTCGGTTTTTACTGGTGCTTCGGCTGCTTGCAAATAATAGATCTGGACTACATTGTAAGGCTGTTCCGCGTCTGTTAAAATAGCTGTTCTGGTTTCTGTTTGAGAAGGAATATGGTATTTTAACCTGGGTTTTGGATGAGCCGTAGCAGGAATATGCGCAAAATGTTCAATAATCATTTTTTCGGTTGCTGCTACATCTACATCTCCCACAATGATGACCGCCTGCAAATCAGGTCGATACCAGTCATTATAAAACCGGGTCAATAGCCCATAATGCGCGGTATCTATATTTGCTTTCGTTCCAATAGGCATTCTTTTTGCATATTGCGAACCTTTCAGCAAAATGGGGAAATACTTATCCCGTAACCTGGCTTCTGCATCACGTCCAAGCCTCCATTCTTCAACAATTACGCCTCTTTCTTTATCAATCTCTTCCGGCTCAAAACTTACTCCCTGCGACCAGTCTTCCAGAATCTGAAATGCCTGTTGATATACCTTCGGACTATCCGTAGGTACCTGTAATTCATAAATGGTTTCATCAAATGAAGTAGAGGCATTTAGGTCGGCACCAAAACTGACCCCGCTTTTTTCGAGAAAATTAACTAGTTCCTGCTTTTTGAAATGTGCGGTTCCATTAAAAGCCATATGCTCAGTAAAGTGCGCTAATCCAACTTGTTTATCGGTTTCCAGAATGGAACCCGCATTCACCACCAACCGCAACTCGGCTCTGTTTTTGGGTTCGGTATTTTTCCGGATATAATAGGTAAGTCCATTAGCTAGTTTTCCAATCCTTACCAATGGATCAACCGGAAGTTTTGTTTCATTTTTTTGAGCAACTAACCAATAAGGTACATAACAGAGAAGAATCAGAAAATTACGCAGCATGAGAAATGATTATTTTCTGATCTAAGGTAGGCTATTGACCTAAAACCCTTCAAAACAAGGATGCCCATTGTTGAAATAATTGTCATCAAACTTGCTTATAACTGAAAACCAAGGCTCCTAATAAGTGCATCCGGCAATTTTGGCAATTTCTTTCTTTCAATTAAATAAGTAGAGAGCCCTGAAAGATCTCTGTATACATAATGCTTATTCAATGCACCCTCCAGGTAACCGGCACCGGAAGTATTTCCTGTCCCTACACGCATTCCGATCATTCTCCTTACCATTATCAGGTGTTTATGTCGCCAGTTGCTCATCAGGTGATCAATTTCTATGAGTGCATCCAATATCTGGTACGAGGTTTGAAATACCGGAAAATCACGGTAAAGCATGATAAACAATGCAGCCCTCATGGCGGCAGGAGAAAAATAGCTTCTTAATTGATCCATTTGCTCCCTGCTCAATGTGTCGGATTGTTTTTCAAAGAATACATAATCAAAATCATCGATCTTGGATTTCTCTCTTTCTGTAAGTCCGTTTGTATAAATCTTTCTGTATTCAGTCCAAAAAGGGTGGTTGTCTATTTTATCAGTATGATCGGACCAGTAAGCGGTTTCAAAAAAAGGCATTCGCTCCAGCCAGTTATTCACAAGTTGCAATAAGGTTTTCTGGTTTTCCGTTTCTGTAATATGCTGATAATCGTTCTGGGTAAAACCTCCTTCGTTTGTTCTTTTGTAATACTCTTTATGATGTCGTGAATCTAATTGCAATCCCAGTCTGGCTTCAATTAATCGAAACTGCTTACTCTGAAAACCTGAGGAAGGGGTTAATAAATTTCGGAATTCAAGAAAGTCCAGCGGCGTCATGGTATCCAGTATATGTACCTGCTGAATCAATAACTGAAGTATATCGGTTACCCTGTGTAACCGGTGTCTGACAAGATTGAGATCTTCTGAATTATCGTTAATTTTTTCTTTGGAAAAAATGCTGATCGAATAATCCAGTTCAAATAGTATTTGTTTAAACCATAATTCATAAGCCTGGTGTATGATGATGAATAGCATCTCATCATGTGCCTGTTCATTACCCGGTTCAAAACTTGCAGGATATTGGGCATCCAGAATCTTATCTAATTGAAGGTATCCACCATAATACATGGGTTGATTTTTCATAAAGCATCAGTTAGATCACAAAGAAAACAT
>Ga0316218_1000967_pt1 | contig 34557 bp, 26 predicted proteins | sample TBH18003metaG_FD_203634 | JGI IMG/M metagenome (GOLD analysis project Ga0316218, IMG submission 203634) | Freshwater microbial communities from Trout Bog Lake, Wisconsin, USA - TBH18003 | ecosystem: Environmental > Aquatic > Freshwater > Lake > Hypolimnion/Profundal zone | place: USA: Wisconsin...
ATAAAAAAGGCGAGAAGCAGGTATTTCATAGGCGTTTGTTTGGTGTGCAAGGTAGGTGGTTTATAGTTATTTGCCTGGCCGCAGCGAATGTTGTAACTTTTCAATCCAAAAAAATGTGATCGCCAGCTATATAAATTATTAAAATTGTTTTCATTTTGAAAACAATTTCTTAGTTTTGCCTGTCTATGAATATTATCGCAAAGGGAACAATTCTTTACTATATAGATAAATATCCCAAAGCAAAAATTTCATTGCTGACATGGTATCATGAATTTTCAAAAGCAGAGTTTCACAATTTCAATGAACTGAAAGCTGTGTATGGGAGCGCAAGTATTGTGGCAAATAACAGAGTTATTTTCAACATAAAAGGTAATGATTTCAGATTAGTTGTATCTGTGAATTTTCGAAAAATTGCAGCTTATGTTATTTGGTTTGGCACACATAAAGAATACGATAAAATAAATACGGAGATTATAAATTTTAATCCTGATATACTGAATTATAAAGGAAAATGACTATGACCTGGAAAATAATAAAAACCAAGGGAGCGTATAATAAAGCGATCAAACGCAGCATAGATATATTTCAGGCTGAGGATAATACTCCAGAATCTGATGAGTTGGATCTATTGCTTCTGCTGATAAAAGATTATGAGCACAAGCATATTGTTTTACCACAACTAGACCCTATTGATGTTATAAAAATGAAAATGAAAGAACGCGGCATGAAGGCGAAAGACCTGGAACCATTGATTGGCTCAAAAGGGCACGTATCTTCAATACTGTCTGGCCGCAGGGAGCTCACATTAAAAATGGCGCAAAAATTAAAAAATTACTTTCACCTGCCCGCAGATATATTCATGCCGGCGGCTTAACAATGCCAGACTACAAAAAATGCAAGCACGAATGCTTGCATTTTTTCATAATTCCTGTACTGTAAAATTACTTTTCGGTTCTTTTCTTCAGATAGTCTTCGGCTTTGTCCAAATCGTTGTCTGCGTCAATGACAGCGTTAAGTACTTCCTGTGTGTCTACATTATATTTTTTTTGCAGGTCGGTTATTTCCTTATCCTGTTCATCGTAAGCTTGCTTACGGTCTTCGCTGTTTTGGGACATAATGTTGGTTTTCAGATAAAGGCAGGAAAACCGTGCCATAAATGCAGCCGATAGTAAATAAACAGGGATTGGTATAATATTTGTAATTTTAAAAGTAAATAGCGCATATGCAGGAATGGAACAAACTGACACCCGAAGAAGAAAGGGTAATTGTACATAAAGGGACAGAAAGGCCATTTATAGGTGAGTATACCGACAACGAGGAACACGGCACCTATGTTTGCCGCAGGTGTAATACGCCGCTTTATAAATCGGAGGATAAATTCCATTCCAACTGCGGGTGGCCATCTTTTGACGATGAAATACCCGGTGCAGTGAAGAAAGTACCTGATGCTGATGGCCGCCGCGTAGAGATCGTATGCAACAACTGTGGCGCGCACCTGGGGCATGTGTTTACCGGTGAGCGGTTCACGAAAAAGAATACCAGGCATTGTGTCAATTCCATTTCTATGAAATTCATTCCGACTAAAACCAAATAGAAAAATGCAGAGCAGGGCCATATTTGCCTCAGGTTGTTTTTGGGGCACACAGTATTATATGCAGAAGGCAAAAGGTGTTATCTCCACAGCCGCAGGCTACATTGGCGGGCATACGGACAAGCCTACTTACTACGAAGTATGCACCGGAACAACAGGACATGCCGAAGCCGTAGAAGTCGTGTTTGATCCAACACTCACCAGCTATAAAGAACTGGCCAAGTTGTTCTTTGAAACACATGACCCCGGACAGGTAGACGGACAAGGGCCTGATATAGGCACACAATACCGCTCGGGTATCTTTTACCTTGATGAAGAACAGAAGGCGACAGCCGAAAAGCTAATCGCTACGCTAAAAGAAAAAGGCTATCCTGTGGTTACAGAAGTAACCAAGGCCGGCACCTTCTGGAAGGCTGAGGATTATCACCAGGATTATTACGACCACAAGAACGGTACGCCGTATTGCCATTTTTATCGGAAGAAATTTTAGGCAGGAAATTAGCCTTCCCTTTTATACCTGCACACCCACTTTTTGCGTTATATGCTTTACCTAAAATCTTATATTGTGCAGGCAAAAAAAGCGCATATGAAAAAGTTCCTATTAGTACTTACCGCAACTATACTTAGCTCTATCACATATGCGCAAACGATAGAAGAATTATTTAATGATGGCAACTTTAAGGATCTGGTAATACTAGCTGGCCAAACAGATACACTGACTGGCAAGCGGTTATATATGACCGGCTATGCCTGGTACCGGCTGGAGGATGATAACAAGGCCATTGAGTACTATGATAAAGCTATAGCTAATGGCTTTGATGGCGGGCAGGCACATTTCTACAAAGGGCTTTCGCTCCAGTTCTCGAAAAGATATGAGGAGGCTATGAAGGAGGTAGACATAGCTATAAAAGATGAGCCTGACAACCAGGAGTTTGTGAACGAAAAGGGAGTGATCTATTATAATGAAGGAGCGCCGGATAAGGCCCTCAAAGTTTTTGAGCATGCAATATCACTACCCAAAACCTTTCCGGAACCATATTATTGGATAGCCCGCATTTACCACGAACAAGAAGAATTTGATAAAGCGCTTGCTGCCTTCTACATTGCAGCCGACAGTCTGACAAGTGATAATAGTTATTACATCATAACACTTGCCAGCATAGGACAATTAGAGTATACGCAAACACACAACTACCGGAAGTCGGCAAAAGCGTATGCTACTGCTATAGCAATGAACCCGAAAGACTACGAACTATATCCTAAATTAATGAAGCCTTACAATGCAGCCAAAGAATATGCAAAGGCTGATACCATTTTTGAAGAGATGTGTGTTGCCTATAACAATAAGGAGCTGCCCGAAGATGATATGAAATTCGGTACCGTAGCGGTAGATGAATATGAATGGAACGGGCATACTATCATCGTTCATAAAAAACTGGTGAAGCCAAAGAAAGACCTCGACATTTCGTACAAAGTATACCTGCTCAATAAAACAGGTGATAAAGTAGAACGTACATTTTTAGTGGAGCAGACCTTAGAAAACCCTGATGGTGTAAAACACCTGCTGTGCGAACAGGAAAAAACGAGCGCCCATATCACATATCCTTATGGCTGGAAGGAAGATATGGTGCCACTCGACGACCTAAAAAGTGCGGTAGGCCTGGTGCTCGATGGCAAGATGAAATTTGGAGCAGCATCTACGTACTAGTAAATTTGAATTGCAAATCCTGATATGAACAATAAACTAACCGACTCGTTTGGGAATATAGATATATACCTCTTCGACCAACTGCTGAAGGGAAGATTCGATAACTGTAAGGATATTATTGATGTGGGTTGCGGAAATGGAAGGAACATTCATTATTTTCTGAAAAATGGTTTTAATGTCTTTGGTATAGACCGCGATGCCGGGGCGATAGCAGCCGTACAGGCTATGGCAAAAGAATTGGCACCCCATATTGCTGCCAAAAATTTTGTTGCGGCAACGGCAGAGCGCATCCCTTTCGCAGACAAAACTTTCGACCTGGCCATATGCAGCGCTGTACTGCACTTTGCTGTAAGCAAAGATCATTTTGAGGGCATGCTGCACGATATATGGCGGGTACTGAAACCGGGTGGTTTTTTCTTTGTGCGGCTGGCTTCTGATATTGGCATTGAAAGCCTGGTTAAGGGCATTGGCGATGGCAGATATTTATTGCCCGATGGATCGGTGCGCTACCTTGTCGACCATAAATCGCTCATCCATTATACACAGCAACTTGGAGGTGAATTATACGAGCCTATAAAGACGACCAATGTGGACAACCTGCGGGCAATGACTACATGGTGTGTAAGGAAGAAATAAATAGCGCTTGCATTATATTGGGACGAAGCCAAACAATTCCCAGTGAGCGTGTATTATACAGATATAGGCGCTATTGCGAATGACTTGTTTTACATAACCGCCAATGTGGGAATGATACAGATGATCATTAACCATCCCAAACCACAGAGAAACTGGAAGTTATTCCGTTATCAGACAGCGAAGTAAAATAAGATAAATTATTTGTTTGGCTTTGCAAACGCCCTACCGCGGAATCTTTGATGTAAATATTGAGGATTGGGGGTTGGAGATATTATCTATCCTACGTGAAACGGAGAGTCCTCCGATGAAGAAGCGGAGAGACGATCCCGGGACATAAAAAACGTCCCGCAAATCCTGGGAGTTTTTATTTATTCAAACTGAATTTGTTAAGCAAAAATAAATTCACTACGCCTTGACAATCAGCATTTATTAACGGATACATAATGTTGTAGTAACATTACAACTATTTCTTTGCAGACTTAAATGTCTGTTTATGAAAAAAGGAATATTTGCGGTTTTGCTTCTACTAAGTAGTATTTTCAATTATATCGCATCTAATGCACAAGGTACACTTATCCACTACTGGCATTTCAATAATTTCACCACAACATATACATATCCGACCTTTCCTAAGCCACTTGCCGCTGATTATTCCCGTATTGATACCTCAAAGGCGAAAATTGTATTTTCACTATTCCCGGGCACTTCATCAACCTATCACAGTACAGCAACTATACTTGATGCCGTTACAACCGTAACCTCAGATTATGATACGGTAAATTTACGGCTTTCGCAGCCTGCCGGCAACGGCTTTAGGCCCCGTAATCCATTGGATAGTGTGTACCTGCTTTTTTATATCCCCACAACAAATTATCAGAATATCCTATTAACCTACGCTTCTCAGTCATCAAGCACTACAAGTGGAGACACTTATCAGTATTATGATTATAGTATTGACAGCGGAGCTACATGGATCACTACAGGTTTATCTAAAACATACGATTCCGCCTGGTTAGTCTATCACAGAAGTTCCATATCCTTTTCAAATTCGGCAGTGAATAACAACCCTAAATTAGTATTTCGTATACATTTTGTAGGGCACAATACCGGCACTAGTGGAAACAACAGATTTGATAACGTGTCTGTTGACGGGGATTCTATTATCAGCCCGGTGCTTATAGATTACTGGCATTTCAATAATTTCACAACAACCTATACTTACCCTACATTCCCTGCCCCGATAGATGCTGACTATTCAGTACTGGATACTTCTAAAGCCAAAATGGTTTATGCGCTCTTTCCGGGAACATCAGGAACATACCACAGTACAGCTACTATTTTTGATGCCGTTACGACAGTCACGTCAGATTATGATACAGTTAATTTAAGACTTTCGCAGCCTGCGGGCAATGGTATCCGGCCTCGTAATCCTATGGATAGTGTCTACCTCAAATTTTATATGCCTACTACCGGCTATCATGATGTGATATTGAACTATGCCTCTCAATCTTCAAGCACAAGCAGCGGCGATACTTATCAATACTATGATTACAGCACGGATAGCGGAGCTACGTGGGTTACAACGGGGTTATCAAAGCTATCTGATTCTGCCTGGCTGGTATATCACAGGTCAACGATAACATTTACGTCTGATTCTTCTGTAAACAATACTAATAAATTCGTTTTCCGGATACACTTCATTGGTCATAATACCGGAACCAGTGGTAACAACAGATTCGACAACGTATCGCTTGATGGCATCCCATATATTATCAATAATACCATTACTACTACTACCGCTTCTTACGGACCATACTGCAATGCAAGTAGCTCAACATTAGGCGTAGCCTATACAAGCACAGGGACATACTCCGGCACTTATTCTGTACAGTTATCCAACTCAAGTGGCAGTTTTAGTTCAGGCACAACGACTATTGCGACAGCTACTGTTTCACCGCTTTCTGCGACTATTCCTTCCGGCACCACACCGGGCACCTATAGGGTAAGGGTGATAAACAGTTCTCCGGCTATCAATGGCACAGACAACGGATCGAATATTGTAATTAATGGCCCTCCCACCGCTTATTCGGTTACCGGGGGTGGCAGTTACTGCGCCGGTGGATCCGGTGTGACTATTGGCCTGGGTAATTCTCAATCAGGGGTGACCTACCAATTATACAATGGCGCCACATCTGTTGGCAGCCCCGTGGCGGGAACAGGCAGTTCTATCAGTTTTGGTTCAATAACAGCCGCCGGGACATATAGCGTTACAGCAACCAATACAACTACCACAGGCTGCACAACTAGCATGACAGGGAGTGCAACTGTAACTATTAATCCACTTCCTTCCTCCATTACCAGCCCCGGCAATGTATGTATCGGTAATACAATTTCATTATTTGACTCTGTTGCAGGAGGAAACTACACCAGCAACGCAAGTACCGTTGCCGGTGTAGGAAGCACAGGTATTGTGACAGGCATTTCGACCGGTTCAGCTACCATTTCTTATACATTGCCAACAGGCTGTTATGCAACTACGATCGTAACCGTAAATACTGCGGTGCCGCTCATTACAGGAACAACAAGCCTTTGTGCAGGATCGGGAACAGTTCTGAATGATGGCGCAAGCGGCGGCACATGGAGCAGCAGTAGCACCCTCATAGCTACTATCGGATCTACCGGCATAGTATCAGGTATCTCCTCGGGCAACCCTGTGATCAGTTATACAATATCTACAGGATGTTATGTAACGACAATTCTTACTGTTAACCCTTTACCTGCTACCATAACAGGCACAATGAATGTCTGCCCGGGTTCTTCTGCAACATTAGCAGATGGCACCACAGGCGGTACATGGATAAGTGGCACAACTGCGGTAGCTACTATCGGCTCAACAGGAATTGTTTCGGGTATATTGGCCGGAACATCTGTTATTACTTATGTATTACCAACCGGATGCAGTGTGCAGGCAACAGTAACTGTAAATAGCTTGCCCGGAGCAATAACAGGCGTTTCGCCCGTTTGCATAGGAAATACCATAACTTTATCAACAACATCTACGGGAGGCACATGGAGTAGCAGTAATGTGTCACAAGGCACTGTTAGTTCGTCAGGAGTAGTGACGGGTATTGCAACAGGAAATCCATCAATCAGTTACACCTTACCTACAGGGTGCTCAGCTACAACCATCACTACAATTAATCCACTGCCTGCTGTAATAACAGGAACAATGAATGGATGTGCAGGTTCTGCTGTAACATTAGCTGATGGCAGTGGAGGTGGTTCATGGATAAGCGGAACAACTACAGTAGCAACGATAGGATCTGCTACGGGTATTATTTCAGGCATATCAGCAGGTACTTCGGTCATTACATATCAGTTGCCTACAGGGTGTACTGCAAATGCAGTGGTTACTGTAAATCCTTTACCGGCAACGATAACAGGTATTGCGTCAGTGTGTGTGGGCAACACCACAACATTATCAACGACCAGTACCGGCGGCACATGGAGCAGCAGCAATATACTACAGGGAACCATCAGCCCTACCGGTTCCGTAACAGGTATTGCAACCGGCAATCCATTGATCAGTTACACTTTGCCCACAGGATGCACTACAGTAGCTGTTCTTACAGTTAATCCATTGCCATCTACAATAACCGGCACAATGAATGTTTGTGCTGGCTCGTCTGTCACATTAACTGATGGCAGTACAGGGGGCACCTGGATAAGTGGCACAACCTCAATAGCTAATATTGACTTTACTACAGGGGTTGTTACCGCTATTTCCGCAGGTACATCTACTATTACTTATACGCTATCTACAGGATGTACTACAACGACTGGTATTACTGTAAATGCATTACCGGCACCTATAACAGGTATTACAAGTGTATGCGCCGGCAGCAATACAACATTATCCACAACATCAACAGGAGGAACATGGAGTAGCAGTAATCCATTACAGGGAACAGTCAGTTCCACAGGTTCTGTTGCCGGCATAGCAGCGGGGACACCAGCTATTAGTTATACATTTCCAAACGGATGTTCTGTTGCCACTTTAATTACCGTCAACCCATTACCTGCTGTGATCTCCGGCGCTACCAATATTTGTTCAGGACTTGCTTCATCTTTAACGGATGCTTCAGGCCCCGGTACATGGAGCAGCAGCAATACATCAGTGGTTAGCGTTGGGGCAACTACAGGAATCGCTACGGGTATAACAACAGGTAGCGCTACTATTTCATTTGCATTAAAATCTACAGGTTGTATTACCAGTTCATTATTTACGATCACATTATCACCATCAGCTTATGTAGTACGTGGGGGCGGCGGATATTGTGCAGGGAGCGCAGGGCCACACATCATGCTTAGCAACTCCGGCGCAGGTTTTGGATACCAGGCATTTATAGGCAGCACCGCAGTGGGCGGCGTTGTACCGGGTACAGGACTTCCACTTGACATGGGTGGATATACCACCAGCGGCACCTACACTATAGTTGCCAACCCCGGCAGTTCGTGCGCCACTACTATGTACGGCAGCGCAACAGTGACCGTCAATCCATTACCCAATGCCTATGCCGTAAATGGCGGCGGTGGCTATTGCACATCCGGCTCAGGCGTGCATGTGGGCCTTGCAGGGTCGGATGTAAGCGTTGATTACCAGCTATACAAAAATGGCACAGTTCTCGGATCACCCATACCCGGCTCAGGCACTACTATTGACTTCGGCCTCGAAACAGCTGCAGGTACTTATACTGTTGTAGCAACTAACAGCCTTACCGGCTGCGTTAACAATATGACCGGCAACACAACAGTTTCGGTCAACTCATTGCCTACCGCGTTCAGCATCACAGGTGGTGGCGGCTACTGCCCAACTACTACAGGTTCTGTTGTCGGTTTAAGTAATTCTACTACCGGCATCAGTTACCAGCTCTACGTTGCAGGCACCCCAGCCGGAGCCCCGGTAACAACTACCGGTGGCGCTTTCAGCTTCGGGCCGCAAACTACCGCAGGCACTTATACGGTGATAGCTACCAACACTGTTTCTGCATGTACGAGCAATATGACCGGCAGTACCATAGTATCTGTTAACCCCTTGCCTACTGTATTTACCGTAACCGGCGGCGGCACTTATTGCACCGGCACTACAGGCGTGCATATAGGGCTGAACAGCTCTACGATCGGCGTTAACTATCAAATATACAATGGCTCATCAACCGCAGGCATCGCAGTGGCAGGCACCGGTGCGCCACTCGACCTGGGCATATATACTGCCGCAGGCACTTATACAGTATCTGCTACCAGCCCTATAACTACCTGCTCCAATAACATGACCGGCAGCGCCACCGTTACTACCAATCCCCTCCCCAACCAGTACACCATTTCCACAGGTGGCGGCTATTGCCTCGGCGGAACAGGTGTTGATGTCAACTTACCTACATCATACGTGGGCGTAAGCTATCAATTATATAATGGCCTGTTGCCTGTAGGCACACCTATGGCCGGCACAGGATCACTTATTGATTTTGGCAACCAGACAGCAGCAGGCACCTATACCATAAAAGCCACTAACACTACCACAGGTTGCGTGAACACCATGACAGGCAGCTCGGTGATCGTTGTTAACAATCCACCAATTGCATTCCCTGTTACCGGCGGCGGCAGCTATTGCAGCGGTGGAACAGGTGTTAATATTGGTATGAGCAGCACAACAAGCGGTGTCAGCTACCAGCTTTATAATGGCATATCAACTGCAGGCATTGCAGTGGTAAGCAGTGGTGGCCCGCTTTCTTTTGGTGCGCAAACAGCGCCGGGCGGGTATACCGTTGTGGCGACCAGCCCGGCAGGCTGTAGCGCCAATATGACCGGCAGTGTATTTGTAAGCATCAACCCATTGCCTATTGCCTACACGGTGGGTGGCGGCGGTGGCTACTGCGCAGGCACAGCAGGCACGCACATCACACTCAGCGGATCGGGTGTGGGCAGGAACTATCAATTATACAACGGTTCGTCTACTGTGGGTGCCCCGGTACCCGGCACAGGCGGCCCGCTCGACTTCGGCCTTATTACCGCAGTAGGCACTTATACTGTTTCTGCGGTTACAACCGCAACAGGCTGTGCCAGCGGCATGGCAGGCAGCACTGTTGTTGCCATCAATCCATTACCTACACCCTATCCTGTTACGGTGGGTGGCGGCGGCCTTTACTGCGCAGGCGGTGTTGGGGTACCGGTTGGTGTCAGCACGCTGGCTACCGGCATCGGCTACCAGCTCTATAGGAACGGAACTGCCATTGGCGGCCCTGTGTATAGTTCAGGTTCAGCGATCACTTTCGGCAACGAAACACTTGCAGGCACTTATTCTGTAGTGGCTACCGATCCTACGACGGGCTGTACGGGCAATATGTCTACAACAGTAACCGTAAGCACCAACCCGCTGCCTGTACCTTATACTGTGCGTGGCGGCGGCGGCTATTGCCTTGGCAGTAGCACAGGGGTTAATGTAATACTCAGCGGGTCGGCCACCGGCACTACTTACCAGTTGTTCAACTCGGGAGTAAGTGCAGGCACCTTCCCCGGCACAGGATCTCCTATCAACTTCGGCGCCATAACAGCTACAGGTACTTATAGCGTGATCGCATCTAACGCCATCACTTCCTGTTCTGTGAACATGCTCAGCAGTGTTATTGTCACTACCAACCCATTGCCTTTAGCTTATACCGTACTCGGTGGCGGCACCTATTGTATTGGCGGCACAAGTGTGCCGGTTGCTCTCAGCGGTTCATCTGCCGACGTTAACTACCAGCTCTATCATGGCTCGGCAGCTGTAGGCAGCCCCATAGCAGGCACAGGCAGCGGCCTTTATTTCGGTTTAGAGACGGCCACAGGGCCTTATGCTGTTATTGCAACTGATGCTGTAACCGGCTGCAAACAAACCATGACACTTACTGTTTCTGTCACTACCACTTCTTTACCTACACCTTACCCTGTAACAGGCGGCGGCGGTTATTGCGCAGGTGGCGCAGGATCTGTAGTTAACCTTGCCGGCTCATTAGGCGGTGTGGCTTACCAGCTTTTTGTCGGTGGCAGCCCAACCGGCGGCACGGTGAGCGGAACAGGCGGCGGCATTACCTTCGGCCCGCAAACAACACCAGGCACTTATACTGTAGTAGCTACAGGTGGCTGCGCAGGCCCCATGACCAGCAGCGTAGCAGTTTCCATTAATCCTTTACCTATAGCTTATACAGTATCGGGCGGTGGGAGTTATTGCACAGGCGGCGCAGGATTGCGGGTGAGCCTCGGCAGCTCGCAGACAGTTGTTAAATACCAGCTGTATAATGCGGGCAGCCCTGTAGGAGGCCTTGTTGCCGGCACAGGAGCAGAATTGCGCTTCAGCGCCCTGCCGGTGGGCAGCTATGAGATCGGCGCTGTGAACATAACCACGTCATGTACCAATAATATGGCAGATACTGTGGCCATCACAACGAACCCATTGCCGGTTGCATATGCCCTTACCGGCGGCGGCAACTATTGCGCGAGCGGAACAGGCGCTACCATTACACTGGCAGGATCCGCAGCAGGCGTTAACTACCAGCTATACAATGGCACTGCAATGGTGGGCACGGCAGTAGCGGGTACCAGCGCGGCAATCACCTTCGGGCCTTATACAGCCACCGGCGTTTACAGCATCGTAGCTACCGATGTAGTAACAGGCTGCAACGGCAATATGGCGAACAATGACACGATCGGCATTAGCGCTTTACCAACCGCATACGCAGTAACCGGCGGCGGCAACTATTGCGTGGGAGGCACAGGTATGCACATCAACCTGGGTGGGTCACAAAGCGGCACTACCTACCAGCTATACAATGGCACTACCGCTACCGGAACGGCGCTGACAGGCACAGGCGCAGCCCTTGACCTGGGCCTGCAAACCGCTACAGGTGTGTACACTATACAGGCTACTAATACTACTACCGGCTGCACCAATACAATGACGGGCAGCGCAGCGATCAACGTCACCCCATTACCACTCGCCTACGCTATTACAGGTGGCGGCAATTATTGTATTGGCGGCTCAGGGCTGCATATAGGGCTTAGTGGCTCGCAAAGCAGCGTCAGTTACCAGTTGGTATATGGCAGTGGCACAGTAAGCACTATAACCGGTAGCGGCTCTTCGGTTGATTTTGGTTTGCAAACTGCGACCGGCACCTACAAAGTAGTAGCGACAAATACCACCACCGGTTGTGTGAACAACATACCCGACAGCACGATCATCTCTACCGGCACCACGCCACACGCTTATGTGGTTACAAGCAGTGGCTCCGCTTATTGCCCCGGCAGCGCAGGCATCATTGTATACCTGAGTGGCTCCGATGCCGGTGTATCTTATCAACTATACAGGGGCACCACGCCCATAGGCACAGGCGTACCCGGCGGCGGAGCACTCGACTTCGGCCCGCAAACAACACCGGGTACCTATACTGTTATCGCCAATTCAACTGTGGGCAGCTGCACCGGCAGCATGGCCGGCAGCGCATCTGTATCCATAGCTCCGCTACCTAATGTCTATACTGTATTGGGTGGAGGCTCTTATTGCGCAGGCGGCGCAGGTGTCCACATCAGCCTTTCCGGCACACAGGCGGGAACAGGTTACCAGCTTTATAAAAGCGGCTCGCCTGTGGGCAGCATCGTTACAGGCACCGGCGGTGCGTTAGACTTTGGCGCGCAAACGGCCACAGGCTCCTACACAGCAGTGGCGATCAGCAGTATCGGATGCACCGCGAATATGAGTGGCAGCCCCGCCATAGGCACCACACCTGCACCTGCTGTATTCACTACCACCGGCGGAGGAAATTATTGCAGTGGCGGCACAGGCGTGGCTGTAGGCCTCAGCAGTTCTGTTACAGGCATCAACTACAAGCTTTATTACAGCGTTACGGCCATAGGCGGACCTATTGCAGGCACCGGCCTGCCGCTGAATATGGGCATGCAGACAGAAGCAGGCTCTTATACTATTGTAGCTACAAACAGCACTACCGGTTGCAGCAGCACTATGAGCAGCAGCGCTACTATAGGCATCAATACAGCCCCGGCAGTTTATACCGTGAGCGGCGGTGGCAACTATTGCCCCGGCAGCGCAGGCGTGCATGTAGGACTGGGCAATTCAGCTACAGGCACCACTTACCAGCTTTATGACGGCACTACTGCTGTAGGCAGCGCGGTAACTGGCATCGGTGCCGCCATCGATTTCGGGGCGCAAACAACCGCAGGCCTTTATAAAGTAACCGCGCACAACACAGCAACAGGATGTACGGCGAACATGAGCGGCACTGCGGTAGTAGGCATCAGCACATTACCTGATGTATATACCATCACCGGCGGCGGCAACTATTGCAGCGGCACAGCAGGTGTACACATTGGCCTCAGCGGGTCCGGATCGGGCATCAGCTACCAAATATTCAATACCGGTAGCATAGCCGCCCCGGTAATGACAGGCACCGGCGGCGCACTCGACTTCGGTGCATTTACCACCACAGGCCCTTATACTGTTGTAGCCACAAACGGCACTACCACATGTACCAGCAACATGGCAGGAACCGCATCTGTGAGTATGACCACTACGGTAATACCGGCAGTGACCATTACAACAGGCGGAAGCGATACTGTTTGCGCAGGGCTACCCATTACTTTTACTGCCGCAACCACAGATGGCGGCGGCTCGCCTGCCTACCAATGGGCCATCAATAGTGTGCCCGTAACGACCTCTACAGGCAGCTACACCTACCTGCCTGCAGACGGTGATGTAGTGAGCGTGATACTTTCCAGCAGCGTGCTTTGCGCCATGCCGATGACTGCAACAAACCACATCAGCATGACCGTATTGCCACAGCTGATGCCGATTGTGACGATCGCTGCCGACCCCGGAAATACAGTATGCAGCGGCACCCGTGTCACCTTTACGGCTACTGCGGTCAATGGCGGTAGTGCACCCGCTTACCAATGGAGAAAGAATGGCGGTTTTGAAAGCACTACCAGCTCCTACACATTCCTCCCTGAGAATGGTGATGTGGTGTATTGCCAGCTCATCAGCAGCTACCATTGCAAGCTGGAAAACAGCGTGAACAGCCCGAGTGTGAGCATGAACGTGGCAACACACACTACTCCCACCCTCGTCGTAACTGCCGACCCGGACGCGCATATTGCCAATGGTGAAGTAGCTACGCTTCACGCTACTATCACAAACGGTGTTGCGCCCGTAAGCTACCAATGGTATGTAAATGGAGGACCGATCCCCGGTGCTACTTTACCGTTCTATACTAACAATAATTTCGTGAACCTCGATTCTGTTTCTTGTATAGTCAGCACCACAGGCACCTGTGCAGGTGATACAGGTTCTGCGGGTATACGGATCTATGTATCTAATGTAGGTGTGCAGCAGGTGAACAGCGCCATCAGCAACGTGCAATTAGTACCTAATCCGAATAAGGGCGACTTTATATTAAAAGGCTCTTTGGGTACCACTGTTGATGAAGAAGTAACCATTGAGATCACCAATATGCTCGGACAGAGTATCTACAACAGCAAAGCCAATGTACTTAATGGCAGTATCGATGAAAAGATACAACTCGGCAATATTGCCAATGGCATGTATCTGGTAAACCTGCATACCGCAAACAACAACCAGGTATTTCATATGATCATAGAGCAATAACGGATATCCAGATCTCAGCTAAGAGCGATTTGATAATTAGTGACGAGATTATTTGTATTGAGTTCTAAAATAGGCTGCCTCCAATGTTGGAAGCAGCCTATTTTTAACTAATGTCTATTCATTCACAAACTCGCTAAATATTTAAAATATAACTACCTGAAGACATCTTATAGTCAATAACCTCCCAATAAGGTAAAATGCGAAATGAATTGATCTCATTATTTTCATTTTTATGACACAAAGCTACTTTGTAGCAGGGATCAAGATCGAAAAGCTGAAAAGAAAATTCATTTGGTGCTGACTCCATCACATTTTCGTAGAATTGATACTTCCCATGTTCGAGTAAAAAACTACAGCTCTTGGGCGCGACAGAAAAACCCTTGCCAATCGCTTTCATATAGGACTCCTTCAGGGTCCAGAGATCAAAAAAATATTTTTTCTGATCCACCCACGGGACCTGCTCAAATAGCAATAGTTCTTCGTTTGAAAAAACATTTTCCCTGACATTAAGGTCTACCTCGCTGGATAGGTTCTCTACATCCACACCAATTGTAGCCGCATTATCATCAATTGCTAAAACAATTAAGCCCGCAGCATGAGAAATATTGAAGCTAAACCTTTTGCTGTCATTCTTCAAATACGGCTTGCCATATAAGTTATTCTCAAAAACCAATGTTGAGAAATGTTCGCCGAGCTTTTGAGAAAGAATTCTACGGGCCATAACGCGGGTAAGCAGGTATTGGTCTCTGTCTATTTGCAAAACGAATTTACCCATACGGTCGATCTCTTCTACTGATAAATATTTTTCGTACTCCTTTAGGAGACTAAACCGATAGTCTTCCATAAAAACAAAATACATATCAATCATCGTTACAACTTGAACGTTTGTTGTTTAGCTATTACATGAGAAAATTACCTCTTGTACCTTTAATTGTAAAGGTAACAAACACTTTATGATAATTGACGGACACTGAGGTAAAAAACAAGGTCTTTCAAAGACTGTGTTAGCGGAATCCATCTGTTGCGGCAACAAGGCAAAATATACACCTGTTTCTATTTTCCCTATCTTCGATTACAACAATAGAAGCGCTTGATCGTTAAGTAAATATTTCTTAGATTTGTATTCTTATCTTTTTGTTCATGAAAAAATATATCAAAGGGCTTAGGTTGTCATTATTTGGCCTAGGCATTATTTTCAACGTAGTATGTTACGGGCAGGGTACTTGGGTACCTGTTATCGCTCCTTGCCCCGGCGTTGCTGATGGCGTTGCACTGCTGCTGACCGATGGCACAGTAATGGTCAAGATAGATAGCGGTGGTGTGGATACAGTTGAGAAAATGTGGGCGAAATTGACGCCCGATGCGCATGGGAGCTACGCCAATGGCACATGGACGATGATGCATAACATGAACAAGACGCGTCTTTTCTGTTCTTCCCAAATGCTCAAAGATGGCCGTTTATACATAGCAGGCGGCGAGTATGGTACCGGTGACCGCAATGGAGAAACCTACGATCCTCTTACAGACACATGGACAATGGCGGGCCCTCTGCCCAATATATCGTTGTTTTATTCACTACAGATGTTTGACGGAAATTCGGTGCTGCTTCCTGATGGTCGAGTATTGCAAAATTGTGTATTGCCTACCTCCGTCGATAATGTTATATTCAATCCTATTACCGATAGCTATTCAGTGGCACCTCCCTGCCTGGGCGGGGCTGATGAGGCGGCCTGGTTAAAATTGCCTGATAACAGTGTATTGTTTATAGATATTGATTCAAAAAACTCTGAACGCTATATTCCTACGTTAAACACCTGGCTCCGAGATGATAGTGTCCCGGTGATGCTATATGATTCTTTTGGTTTCGAATTGGGCGCCGGGTTTGTGCTACCTGACGGACGGGCCTTCTTTCTCGGCTCTACACCATATACAGCATATTATACACCATCGGGTGATACCGCTCACGGGACATGGGCAGCAGGCCCAATGATACCCGACAGCCTGGGTGCAGTAGACGCAGCAGCGGCAATGATGCCGAATGGCAAAATACTTTGCGCATTGTCTAACCAGGCGGTACATGATACTGAATTCAAAATACCGGCATGGTTCTACGAGTTCGACTACCGCACCAATTCTTTTACCAGAGTAAGTGCTTGTGCAGGCGGCGACACCATGAATATACGCTGCTCTATGGCCGGAATGCTTGACCTGCCTGATGGGAATATCCTGATGAGCGCTCAGAACAGCAACCAGTATTACATTTATGTGCCGGGCGGTACCCCCCTTGCCTCAGGCGTACCGGTGGTCAATAATATTACCATGATCAGTTGCGATACCTTTATGGCAACAGGTACGCTTTTTAATGGTATTTCGCAGGGAGCGGCTTACGGCGATGACTGGCAAATGCCTACCAATTACCCCGTCATCAGGCTGGAGAACCATGATGCTATTCTTGGCGACCTCGTACACTATGCGCGCACCTTCAACTGGAACAGCACCGGCATAATGAGGGGCAGCTTGCCCGATACTACTTATTTCACATTGCCTGCAGGCCTGCCATATGACACTTACAACCTGGTGCTGGTAGCCAATGGCATTCCCTCCGCCCCCACTCCGTTCACACCATGTAATCCTGCCGGGGTAGCACAGGTAGATCAATCGGGCGATAAGATCGTCGATGTATATCCCAACCCCGCATCGGGAAAGGCTACTGTAGTTTTTTCATCTGGCAACGGTGGCAACTATAATTTGAAGCTGGTGAATGTACTTGGGCAAACTATCATAAACGAGCATGGTAATGCAGCAACAGGTTTAACAACTAAGGTGCTCAATATCGAAGGCGTTGCTAAGGGCGTATATAGCATTGTATTACAAAAGGACAATTACACTTACACCACTAAACTCGTTGTGCTATAGCTGCGCGGCACTGATTTTTGAAAAATAAAACTACTTGCATATGAGTATAAGGACTATTGGATTTGGAATATCGCTGGTTGTGTCCACAATTTTTGCTTACGGTACGGCAAAGGCGCAGGAGCAACACCCGCATTGCCAGCAAGCACTGTTTGACCTTCTGGGTGCAAGGCTGATGCTGATGCAACATATAGATGGTAAGCCAATCACCCACAACGAAAAAGAAGCGTTAAGACAGATCAATGTGGTGATCAGGGATATTAATGATGCATCTGTTGGCAATGGTGCGGGACCCAACAATCATCCGAACCCACTGAAGAACGAGTCTGGCACCACTACAATTAAGCAGTGTATTAATTTTCTGAGAAAAGCTAAGGATGAACTTAGCCGTGAAGAGGACAATCAGTTTGCAAACGGACTGCGGGACCGTTCCATCAAGAATTGTGATGAAGCAATAAAATTTGTGGAACAGGAAAAATCATCTGAACTAAGCAAGTAGAATTGAACTCCTTTCAAAACAGATAAAAGCACCTCTGTATATTCTTCCGAAGATATCTCACGTTTGCACCTGGAAGGACAAAAGATCATAGTTGAAAAAGCACATACCCAATTTATTGGTCTCCTTCGTATTGATACTATGTTTTAGTACCACTTCATTGCTTTATGTATTGTACGACGCATCGATGTGGGCAGCGAAGTTAAGTGCCAATAGCCACCTGGCTGAGCACGAAGATTTACCGAACATTCATATCCCCAAAAACGAATTCAACAACAGCAGTGAGATCTGGTACAAAGGAAAACTATATGATGTAGGCAGCTATATGCTTGTAAATGATACGATCATCGTCGCCGTGTATCACGATAATAACGAAGAGGAAATTATTAAAGCTATAGCCGCGTGTTTTGAAACTAATGATAGTTATTCGAATGACGGCCAGGTTCATCTATGTAAATATCGTACGCTGATACCTAATAGTGACAAAGTATTAGGCACACAACAAGACCTGAATTTTGCAAGCAGAGGAAAGGATTTACCCATGTTTATCAGTTTGAAAGAAACTGTAGTCAGCCATCACTACGCCGTTGAAGCGCCGCCTCCCGAATGTTGCTGTTAGCACTCCCCTACTAAAACTTTATACCGGAATGCTCCGGTAATTCCTCATTTAATATCATACTCATGCAAACACGCCATACAAAGCTGTTCACGATACTGCTATGCCTCTTCTTCGTTAAAGCTTCAGCCCAAAACGAACTGACAGGGATAATATTTAATAAGACCAATAACCTGGCCATCCCATTTGCCAGCGTATACATTGAAGACCTGAAACTTGGCGTTGTAGCCGATTCCGACGGGTCTTATTCCATCAAAAGAATTCCCGAAGGGTATTACCTTGTATCCGTCCATTCATTAGGATACACCATCGCCCCACAATTGATCAAAATAAAGGGCATTACCCAATTTAATTTCGGCCTGTCCCGTTCCGACTTTCAATCACCGGAAGTTGTAGTGACGGGCAATTCAAGAGCATCAGAAACAAAGAACACCCCTCAATCCATCACACAGGTATCGCACGAATACCTGGATGAACAGGCAGCAACCAATGTGATCGATGCGATCGCTAAAATACCTGGTGTATCAGCCATGACGGATGGCCAAAGCATTTCCAAGCCCTTCATCAGGGGGCAGGGATATAACCGGGTACTTACCGTTGATGACGGCGTAGTGCAGATGGACCAGCCTTGGTTTGATGAATTTGGCATAGAGATAGACCCCGATGCCGTGGACAGGGTGGAGATACTTAAAGGGCCTGCGTCATTGGCCTATGGCTCAGATGCGATAGCAGGTGTGCTGAACTTCATCCCTGAGCAACCATTGCCGGAAGGACAGCAAAAAGGTGATGTACTCTTCAACTACCAGACCAATAACGGCCTCATCAACAACATGGTACACCTGGCCGGAACCAACAAAGGAATATCGTGGAGTGCACGAGTGGACAACATAATGGCGCATGCCTATCAAAATAAAGAAGATGGTTATGTACTCAACTCGCAATTCAGCAACTTCAATATGGATGGCACCATAGGCATACATCGCAAGTGGGGCTACACCCAACTGCACGCCAGCTACTTTGATATGGCCACCGGCATTGTTGATGGTACGCGTGATTCAGCAACGGGCGCGATGGAAAAACAGGTCTCCTATCCGGGGCTCAATGGCGGCGCGCCAACTTATGTTTTGCCCACCCACCAGGAGCAGACCTCTTATACACCCTTCGTCATCAACCAGCGTATACGGCATACCAAGGTGGTGTGGGACAACAGCATCAAGCTGGGCGAAGGCCGCCTTACAGGCACATTCTCCTACCAGAAGAACCAACGGCAGGAAACCAATGACCCAACGCAACCCAATACCCCCGACATTTACTATTCATCAAATGCGGCTACCTACGATCTTCGGTATCTCTCACCCGTTATAGGCAAGTTTGATTGGTCAGGTGGCATCAATGGCGCTTACCAGCAATCGCAGAGCCTGGGTACGGTGATGCTGATCCCCAATTATAATTTCGTGCAGGCGGGCGCATTCGTGATCGGCAACTATCGTGTGGGCAAATTCATCTGGAATGCAGGCGCGCGGTTCGACCAGCGTACATTCACCGGCAATTCGCACTGGATAGATACCACCAATGTGGCGCAGGCACCTGTGCCGGCCAATACGCCCGGCTCGTTTGAAGAGTTCCAGGGTTTCACCTCTAATTTTAGTGGCGTATCTGCCAGCATCGGCGGAGTATATAATTGCTCCAAAGCCTTTTATGTAAAGGCCAATGTATCGCGTGGTTTCAGGGCGCCAAATGTAGCCGAGGCTGCGGCCAACGGCGTACACGATGGCACAGTAGTATATGAGATCGGCGATCATAACCTTAAGCCGGAAACCAACCTGGAAGAAGACCTCACCCTGGGCGTGGACCTGAAGGATGTAAGCTTTGAAGGCACGTCGTTCAACAACAATATCAACAACTACATCTACGCCAAAGGGCTCACCAGCGTTTTTGGTGGCGACTCTACCAGCAATTTGCTCAGTGTAGGCGGTTCTTTGTTCCCCAATGCACCCGTGTATAAATACACACAAGGCTCAGCTAATCTGTATGGCGGCGAGGCGATGTTAGACATTCACCCCTCATCAATAAAGTGGTTACAGCTGAACAGCACATTCAGTATGGTGGCAGGCGGACTGCAAAATGTGCCTGCTGATATGCGGGTACTGCCGTTTGTGCCACCTGCGAGGATCACTGCTGATCTGAAATTTCATGTAAATAAACTCGGGAAGTCTGTAACCGCGGCCTATGTAAAAGTGGGCATACTTACCTGCTTCCAGCAAAACAAGGTATACCTGCAGGACTCTGCGGCCAGCGGGCTAAACACCCAGCAAACGCCGCAGCAATATGCCGCCAGCATCGCATCAACTGCCGGCTACACCTTATTGAACGCAGGTATCGGCGGCAACATACAAAGCCGTGGACATACACTTTGTAAAATTTACATCACCGGCACCAACCTGCTCAACACCGCATACATAGACTACATGAGCCGCTTCAAATACTATCCGTACAATGAAGCAAATGGCAAAGTTGGCGTGTTCAACATGGGACGCAATATTAGTATCAAGATAATCATACCCTTTGACTTTAGTAAAAAATAAAGTCAACAAAAATAAATCCCCAAAAGAAATTACACACTGCCTGAAATCACACTCCCCCATTATCCGTATTTTTGCAAAAAACATCAATGAGCTTAGCAGATAAACTATCTAAAATGAAGAACGACAAAGCAGAAAAGAACTTGAAGGAAGGGCAGGATTTCCTGGCGGAGAATAAGACGAAGGCTGGTGTAACCGAACTTCCCAGCGGCCTCCAATACGAGATCATAACAGAAGGCACGGGCGCAAAGCCCTCTGCCCACAACACCGTTACCTGCCACTACCACGGCACACTCATCAACGGTACTATATTCGATAGCTCGGTGCAGCGCGGCAGGCCGGCGAGCTTCCCCCTCAGCCAAGTGATCAAGGGTTGGACAGAGGGCGTGCAACTGATGCCGCAGGGCAGTAAGTGGCGCTTCTTTATACCACCATCCCTCGGCTATGGGGATAGGCAGGTAGGCCCAACAATTGGCCCCAACAGTACGCTGATATTTGAAGTAGAGCTGATAGACATTGACTAACATAAAAAGCCCTGCACGATGCAGGGCTTTTTATCATTGTTACGTGGCACATCCCCGCCCCTCCCCTTCGGCCTGTGCGCCGGGCTCGCACTAAAGGGGGGATTCCCGTATGTCGCACTTTTAGGTGTTATGGCGCGTTCCCGCGAGTCGAGGGGCGTTGCTCCTCGCTGAGGTATTTCGCCCCTTCAGGGCTTATATAATTAGTCAATTAGTCACAAAATCATGCATAAATTTCATACGGGATCAGGTAAAACACCTTTAACTTTACAGTAACGTGTTTTAACACTTTTCTAATATTATCAGGCCATATTTTTGAGGTACTTATTGCATAATTAAAAACAAATCGGAACAGCTATGAAATTCAAATCATTCTCTGTCATTGCTACAGCAGCACTGACATCTGTACTGACACTTTACGCAGTATCGTATTTTCAGCCAAAACCCCATTTTACTGCGGCCAGTACGCCTATCAGTTCGCGAGGCAGCCTTACGGCCTACGACAACAACAATGCCACAGCCCCCATGGGCGCTGTGAATTTTGAAAGTGCGGCAGCATCTGCCATCAAGGCAGTAGTGCATGTAAAAACGGCAACGGGTGCGCGCCTGGTCACAGACCGTGGCATGGGCGATATGTTCAGCCAGCTCTTTGGCCCACGGCAGTATATATTGCCATCACAAACCGGCTCCGGCTCGGGTGTGGTTATATCAGCTGATGGCTACATCGTAACCAATAACCACGTAGTGGCCGATGCCACCGAAGTGACCGTAACCTTTAATGACCGCTACACCACCAAGGCCAAGGTAGTAGCCACAGACCCCGCCACGGATATAGCCGTACTGAAGGTGGATGGCGAAAAGAACATACCCTACATGGACTTTGCCAACTCAGATGATGTGAAGATAGGCCAGTGGGTGCTGGCAGTAGGCTACCCGCTGAACCTGGACGCAACCGTAACGGCAGGCATAGTGAGCGCCAAAGGCCGCTCGCTGGGCGTGAACAAAGCACAATCGCTCTCGGCAATAGAATCGTTCATACAGACTGATGCGGCGGTGAACCCCGGCAACAGCGGTGGCGCATTAGTGAATACTGCGGGCCAACTGATAGGCATTAACTCGGCCATAGCATCGCCCACAGGGTCTTATGCGGGCTATTCTTATGCCATACCCGCCAACATAGTGCGCAAGGCCGTGAACGACCTGATGAAGTATGGCACCGTGCAGCGCGCCTACATGGGCATACAATATGTAGACGGATCAAACGTATCGCAGGAAGAAAGCGCCAGCCTGGGGCTGGATAAAACAGATGGCGTATATGTGGTGAGTGTGGTGGCCGGCAGCGGCGCAGCCAAGGCAGGCATCAAAAAGGGCGACTTCATAACCCAGATAAACGGTGTGGCCGTGAACTCGCAGCCAGAGCTGCAAGGACAGATAGCCCGCTACCAGCCCGGCGACAATGTGAACATTGTATATAGCCGCGAAGGAAAAACCATGAATGCCAACATACAGCTGACCAACCTGAACGGCACTACAGACATACTAAAAACAGAAAGCAGCGCGAAGCTGCTGGGAGCCACCTTCCGCCCCATAAATGACCAGGAGAAGCACAGCTACAGCATACAGTATGGCCTGGTAGTAACCAATGAAGGCAGCGGCGCACTGGCGCAAAAGACACCGATCAAAAAAGGTTTTGTGATCACCAGCATCAATGATGCGGCCATAAGCACGGTCAATGACCTGCAACAGGCGCTGGCCAGCAACAAAGAGCTACAGATAGCAGGTTTTTATCCCGGCTATCCCGGTATACACTACTACTCGCTGATCAACTCTGCGGGAGGAGCAGAATAATGTGCAAATTAGTTAATGTGAAAATGTGAAAATAATGTATCAATTAGCTGATGTGATGATTCGCTGATTAGCTAATGTCAACATAATAGGAAGGCCAAAAGTGTTCAAACACTTTTGGCCTTCTTATTCATTCAACAGTTCCACTCTTTAGGAAAAATTAGCTAATTATCAAATCAGCTAATCAGTTAATTAACCAACCAACGCTTCTGTGAAGAATTTATGGAAGTAAGGTAGCGTTTCAATGCCTTTGTAGTAGTTGAATACATCGTACTTCTCATCGGGGGAGTGGATGTTGTCGTTGTCGAGGCCGAAGCCGAGGAGTACGGTTTTAAGGCCGAGTGTTTTTTCGAAGAGCGCTACGATAGGTATGCTGCCGCCACCACGTGTAGGTATGGGGTCCTTTCCAAAGGTGGTTTGTATAGCTTTTGCAGCAGCCTTGTAAGCCACAGAATCGGTAGGCGTAACGACTGCCTCACCGCCATGGTGGGCTGTCACTTTTACCGTCACATAGTCGGGCGCGATGCTTTCAAAATGCTTTTTGAAGAGGTCAGATATTTCGCCGGATACCTGGTTGGGTACGAGGCGCATGGATATTTTAGCGTTGGCCTTTGAGGGCAGTACGGTCTTGGCGCCTTCGCCTATGTAGCCGCCCCAAATACCGTTCACCTCCAGCGTGGGGCGTATGCCGGTGCGCTCGAGTGTAGTGTAGCCTTTTTCGCCCCACTCGCTTTTCACGCCCAGTTCCTTCTTGTATTCACCCAAATCGAACGGCGCTGAGTTGATAGCTTTGCGCTCGGCATCTGAGAGTTCCTGCACCTTGTCGTAGAAGCCGGGTATGGTGATGTGGTTATTCTCATCGTGCATACTGGCGATCATCTGGCAAAGGATGGTGGCAGGGTTGGCCACTGCGCCGCCATATACACCGCTGTGCAGGTCGCGGTTGGGACCTGTAACTTCTACCTCCATATAGGCCAGGCCGCGCAGGCCGCTTTCTATAGATGGATGCTCCATGCTGATCATAGAAGTATCAGATACCAGGACGATGTCGGCCTTCAATTTTTGTTTGTTGTCTTCAAGGAATTTACCGAGGTTGCTGGAACCTACTTCTTCCTCGCCCTCTATCATGATCTTCACATTGCAGGGCAGCGTATTGGTCTTGGCCATTACTTCCAGTGCCTTAATGTGCATGAACATCTGGCCTTTGTCGTCGCATGCGCCACGGGCATATATCTTGCCATCGCGTATCTGGGGATCGAACGGGCCGCTGGTCCATAGGTTGATGGGATCGGCAGGCTGCACATCGTAGTGGCCATACACCAATACTGTAGGCAGCTTGGGGTCTATGATCTTTTCGCCATAGACAATAGGATGGCCCGCAGTGGGGCATATCTCTGCACTGTCGCAACCCGCTTTGAGCATGTGCTCCTTTACGGCATCAGCGCATTTAGCTACATCGCCTTTGTACTTGCTATCCGCACTTACTGATGGTATGCGCAGGAGGCCCAACAGCTCTTCGAGAAAACGGTCTTTATGTTCATTCTGATAATCTTTCCAGGCTTGCATTGTTTGTGTTTTAGGGGTCAAATGTAAGGAGGATTATAGTAGATAGTATATAGTAAGTAGTAGATAGTCGCGAGTGCCGAGTATACCTGCAGTATTATTAACGTTTTTGCTAAAGTAATAATAGAGACTGACATCCATTTGCATAATGTTCATCACACAAAGAAAATACGCTGTATGGTCCAGTAAAAGGCGACGAGGGCAACTACTACGCTGATGGGTATAACGATGCGCTTGCGGTACCAGGGCATCCTGGAGAAGGGGCGGGAGATGAAGAAGTACAGCAGCAGTATGATGGTGAGCTGGCCTATCTCCACCCCTACATTGAAGCTGATAAGGGCGGTAGCAAAGGCATAGCGCGGCATACCGAGCTGCGACAGCGCACCAGCAAAGCCCATGCCATGCACCATACCGAACAGGAACACCATGACCAGCCGCCAGGGTTTTACCCGGTCGGACAAAATATTTTCTACGGCAAGGAATACGATGGAAATGGCGATGAGTGGCTCTATGATATTGGCAGGCGGCTTGATGATACCATACATGGACAGGCCAAGTGTAATGGAGTGCGCGAGCGTGAACATGGAAGCCTGCAATACCACATTTTTGAGGTTGGGGCTAAGGAAGAATACACAAGTAATGAACAATATATGATCGAAACCGAGGGGTATGATGTGCTCAAAGCCCACCAGCATATACTTCCAGAAGACGGCGCCTTTACCGATCTGATCTACCTCGTACTGGATAACGTGGGCATATAAAGGCGTAGATGCCAGTAACACCAATACCAGAAGGGGAACGTATTTTTTCATAACAGGTGTAAAATAATATTGTTTTCGCCGGAAATAGCAAAGGACTATTTATAAACGAAGAAAAAAGCCACCCGGTTTCACGCAGATGACTTTTCGCTGTTATTAAAAAACGTATTACATATCACAAGTGCCGGTTAGGCGGGCTACTTTATTCTCATCGCGCATAGCCTTGCACATTTTCCTTTTTGTCTTCATGTATACCCTACGGGATACCAACTTGTAATCCTTATTCTCAATAGGATAAAAACCGGTAAACTCAGATTCCTGTTCTACGCTGATATTAGCCTGTAGGTTAAGGGCTGAATCGGGACAGGCAGTGACCGTAGCATTAGGCGAGTTAACGGTAACTTTGTAAGACTGTGCGCGTGGCTCCATGTCTTTCTTAGTTCTGAGCAATATAGGGGTCGAGGCATGTGTATCAGTAAGGTCGCTGTACTTATCAGCCAGCGGGCGTTTGTGGTTGCGGCGGCGGTGGTAGTATACATAAGTGCAATTGGTACTGCTTTTTGTAGCATCTGCTGTCACAGATACTTCTTTGGTGGTATTGCCTGAAAGTGTGACAGGTACATTAAAGCAGGGAGCCTGCGACTGCGCAAAGCAAGAGGTCGTGGAAAATGCTATGGCAACTAATAGTATCGGTTTCATGGTTATTAAGTTTTAGGTCAAACAATTTTGTTCCTGTAGTGGTGTTAAAAATATGATGCCACTGGTGGAGGTCAAAAGTTAAAGGGAGTAGAAAGTAGATAGCCTGCGAATGAAAAGTCTAAAGTAGATAACCAAGACTATGACAGCTCACTTTTCGGCTTTACGGGTATCCATATCTCTTCTTCGGAGTCGGGGTCTTCGTTGCGGTATTTCTCGCTGAGTATCTCGAAGTGCGGGCGATGATCTAATACATAGTCGGCATCGGGCAGCCATTCGGCGAAGATGTAACGGAACATTCGCGCGCCGTCGGCAGGGGTGCCTTTGTAGGGAAATACCGCATATAGGCCGCCGGGCAGTGTGAATGCTTCCATACCCCCAGGGATGGCATTGTGATCCGAAACCTCCGCTGCTGCCCATTTTGTAAAGTCGCTTTCGGGGTTGAAGTCGGCAAAGTAGAGCTCGTGGTCATATACCTGCATGGAGATCAGGTCGTTGTTCACGTTGTTGGTTATTTCCTGCCGATGAGGCATAAAGCCCTGCCATAGCTGCAGGGTCTTATTTTCAACAAGCGACATGCGCACGTGTGTGCCTACCAGTTTTTTCTCTTCGAGTATTTCTATTCTTGGTTCCATGGTTTAGCTGATGTCTATGTTATGTTTATCCAGCAGGCCGCTGATGCCGGTGAGCGAAAATTTTGCTTTCTTTAGTTTGTTCTTATCGGGGTCTATGGAATAGTTGTAGGCGGTGCGAAAGTCGGCCTTTTCTATGTTGGTGTTATCGAACGTGGCACCGGCTAGGTCGCACTCGTCAAAGATAGCGCTGCTGAGGTCGCAGGCGGTAAAGTCAACTTCTTGCAGAATTGTCTTTTTGAACAAAGTGCTTTTCAGTATCTTCTGGTAAAAAGAGGAATGGCTGAGGGCGCAGTTGTCAAAGCGCACTGCAAAGCCGAACTTATTGCACTCATCCATACGCAGCCCCAGCATTTTGCAATCTTTGAACTGCACACCTCTAAGTACGGTCTTTTGTACTTTGGCATTGCTGAGGTTGCAGCCCTCGAACACGCACTCAAAGAACTTAATGTCGGAAATATCGGCACCGGAGAAGTTGCAGTTGGTAAAGGTGCAGGCTTCGTACTCCCCCATCTTTAGTGGTATGGTAGTGAAGTCGAATTTTTCTATTGTTTTGTCTTTTATGTATACCTGTTCCATGTGTTGTTACTTAAAACATCCCGCAACTCATTTCTTAGTTAAGGATTTTCTCGCGAAATAATGTCATCCCTTCGGGACTTCCATGTTTTCAATGTGTTTCTATAATAATACCACCCCTCCGGGGCTCATCCTTTTCTGTAAGTCATTGATATCCCCTACCCCAACAAACCTACGCTACATCTTCCGCCGCTAAAGCTATGGCAGATGAAAAAGGGGGAATTCCCAACGCGAGTATAAACCTGAATTAAGTAATAGCATTTGTATTTACTTGCCTATGCTATCCAGGTACAAGTCTTCTACTTTCTTGCGGGCCCATGGGGTTTTGCGAAGGAATTTGAGGCTGGAGCTGATGCTGGGATTTTCATAAAAGCAATTGATGCGCACCCGCTCACACATATATTCCCAGCCGTGCGTACTCACAAGATGCTGAAGTATCATTTCCAGCGTAAGGCCATGCAGCGGGTCGTTCGACTTTTCAGTGTTCATGTTGCGAAAATACCATTTTCTAAATTCCAGTGTCCAAATTCCAGTTTCCAAATTCCAGTTTCCAAATTTCAAATCACAAAATCCAAATTCCAGTGTACAAATTCCAGTTTCCATCCCGATAGCCATCGGGACCAATGTCCAACACCAGGTTATTTGAAGCGCAGCATGAGGAATGGCTCAGTATGCTCTTTGAAATCATACTTACGGTATACAGGCTCACCATCTGCTGAGGCGTGCAGCTCCAGGCGGCTGAGGCCATGTTCTTTGCCGTAGGTTATCATTTGCTGCAATATCTCTGAGCAAATGCCCTGCTTGCGGTAAGCTGGCACGGTGTACATATTGTGCACATAAGCCAGCCTGCCCCCAGGCCAATCAAAATGGCCGGGTTGCTCACGTACCGCCATTGCGCCCACACCAACTGCCAGGTCGCCCTCCCAGGCCATCCAGCCTACCAATGCCTCTGTGGGTATAGCTTTGCTAAAATACTGTTGCAAATGTTGCGCAAGCGCATCTATCTTATCCTGCGGCTGTTCTCCCTTCAAGGAAATAAGGAACTCCAGCCGCAGCTCTATGAGCTGAGGTATATGATCAGTGGTAATGCGTTTGTAAATGAGGTCGTTTGTCATAAGGGTATTAAAATATTATTCATTGACCCAAGCAGGGAAATCATTTGACCTATCGTTAGATGTGATGGGTGTCTTTTCGCCGGTGTCTATGTTTACTATCAATATCTGTGAGTGGCTGTAGTCTCGCGGGCGGCTACTGCACAGCATGTAGTGATTATCACTTGTCCAGTAGGGCATATCGGTATCAGGTATTATTTTTTGAGCACCGGTGGCGAGGTCTATTACCATTATGCCCCTGGCATCCATGGGTTGGGTGCCTTTGTATACTTTAAACGCCAGCTTTTTGCCATCGGGCGATATGGCGGGCCACTTGGCTGAATAATCCTGTGCCCGCAGGTGCGTAAGCTGCTGCTCCTTACCGGTCTTTATGTTTTTACTGTATACTTCGTAATTGCGCGTAAAGAGCAGTTTGCGGCCATCGGCATACCAGTATGGATGGCGGGCATGATGCACTAACAAATGCCGGTTGTTGCCGTTGCTATCCATTGCCCATATATCCTGAGCCAAAGGAGGATAGTATTCGTAGACGATCATTGCCCCGTCAGGACTCCACTTCGGGTTACATACCACCTGATTTGACAGTATCGTTTTTGTATTACTCCCGTCAATACCTGATATGATGATGTTGTACTTCATGGTAGTATCCACCCGTTGCATATATACTAACCGGCGTTGATATACATCTGATAAATCGGTAAGCGCATGTGCATTGGTTACCGGTTGAATACCTGTTCCATCAGAATTGACGATAAACAAGTCGTAGAAATTATTCTTTGGTGTGCCTGACGAAAAAATGACCTTTCCTTTAGGTATCTGCTGCGCAAATGCAGATGCGCAGAAAAGTAAGGCGATGAGTATAGACCAAAGGCATCGTATCATATCGCAGGCGTTTTGTTACTGTAAAAATAACAATTTCCGACTATACTGCTATGCCACCTATTGCTACTCAGTTTTGCTTCAACGGCAGTATCACGTTGAAGATCGCTTCGTTTTCCTTTCCTATGGCGTATATCTCGCCGTGGTGGTTCTGGATGATGCGCTTGCACATGGCCAGGCCAATTCCGGTACCAGAGAAGTCGGACTTGCCGTGGAGGCGCTGGAAGATGTTGAATATCTGTTCGGCATACTCCTGCTTAAAACCTATACCGTTATCCCGGAACTCAATATTGGTAAATGGCCCGGCGTTTATATTCAGGCCGTGTTTTTCAGCATCTTCTGCGCTTAGCGGGGTGGCTGTAATACTGAGCACCACCGGCACGCCCTCGCGGCTATACTTCAGCGAATTGGAAATAAGGTTGCCGAATAACTGTGTCATCTGCAGGGGTATAGCCTCTATCACAGGCAGACCGTGACTGGTAATAACGGCCTGCTTTTGTTCCACCAGCAATTCAAAATCCACCAATATACTCTCCAATACTTGCTGCAGGTCCACCGGGACGAAGTCTTCTTTCTCTTTGGCAAGCTGGGAATAAGACAATACATCCCTGATGAGGGTGGTCATACGTGCGGATGCCTCATTTATCTTAGTAAGATACCTTTTTGACTTTTCATTGACGTCGCCGAGGCTTTGCTCCAGCATCTGCGCAAAGGTACTCACCTTTCGCACCGGCTCCTGCAGGTCGTGCGAGGCTATGTAGGCAAACTGCGCCAACTCGTTATTGGAGCGCTGCAGGTTGGTATTGGCCTGCGCCAACTCGCCGGTGCGCCTGGCAACTATGTCTTCTATTTTGAGGCGTGCCAGCACCTGGTCGGTAACATCTACGACGACAGCTATAATACCCGAGATAGAACCATCGGCCTCGCGAAATGCCTCATAAACAAAATTAACATAGAGTGGCGCTATCTCTCCGTCACGCGGAAGATTGATAGGGATGCCTTGCGCCGCAACAGTATCGCCGGTAGTGTACACTTTATGCAGCAACTCCTCAAACCCCTGGTTTTTCGCTTCGGGCAGTCCTACGAATATAGGCTTATCCATCACCTTATCGGCAGTTGTGCCCCAAAACTCGATCATACGGTCGTTGGCTATCTCCACAATATGCTGCGGACCTCTTAAAATGCACATGGCCACCGGCGCTTTGAGAATAGTATTGCGGATATTTTTTTCATTTTCCTCTACCTTTAGCTTTGCCAAAACGATATCCGTATTATCCACTCCCGTATTCATCACACCATATACCTTACCTGAGGAATCGAGCAAAGGCGTAAAACTGTAATTGAACCAATAGGGCCTGTGTTTTCCATTTACAATGAGGTCCAACCGTTGGCTGCGGGTGTGATAAGACACTCCTGAATTGAATACACCCAGGATCTGGTCGAATACCTCCTGGCTACCCAACTCAGGCAGTACATCAGTAAAATTCTTACCGATCACATCATAGCCCTTGCCCCATATGTCCATGATAGACTGGTTGGCCAGTTCCACCCGCATTTCCTTACCCACATACACCGCAATGGGAAACGGGGCATTATCTACCACAGAGCGCAGCTTTTGCTCGCTCTCTTCAGCCATTTTGCGTGCCAGCACCAGTTCCGTTACATCTATCGCTGTATGGTGTATGCCGTATACTTCGCCATTGTCGCTAAACAATGCCTTATAAGTATAGTTGTAGTAGTAGGACTGTAGCTTGCCATCTATCTCTTTACCAAAATAGGTATTGCCCGTTGCATACACAGCATCAAGCAAGCCGGGGAAAGCCTGGCGTTCCAATTCGGGCAAGGCTTCGCGGAATGTTTTCCCGATAACAGACCTGCCTTTGCCCCAGTAGCCCAGCATGGTATCATTTACATACTGTATCCTTAAGTCAGGCCCGATATACAAAGCTGTGGCTACAGTACCCTCCTCCATCAATAGCCGGTAGCGCTGTTCGCTTTCTTTTAGTGCATACTCTGCCTTGCGCTGTTCTGTAATATCTGTATGAACGCCTACCCATTCGCGCACCGACCCATCTTCATGAAACAGGGGTACGGCTCTGATGGCGAACTGGCCCCACTGCCCGTTGCCCGTTTTTACCCTATGCTCAAAAATGAATGTCTTCTGATCGCGTACTGCTTCATTCCAGGCAGCTAATGTGGCATCGGTATCATCGGGATGTATGGCGTTAGCCCATCCATAACCCTGGTACTCATCAAACGACTGGCGGGTGAGTGATGCCCAGCCCGGCTGCGCGCCTTCCATCTCGCCTTTCGCGTTGCTGGTCCAAAGAATTCCTTTGAGCGCTGCCACAGCACCCTGGAAGCGCTCTTCGCTGCGCATCAACCTTTGCTGGGCTATCACTTTTTCTGTAACATCCACTACTGTAGCTAAAATACTAACTACCTTGCCTTGCGTATTTCGCAGTGGCCTGTATGAGAAATCGCGATACACCGATTCCTGCTTGCCGTTTTTATTGATATATACAAGAGCACCTTCTTCAAATACTTCTATATCCTTGTTCAGCACATCGTGCATCAAGCTTATATAGCGCTGATTGAGTTGCTCTGGCATGATTTCAGTCAGTGGCTTCCCAATAATTGACGATTCTTTGCCCCACAGCCTGAGCATAGCTTTGTTGGCTATATCTACCACAAGACCGGAACGTGAGAATACCGCTGTAGCCACTGTGGATTCTGATATGAGATTACGAAAACGGGCCTCGCTCTCTTCGATTGCTTTGCGCGCCTGCACCTGCTTGGTAACATCCTGTATAGTCCCATTGAAGCGAACGGCAACGCCCTCATCATTAAACCATACTTTGCCCTTAGCGCTAAATGTGCGCTCCTTCTTGGTGGCAGGGTGTACACTGACATGCTCCATAGTATATCGCCCATCTGATGATGGTTGTAGTACTGCTTCTATCGCCTTTTCTACACGCGATCTGTCTTCGGGAGGAATTGTACTTAGGATGGCATCGAAGGTGACCTCTGCGTCATTGGGTATCCCAAAAAAATTATGGAGGCGCTCATTGCCTTTTACCGTGTTTGTAATGGGGTCTATATCCCATGTGGCCAGTTCTGCGGCATCTATAGCGAATTCAAGGGCATCCTTACTTTCTTCAAGGGCCACCTTGTTTTTTACTTTTTCGGTAGTTTCCGTACATACAACCAGCACGCCTTCAATTTTACCTCCATCACCAAAAACCGGACTGTAACCAAATGTCCAGTACACATCTTCGATGGCACCGTTCCTGTAAATAGGAATGAGCTGATCTTCGCTCCAGGTAGCCTCACCTGTGGTGCGCACCTGTTCTATCAGGGGAAATATCACCGGCCATATCTCCGGCCAGCATTCCTTTCCTTGCTGGCCAACAGCTATGGGATGCTTGCCATTATTACCAAGGCTTGGACGATAGGCATCATTGTAGAACTGCACTAAGTCATCGCCCCACCATAAAAACATAGGAAACTTGGAAGACAGCATCATAGCCACCATAGTGCGCAGGCTGTGCGGCCAGCTGTCTGGCGTGCCAATGGATGTTTTTGACCAGTCGGTATTCCTTATTAGAGCTCCCAATTCGCCGCCACCGCGCAAAAAAGGGTAATCTTGTTCATTTTGGCCCATTATCCTGAAATAAATAAGAAATAATCATCTACCAAAATCATGCCATACCCCTAATTGCAAGAATGTCAATCTAATAAAGAGACAAGTATTTTTACAAGATCATCAAATTTATCGGGCTTGGTGATAAAGTCTTTTGCCCCTGTATCTTTAGCAAGTTGTATGGTTTGCGGGTGCGAAGACGTAGAAATTACGACCACCGGGATATCTTTCAAACCGGCATCTTTCTTGATCTCGGCCAGGAACTGCTGGCCGTTCATTATGGGCATATTGAGGTCTAAGAAAATAATATCCGGGGATACCTGGCCATTTTTCAGCCGTTCAAGGGCGGAACAAGCACTATTCAACATTTCGCAAACCACGTCAGGCGCTACCTTTTGAAGCGCGGTGAAGAATATCTCCTGGTCATCTTCATCATCATCAACAAGAAGAATTTTCCGATAATTCATAATCAGGTGGAATGCTATGGCAAATATATTATTTGAGCGTTAAAAATCAAAGGATTTGGGTGGGGAACCCGAATCATCTGACAGGGTAACCGGCCTCGGGGGCATCATTTACAAACCTGCCTTCGAAAATCAGGTTGCCGGCTTTATCATAACAACCACCATCACCGCTCTTCAGCCCATTTTCCCAATAGCCTTTATACACTTTGCATTTGTCACAATTTTTAATGAAATATTGGGAGGCGCTGTCTATAGAACAAATACCATAACCTTGCCTTACTCCTTTCACCCATTGACCAACATATTTCTCGCCATCCGAAAAATAATACGTGCCTTTCCCGTTTATGTAATCATTAGACCATTCCCCATCATAACGATTACCATTCGACCAAAAAAATACTCCTTGGCCATTTTTCTGGCCGAACGCATAATTGCCAACATATTTACCGCCACTTGCTGTAAATAGTGTGCCATATCCATGCCTGTAATCATTGCTCCATGCTCCGTCATATTTGTCCCCACTTACCCAGTAAAATATCCCCAGGCCGCTTTTATTATCATTATCCCAGTTCCCAACGAATTTATTACCGTTGTCATAAAATGCTGTACCCTGAC
>Ga0316218_1000968_pt1 | contig 34515 bp, 31 predicted proteins | sample TBH18003metaG_FD_203634 | JGI IMG/M metagenome (GOLD analysis project Ga0316218, IMG submission 203634) | Freshwater microbial communities from Trout Bog Lake, Wisconsin, USA - TBH18003 | ecosystem: Environmental > Aquatic > Freshwater > Lake > Hypolimnion/Profundal zone | place: USA: Wisconsin...
TTAGACGGAGGCTTTTGCTGGCTGTGCAAGTTTTGCTGCAGCTCGCGAACCTATCCGGCCCTCGAAGGCGGCACAGGGCTGCCGCACTCCAAGACGCTGGCGCGACTGCCAAACCCCTCCCGATCTCAACCAATCCACCCGATGGCGTTCCGAACTTTTGGACGTTACAGGGTACTAGTTTCCATCCACATCACACCAACCAACATCAATAGCTAATCACCTATGACAAAACCGACTACTCACATTTTCGTTTGCGGCAGCTTCCGCGCCAACGGCGCCCAGGGAGTCTGTCACAAGAAGGAATCCGCGACCTTGTTGCAATACCTCGCCCAGGAAGCCGCCGACCGCGGCCTCGACGGCGTCATGGTGTCGAGCACGGGCTGCCTCAAGCAGTGCGACCAGGGTCCTGTCGTGATCGTGTACCCGGAAGGTTCCTGGTACGCCAAAGTCACCGAAGAGGCCGCCGACGCGATTCTCGATGCCATCGAGAACGGGACAGTGGCGAAGGAATTCCTGTTGCAGGCGTAGGAACGGACGGGGCGGCTCGCCGCCTCAGACATCCTGAGCTCCTAAGAACGAACGTGAGCCCGCGCAGAGTGACACAGGCGTCCCGCCTGTTCCCCGCCGTGGGCAAGCCCACGGAACAGGCGGGACGCCTGTTTCACGTCGGGTTCGCGCCTGCGACCCCCTTCCACTTCGTCCATTCAGTCCATTTCGCGCCCTTCGCCCGATTCGGGCATGATACCTGCTAATTGCCCAAACAATACATTGCCATGAAAATCAGCGCACGTAATTTCTATAAAGGAACGGTCACCAAAATCACCCTCGGCGTGGTCAATGCCGAGATTACCCTCGAAATTGGAGGCGGCCTCGAAATCGTCTCGCATATTTCGCTCGGCTCCGTCGAGCGCCTTGGCCTCGCCGTGGGGAAGCCCGCGTATGCGGCGGTCAAGGTCGACAGCGTCCTGCTCGCAGTCGATGATTGACCTGTTCTCCAGGCCCGTCTGGCTCATCGATACGACCCTGCGCGACGGCGAGCAGGCGGCTGGCGTCGCCTTTTCCCGCGAGGAGAAACTTGAGATTGCCCGCGCCCTCGCCGCATCCGGCGTGGCTGAGTTGGAAGTCGGCTCGCCCGCCATGGGGCCGTCGGAGATCGATGATATCAACGCGGTTTCAGACGCGGGATTGCCGTGCCGGATCGAGACTTGGTGCCGCGCGTCGGTGGTCGATTTGCGCCAGGCGGCCTGTTGCAACGTGGACGCGGTGCATATTTCGTGGCCTGTCTCCGCCATCCATCTGCAAGCGTGGAAGCGCGATGCTGCGTGGGTTTTTCGCACGCTGCGGGAACTGGCGCCGGAAGCGCTCTCGCGGTTCGACTACCTTTCCGTGGGAGCGCAGGATGCGTCGCGCGCCGACCCCTCGTTTCTTGAGGAGTTCGCGCATGCCGTACGGGAGGCGGGGGCCGTCCGTCTGCGCCTGGCGGACACGGTGGGCATTCTTACCCCCGGACAAACAGCGCGCATGATCGCTTCCCTGCGCGCGGCAGTGCCGGATTTGGCGCTGGAGTTTCACGGTCACAACGATCTGGGCATGGCCGTCGGGAACACGATTGCCGCCATCGAAACCGGCGCCCAATGTGCCAGCGTAACCGTGAATGGGCTCGGCGAACGCGCCGGCAATGCGGCGCTGGAGGAGGTCGTCATGGCCTTGCGCGTGAGTTGCAAGGTCGATCCCGGCATCGATCCCCGCGGATTCTCCGCCCTCTCAGCAATGGTGGCGCACGCGTCCGGACACGCCCTTCCATGGGCCAAGCCGGTCACCGGCGAAGCGGCATTTCTGCATGAATCGGGCATTCACTGCGCCGGATTATTGCGCGATCGCGCTACTTATGAATTGTTTCCGAGCGGCGAGATCGGACGCTCCGCCCCGGATTTTGTGATCGGGCGCCACTCCGGTTCCGCGGCGTTGGCGGAGGCGTGCCGCACCGCGGGACTGGCACTAGGCGAATCGGAAATGCGCGGCCTGTTGGAGCGCGTCCGGACCGCATCGCGCACGGCCAAGCGCCCGGTCGATCCACGCGCATTGAAAACGCTGGCGGAATCATTAGCCCAAGGCAACCGTGCATGAAGGCGTTTCAACTCTCTGCCCCTCACCCACGCGTCATTCGGTCTGCTTGGAAATATGCGCCAGAAAAAGGCTGGAGCATTGCTCCATCTCATCAAAACCCACATCGAAAATTTCCGAGTGCAGGCGGCGGGAACCGTCATCGCCGCGGTCTACAAAAACAATCTTCGCGTTGCCCTCCCCGGAATCGTCATCGTAGCCCGAGAGCGATGCGAGTTCGAACCCTTCGGCGATGAGGTAATTAAGCCTGGCCAGCATCTTCATTTGACCCCGTAAAAATGGGGTAAGAAAACGAAAAGTCAACTTTGAACCAACCAAAATAACTATGGGATTCCTTGTCTGTACCATCCGCCCGCTCGAAGCCGACTACATCGCGATCAAACCGCTCCAGTCACTGGTGATTGGCGGCCCCAAGGGGCTGTTCGCAAAAACCCTTCCCACCATGACCGGCACGGACCATGGCTGGAAGCTGACCACGCAGGCCATCCTGGAACTGGCCGGCTTCAAGGGAGACGGCTCGGAGACCATCCTGTTCGACCTCACGCCCGGCAAGCCCGAGCAGATCGACTACTACGAGTTGCTCGATGTTCGCGGTCGCACGGTCTCCATGGTGACCGACGCGCTCTTTCATTTCAAGGTGGCATGCAGCGGCGCCCGAGCCCAATTCACTACAAGCGAAAGCGGCGAGCTGATCGTTCCCAACTGGCGCCATCGCCCCGACCGCTACGAACAGATGCGGCTCGAGGGCGGAGTCCTCGGCGGGACTTGGGCGTGGAGCGATCCGCTACAGGCAATGTCGGCGACGGTTCTATAACACACCAAAAGACCCTCGCCTCATCCGCAGAGATTTAGAAGGCAATACAGGGGAGAAGGTCTTCCTTTGGCCAGCAAGTGAGCAAGCGGGGCGTGTAGCTTCGCGTCAGCGTCATGGAGTGCGGCAGTCCTGTGCCGCCTTGGGGCGAGACATCGAAATGGCTGACGCGCTCTTCGTAAAAAGGGTAACCCTGAAAACATCCGCTGGGCGAACGCATTTTCTTGTGGGTTGGGAATCCGTCCTGCCCGCGAAAGCGGCACAGGACTCTTTCCATTACCCGCAGATTCGGAACCGGGCATCCGAGATCGAGACGGCCCTTGTTAGCTGTCATCCTGAACGGAGTCTTCGAAGTGAAGGATCTCACAGCGCAACCGAAAATGTTCAAATGAGTGCAACTGTCTCGAAGCGGGCGGTTGACCGTCACAGAGAACGCAACGCTGGCACTCTCCTTCCACAGTCCAAGCATGCGCAGGTTTGATCCGCCATGCGAGGTCCTTCGCTCCGAAGACTCCGCTCAGGATGACAAAATATTAACACCGCTCCGGTTCCGTGCCCGGTTCCGAATCTGTGGGTAATAGAAAGACAGGACTGCCGCACTCCATGACGCTGGCGCGACTGCCACGCCACCTCTGAGAACACGTTCGCCGCCCCGTGCTGGTATCGAGCCGCGCGTTCGACGCTCAAATCTCTTCGAGCTCACCCATTTCAAACGTGCCCATTCCCTTTTTACCGTGCCTCACAACCCCCTTTTTGCGCAATCGGCGGCGGACAGGCACGAGACATGCTAAGTCCGGTGCGGGCGGCCCCACCGTGGGACTCGCCCAGAAGGAAAGAATGCCGCAGATGGCATTCCATTTGTCGTTTTATGTGCAAGTTCATTCCAATCGAGTGTTTCGTTTCGACCACGGCGCCCCGCGCGCGGCGGAGGAGGGCCTGTTGACCCCCGTGGAACCCATCGACTGTCCCGGCAGTGACACGTGCGATTTTTCCGAGTCCTCAACGAAGGACCTCGACACCGGGGCGTGCCGCGTCATTCGCGACCTCACGCTGCTTTTCGAGATCTCGCGCACACTGGAGGAGAGTCTCGACCTGCGCAAGGTGCTGCGCCCCGCCCTGAAACAGATGGCCACCTTTATGGGCCTGCGCCGCGGAACGGTGACCATCGTCAACCGCGAGACCGACGAACTGGTGATGGACGCCGTTGACGAACACATCGGAGGCAAGGCAAGCGCACCGGCTTTCGTCGGCAAAGAACTGCTGAAGTGGGTGGTCGAAACGGGCAAACCGGTCACCGTTCGTAATATCGCGAACGATGATCGGTTCAACGCCGACGAGCCCGTTCCCGCCGAATCCGCCGCAAATCGCGAGGCCGTCACCTCCTTCCTGTGCGTGCCGATTCGCTCCGACCAGCGCATTCTGGGGGCGTTGAGCGTCGAACGCCTGACCCGCCACGGCGACAACCTCGATCACGACATGCGGATGCTCACCATCATCGCTTCCGTCGTCGCCCAGGCGGTGAGCCTGCGCCAGTCCGCCGAGGAGCGGATCGCCTCCCTGCGCGACGAGAACGACCGTCTCCAGGAGCAAATTCGCAACCATTTCAAGCCAGACAACATGATCGGCAGCTCAAGCGGGATGCAGTCCGTCTACGCCCACATTGAGCAGGTCGCCGGCAGCAAGACCACTGTCCTCATTCGGGGCGAAAGCGGCGTCGGCAAGGAACTGGTCGCTCACGCATTGCACAAGGGCAGCCCCCGTCACGGCAAGGCGTTTGTAAAAGTAAACTGCGCGGCGCTCCCCGAGTCCATTGTCGAAAGCGAACTCTTCGGGAATGAAAAAGGCGCCTTCACCGGTGCCATCGCCATGCGCAAGGGCCGCTTCGAACTGGCCGACGGCGGCACGCTCTTTCTCGATGAAATCGGCGATCTCACTCCCGCCACGCAAGTCAAGCTGCTGCGCGTTTTGCAGGAGCGCGAATTCGAGCGCGTGGGCAGCCAGGTCACCCTGAAGTGCGACGTGCGGCTCGTCGCCGCCACCAGCCGCGATCTCGAAACATTGATGGAGGAAGGCAAGTTCCGCGCGGACTTGTACTACCGGCTCAACGTGTTCCCCATCTACGTCCCGGCGCTGCGGGAACGGAAATCGGACATGCTCATGCTGGCCGACTATTTCGTGGAAAAATTCTCCAAGGAAAACGGCAGGACGATCCACCGGATCTCCACCGCCGCCATCGACCTGATGATGCGCTATCATTGGCCGGGCAACGTGCGCGAACTGCAGAACTGCATCGAGCGGGCCGTGCTCGTATGCCGGGGCGATGCCATCCAGGCACACCATCTGCCTCCCACGCTCCAGGCGTCCGATCCCACGGAGAAGCCCGTTACGGGCACGCTGGACACGGCGGTGTCGGCGCTCGAACACGAAATGATAGTCGATGCGCTCAAGGACACCGGCGGAAACATGGCCAAGGCGGCGCGGCAGCTCGGGATCAGCGAGCGCATCATGGGGCTGCGCGTCAAGAAATATGAAGTCGATATTGAACGGTTCCGTGCCTGATGACTATGTCCCCTGAAACTTGGAAACCCGTCGAGGCCACCGTTGAGGATCTGCCGCAGCTTTGCGATCTCCTGGAGGAGTTGTTCACCCAGGAATCCGACTTCAAGGCGGATCGTGAAAAGCAAATGGCGGGACTGCGCCTCATTCTCGACACCCCTCGCGCGGGGCGCATCTTCGTGCTCCGCCGCGAGGGCGTCGTCGTGGGCATGGTCAACGTATTGTTTACCGTCAGCACGTGTCATGGCGGCTTCGTCATCGGCCTTGAAGACTTGATTGTGCATCGCGACTATCGGGGGCGCGGCGCCGCAAGCGCACTTCTCGACCACGCCATGGCGTTTGCAAAAGCCATCGACGCGATGCGAATCACCCTGCTCACCGACCCATGGAACGAACCTGCCATCCGTCTCTACCTAAAGCATGGGTTCGCCACCTCACCAATGAGTGTGATGCGCTGGCATGCATGAGCCTTTTCCACAGCCGCCCACCCGCCCCCGCGCCGGAGCCCACGCGAATGGACCGCGCGTTGGGAGCCTTCCTGGGGGTGGCTGTCGGAGATGCCCTGGGCGCCACCGTCGAGTTTTGCACCGAACGGGAAATCGCCGCGCAATATAAGGTTCACAAGGATATAGTGGGCGGCGGCTGGCTCCAGTTGAGGCCGGGGCGGGTCACCGACGACACCGAGATGGCGCTCGCGCTCGGCTCCGCGTTGATCGCCGGCGGCGGCTGGAACCTATGCACCATCGCCGACGCGTTCGTCGCCTGGATGCGCAGCCACCCCATCGACATCGGCAACACGTGCCGCAGGGGCATCCGCCGCTATCTTCTCGATGGCAGCGTGTGCGCCCCGCCCGCCGAGGAGGACGGCGGCAATGGAGCCGCCATGCGCAACGTTCCCACCGTGCTCGCCACGCTGGAAAGCGAAGAGCTTCTCATCCGGCGGAGCATCGAACAGGCACACATCACCCATAACCACCCCAAATCCGACGCGGCAACCGCGGCGATCGCCTGCATGACCCGGCAACTCCTGCTCGACGGCGACCGAGCGGCCTGCGAGCGGATCGCCGGCGACCTCGTGGTCCGGCATCCCGCTTTTCGTTTTATCCCCTGGCCCGGCAACGCCAGCGGCTACATCGTCGATACCGTCCAGACTGTCTTCGACGGCTTCTTTAGCACCACCTCCTTTGAGGAATGCCTTCTGCGCGTGGTCAACCGGGGCGGGGACGCCGACACCACGGGCGCACTCGCGGGGCAGCTTGCCGGTGCACTCTACGGCGTCCAAGCCATCCCCGCGCGTTGGCTCAAGAAGCTCGATCCCACCGTCACCGCCGCGATCCGCCGCCAAACGCCACAACTGCTCAGCCTGTCCCGATCCATTATCTAACACTCTTTCGCCATCGCAATTTCGTCCACGCTCTTTCCATGCACGCCTCCGAAAGCCTGTACCATCAAAATATCGCGCAGGACGCCTCCCGCTCGGCCTCCTTCATCAACCGGTGCAACATCCCGCCGTGGATCATCGGCTCCGAGGAGTTCCAGGCCAACCCACGCCCCATTGAAATCGACGGGGTTCGGACCACCGAGAGCTGGCTCTTCCGGCACTTGGAAGCGATCGCCGATCCCGAGGAGCGCAGCCGCTTCTTTGACGGCTATGTCTGCGTCAAATTCGGCCTTCAGGAATGGGCGGAACGCCAGGCCGTGGGGAAGGCGCAGTCCGTTTATAGCTACGTGCAATTCCTGCGCGCCTGGGGGGCTGACAGCAACCGGCATGCGGGCGCCGTTCTCAAGGCGTGGGTGGAAAGCCGCTTCGGGCTCCTGGCCACCTACCACAACGGGCGCCTCGCCGAGAACGCCGCCGCGCGCGAAGGCTTCATGGTCGATCGGACCCGTGGCGCTGCCAAAACCATCGGCGTTCTCATGCAACTCGACCTCTTATATACCTATTGCCAGGACGAACTGCGCCGCCGCTTCCCAGCCGCGCAGTGGAAGACCCTCTACCGCGGCACGCACGATCCCGAGGAATATAGCGTGCGCAGTCCCAGCAATAGCGGCGAGGGCTACGCCAAACGCACCGCGCTCGTGCATCTCAACAACCTGAGTTCCTTCACCTCCGACGCAGAGGTGGCCTGGGAATTCGGCTCCAGCGTCTGGGAAGTGCAGGTGCCCGTCGCCAAGATCGTCTTCTTCAGCGGCCTGCTGCCCAAATCCCTCCTCACCGGCGAATCTGAATTCCTCGTTCTGGGCGGCCACTACAACGTGCGCACGTTGCTTTGCTGACGCTGTCGCCGACACCGGGTTCTCGATCCCGTTTCCGTTTCAGTGCGTTCGGAAAACGAAGGAAGCTGGTGATCAAAGCAAGTCCCTATGTTTCGCCCCTATCCTGTTTGGAAGACGTCACCGCCCCGGTTCGAAATCGAAACGCTGGATGAAACTCCGGTGCCGCTGGCGCAATAGATGCGCTTCAGCCCCTCATCAAATCCAATCGCATCTACCTTTTCCGCGATTTCGACCGATTCGGTCACCTTGCCGCGCGAGAGCAGCGCGACGGAAATGAGGGAAATGGAAGGGTTGCATTACCCTGAATTCTGCTGTCGAATTACAGGCGTGACAAGCGCCAAAACGCTGTGTTCCGCAGCCCCCCGACTTCATGAGAGTTCTAGACACACCAAAAACCGATGTAGCCAGCAAAGTTCCCGAGGTCACGCTGATCTTCTGGATTCTCAAGATTCTCGCCACGACGCTGGGCGAGACCGGCGGCGATGCCGTCTCGATGTCGCTCAACCTCGGCTACGCGGTTAGCACCGCGATTTTCTCGGTCGTTTTCCTTGCGGCGGTCGTTGTCCAGATCCTCGAAAAGAAGTTTCACCCGGTGATTTATTGGGTGACCATCGTTGCCACAACAACGGTTGGAACCACGCTCGCCGACCTTGCCGACCGTTCCCTTGGGATCGGCTACGCCGGGGGGACCTCTCTCCTGCTCGTTTTGCTAATGGCGTCCCTGTTCGTGTGGAAACGCGTTATGGGATCGGTAGCCGTGGACACGGTCGCCTCGCCGAAGTCCGAGCTGTTTTACTGGGTCACCATTATGTTCTCCCAAACCCTCGGCACCGCGCTGGGGGACTGGACCTCCGATTCGCTGGACTTCGGTTACCTCGGGAGCGCCGCCATTTTTGGCGGGATGCTTGTCGTGATTGCTGCGCTTTATTGGCGAACGTCCATCTCCCGCACTGTGTTGTTCTGGGCCGCCTTCATTCTGACCCGCCCGCTCGGAGCGGTCGTCGGGGATTTTCTGGACAAACCCTTGAACCAAGGTGGACTTGCATTGAGCCGCTTCACCGCCTCTGGAGTTCTCCTGGGCATGATGATGTTCTTCATCTTTGCTTTTTCCCATCGCCCCGCCAGGCGCACCCATTAAGAGAACGGTTGCCAACTTCGCCTCATGTGGTTCCCTCGCCTTGCGCTCTTTTTTCCCCTCGTTTCCCCTCGTTCCCAAGTTGCACTTGGGAACGCACCTGTCTTCGAAGTTGCACTTCGCAACCGTGGCTGCCGGACACGCCCCCTTTCTCGTTCCCAAGTTGCACTTGGAAACGCACTTGTCTTCGAAGTTGCACTTCGCCAACATAGGTTATGCGTAGCCGCTACCTCATCCACGAGCCCGACAATGCGCACTTTGTGACTTCCTCCATCGTGGCCTGGATGCCGGTCTTTTCCCTCGTTCCCAAGTGCACTTGGGAACGCACCTGTCTTCGAAGTTGCACTTCGCAAGCGTGGCTGCCGGACACGCCCCCTTTCCAAGAGCGCTCTCGAAGGCCGGAGCAATGCCACAAGACCGTCCGGCCTACGGAGGGGCGCGAAGTGCAACTTCGAAGACAAGGCATTACGAAGTCCAACTTCGTAACGAGGCGGCAGAACGAACAGACGGCGCCGCGCCCAGTGGGATGCTCGTTCCCAAGTTGCACTTGGGAACGCACCTGTCTTCGAAGTTGCACTTCGCCAACATAGGTTATGCGTAGCCGCTACCTCATCCACGAGCCCGACAAGGCGCACTTTGTGACTTCCCCTCGTTCCCAAGTTGCACTTGGGAACGCACCTGTCTTCGAAGTTGCACTTCGCAAGCGTGACTGCCGGACACACCACCCCTTTCCAAGAGCGCTCTCGAAGGCCGGAGCAATGCCACAAGACCGTCCGGCCTACGGAGGGGCGCGAAGTGCAACTTCGAAGACAAGGCATTACGAAGTTCAACTTCGTAACGAGGCGGCAGAACGAACAGACGGCGCCGCGCCCAGTGGGATGCTCGTTCCCAAGTTCCCCTCGTTCCCAAGTTGCACTTGGGAACGCACTTGTCTTCGAAGTTGCACTTCGCCAACATAGGTTATGCGTAGCCGCTACCTCATCCACGAACCCGACAAGGCCCACTTTGTGACTTCCTCCATCGTGGCCTGGATGCCGGTCTTCACCAAGGCGGCGCGCTGCGATATCCTCACGGAGTCGCTGGCCTATTGCCGCGACCACAAGGGGCTCAAAATCTATGGGTGGGTCATCCTCGACAACCATTTCCACGCGATTCTGGCCGCGCCGGATCTCTCCCGAACGCTGGCGGATTTGAAGCGATTCACGGCCCAACGGCTGCTCGATCAGCTCGAAGCGGAGAACTGCGAATGGCTGCTCCATCAGTTCGAGTTCTGCCGGGCGGCGCATAAGTCGGAGAGCAGGCATCAGATTTGGCAGGAGGGCGCTCACCCGCAGGCCATCGCGAGCGACGCAATGATGCTGCAGAAGCTGGAGTATCTGCACAACAATCCGGTCAAGCGCGGGTTGGTGGCGTCGCCGGAGCATTGGCGGTATTCGTCGGCGCACGCGTGGATGGCGGGGGCGGAGCCGGTGTTGCGGTGCGATGAGTGGCGGTAGCGGGCGCGTCCGGCTGACGAGGGCTGGCGAAGTGCAACTTCGAAGACAAGTGCGTTCCCAAGTGCAACTTGGGAACGAGTCTCCAAACCGCCCCCGGTTGAGCGTTAAAGGCGCTGTCGCCTCCTGTCTGGTGCGCGAGTGTGGCAAAGTAGGCGAAAAAGCGTTGACAGGGAATTCTTCATCTTGATAAAAAGGACGCAATGAGCACTTTCACCAAACAAACCAACAACGCCCCAACCGGTCAAAAGCCCGCCGTTCTTGCATTCCAAGCATGGCAGTTTTGAGGCTGCCCTGAGCTATCCTTTCAATCCATCCGAACCAACCAACCAACTAACAAACAACCAAAGCCCGTCGCGTCTCCGCGCGAACACCCCGGGGGCGCGGTGGGGTGAAGCAACAGAGTTGCGGGAAGCGGAGGCGTTCCCAAAGCGCTTCGCTTAACTTTGGGAGCGAGAGGAAAATGACTCCGTGACGCCCGTGATTTCGCCAACGCGACCAAACCACCAACCGTCAACCAGCCCGAACTAACCAACCACCAACAAACCAACCCAAGCCCACCGCCCGCCGCCCCTCCGAGCGAACAACCCGGAGGCGCGGCGCGGTGAAGCAACAGAGTTGCAAGAAGCGGAGGCGTTCCCAAAGCGCTTCGCTTAACTTTTGGAACGAGAAAAAAATGCACCAATTCGACTATTTCGCTCGCCATCCGCTGCGCGGAGAAATATCCGGGCAGATTGAGGCAAAGGACAAAATCGATGCCATAAAGGCCATCGAACGGGTCGGGTTCACTCCGATACGCGTTTCGCTCCACTTAAGCGAGCTTAACTCGGACGCGATCGAAACACCTCCGCCCGCAAAAACCGGATACAAGCCGACTATGCTGCAAATCGGTATATGCGTGATCGGTTGCGCAATGTTTATCTTATTGCTTGTGACCGGTGCGGCCCATAACGACAGTGGGCGCGGAGTCACTCTGTTATTTGGACTGTTGTCGGCCTACATCGCGCAGAGGAAGGGCTGTAATCCTTGGTGCTGGGTTTTGTCTGGCGGTTTGACCGGATTGATTATCTTGCACATAGTAACAAATAACTACGCAAGTGACTCTCCCGAGATCAAGGATGCGAACAAGGTCGGAGTTGTAATGTCAATCATCACAGTTTTATGGGCGACTCTTTCTGTCGTAGCGTGTTTTACTTTGACGGGGAAATGAGAAATGAAACCATTAAATATTAGAAAGAGATAAGTCGTGGATCCATTGACACTTCTGGCAATTTTCGTGATACTGGGACCAACGGCCGCATCCTGTGTCTTTTGGTTTCGGCTCGGGGCATCGGGATTCGGCGTTGCGTTACTAATACTGATTGTGGCATTGGTGGCGTTTCATTTTCGAAGCGCGGTAATCTACAGTATAATGGTGCTTCATCCTATCGGATGGATGACTCTGCCACTTGTGTTTGGCGGTGTGGTGACTGCTGTTATAGTTGAGAATCAGGGGAAAAAGGGGTCAGGCGACATTTGTTGACAGATTCATTCCGGCGGCTACGATTTTCCCATGGCCAGAAGCATCCGCATCGAATATCCTGGGGCGTTCTATCACACGATGGCGCGGGGAAATCGCCGGGAGAGCATCTTTCACGACGACGACGACCGGCGGTTTTTCCTCAAGGCCCTCTCCGAGGCGTGCGAGATGACCGGTTGGCGCATTCACGCCTGGGTGCTGATGGGCAACCATTACCATCTGCTGCTGGAAACCCCGGAGCCGAACTTGGTCGCCGGGATGCAGTGGCTTCAAAATACCTACACGCGGCGCTTTAACACTCGGCACCGGCTTTGGGGGCGACTCTTTGGCGACCGCTACAAAGCCGTCCCGGTGGAGGGCAACGGCTGGTATTACGAGACGCTGCTGGACTACATCCATCTCAACCCCGTGCGAGCGGGACTGGCGGGCGCACAGGGCGGGCTTGGCCTCTTGGAGTATCCATGGAGCAGCCTTGCTGGGGGCTACTGCCTGCCCGCCCGGAAACGGCCCCGCTGGCTGGCCGCCGCGGAGGGGCTAAAGGCATGTGGGTTTGCCGACACCACGCAGGGACGGAACGAATGGCTCGAGCGGCTTGAACGCCGGGCGCTTGAGGAGGGGCGGGAGCGCTGCGGATTGCCGTTTGCGCCAGCGGACGCCGACGCGCGGCTGAGCACGCTGCAGCGGGGCTGGTACTGGGGCAGCAGGGCTTTCGCCGAGAGGCTACTGGAAATCGGCAAGGCGGCGATCGTCAAAACGCGCCACCGCGACTACCAAGCGAGCCAGGAGAGCAGGGCGCACGGGGAGGCTGTCGCGCTCAAGCTGCTCCAGGAAGGCCTCGCCGCCGTCGGGCTGGAGGCAAGCGAACTGCCAGAGCTGCCCGGCAACGAAAAGCGAAAGGTCGCCATCGCCGCCGCAATCCGGCAAAAGACGACGGTGAGCATGCGGTGGATCGCTGAAGCGCTCTCAATGCGAAGCGCCGCCAACGCCAGCCAGCAGATCCGCCGTCACCGCACTACTCCGTCAACCCTTCCCGAACGCCTTCAAAAGTGGATCGATCAGTCAACAGATGTCGCCTGACCCCTTTTTTGCCCCCTTTTTGACACACGTATTTTTCCCTTTCGACGGAGGGTTTCAACCGGGCGATAAACGCGATTGTGAGCGCAGGCGCGAATCATCTGCAAAGCGAAGAGCCTGCGGCATATAAAAGAATTACATTTTCGCTTGCTCTCCGGTAAATAACAGTTAGTAATACTCGCAATGAACTTTGCAAAAGAGGATGCGCCCTCAGGGCGCGGCGCGGTTTCCGGTAAGTCGGAAGGCAAGGCGATTACGATGGCGATGATTGCAAAGGCAGCCGGGGTTTCCCAGGGTGCCATATCCTCGCTTCTCAACGATCGCGACTACGGCATCCGTGTCAGCGCAAAAACCCGTGAACGGGTGTTCCGAGTCTGCCGGGAGATGGGCTATATGCCCAACGACCTGCGGGCCGTTGTCCGTATGTACCCGGATATCGGGGATCTCTGCCTGCTGGTGGACAAGAATCTCGGGTTGGACGATTCCCTCGTGGATCGACTCTCCAAGGCGCTCGTCCTTCAAGGGCAGGGCAACTATGCCGTGACCGCACTGTACAGCCCGGAAATCGATTACTCAGCCGCGCCCGACGGACTGCCGGTGCCGGTACGCAACGGCGTTGCGGCAAAGTTTATCACCGTCGGCGCGGTCAACAGTTCCCTCCTTTCGGCGATCGTCGCCCGCGAATGCCCGGCCATTCACGTCGGCTACGAGGTGGCGCAGGCGGGGGTCACCAGCATCGTGCCCGAGTATTCCACGGCGTCACGCATGGGCATCGAGTACCTCTTTAAGCTCGGCCACAAACAGATTGCCATTCTCTCCGGGCCGTTCGGCTCTACCGACCCGTCTACCATCGAGCTCAACCATGGAATCCGGGCCGGGTACGACGCCATCAAGACGCCGATCGAAGCGCAAAACGTCATTTACGGAGACACCAGGTTCGAGCACGGCGTCACCTCCATCGACCTTTTGATGGAACGGCGGCGCAAACCGAGCGCTGTTTTTTGCTTTTCCGACCAGGTTGCAGCCGGAGTGCTGCACCGCGTGCAGGAGCGAGGGATCAAGGTGCCTTCGGAACTGAGCGTCATCGGCTTCGGCGGGGCTGCTTACTCAACGTTCCTGCATCCGCCACTTACGACGGTGGAACTGCCCGTCGACGAAATTGCAAAACTTGCGCTTGCGGAAGTGCAAACCCGTATTAAAGAAGAGGACAACTCAAGCATCCGCAAGCTGAGCGTCGCCTGCCGCATTGTCGAACGCGGTTCGTGCGCAAAAGCCGGCGCGGAAGCCGGAAAGTAACCGGGACCAACCCATTTTCCCCGGTTTCCACCATTTCCGGGCTTGACGCGTGCCGGTCGATTCCGTTTACAGATAAACACTCATGAAAGCTCCTCAGTTTTATATCACGGTCCTCTTTAGCGCCATCTGTCTCGTCCTGAGCGTGATGGCGATTTCATCCGGCCAAAGCAGCCAGGACTTGCAAGGCAAGCTCCAGCTTCAGCAAATGGAAATCCAGCGCGGCATGGCCAACAAGCAGGTCGGCCAGAAGCTGGTCAACGATATGGCCCAGGCCTCCCTCAAGAATGAGAAGATTAAGCAGGTGCTCGCGCGCAACGGTTATAGTGTGAACGCCGCTTCGCCTTCTCCGTCGCCCTCCGCTACGGGATCTTCTGTTCCCGCCATCTCCTCTTCCGCCACCACCTCCTCTACCGCCAAATGAACGAAGTTACTCCTGACGACCACAGCGCGGATAACACTCCGCACGAAGAATTTTCCGAAGCGCCTGCTCAGAAAAGCGCCTTTGTCCCGCTCACACTGCTTTCGGTCAGTTTTGCGCTGATCCTGTTCTGGCAAGTGCGCGTGACCAACAAGCAGTGCGACTCGCTCACCGCGACCATTGAGCAGAACAAGAATTCCGTCATGGAAGCCCAGCAAGTGCAGAACGGCATTACAAAGCTGGTTTCCGACCTCTACGAAGTGGCCAAGGACGACAACGACGCGAAGATGATCCTGTACGTTTACGACGTGCGCGACCCGAAGACGGGGCAACCGTTGGTGAAGGTCAACAACCCCGGTCCCTACGGGACTGCCGCTGGTGCTTCCGGTTCGGCTGGGGCGTCGACGACCACTCTCTCGGGATCGAAATAGCACACGGCTATCGAGCCGCGCCGCCGATTATCGGCTACGAAGTCGGCAACTGCGATTGGAACGTGTAGGCGACTGGTTCGACGGTGAAGACCGCCGCGCCCGTTTCCTTGCGCATTCAGCGGTTATTTTCTCCTCAGCGTCTCTCGCATGCACCGTAAGTGCATTCCGTCCACCCGCGGAAATTTCCAACGCGCCGGAGAAATCCGAGGCATTCGGTTAGGTTCCCAGCCATAAGCGGGAACTGCTCATGGAAAAAAGAGATGAGGAGGCAGGGACGTCCGAAAACCCGGCGAGTCAGGCCGATTGGAAGCCGAACACGGAAACTGGAGCGGCCCACATTATTTGTCATCCTGAGACTTGCAGGCGGCCAAAGCGCGGCGTTGATTGTTGGGCAAGAACCTGCGCCGCTCCTTTGTCATACTTGATGTCGTTTGCGATATGCCAGCGGCGCAACGCCCATAAACCTGGAAAACGTCCGAGTGAAATGCGCGTGGTCGTAAAACCCGACGTTCAAAGCGATGTCGGTAATGCTCTTGTCGGTGTGCGACAGCAGCCGGCAGGCGGCGTGGACCCGCGTAAGCAAGAGGTAGCGGCGCAAAGTCGTCCCGAACAGCTTCCGGAACAGCCGGTCGAACTGGCTGTTTGAAATACCTACCATCACGGCGAGCCGCCGCGTGGTTAACTGTTCGGCGTAGTGCGTGTGAAGATGCTGCACAGCCCGCGACAGACGACCGTACGATTTCGGCGTCGTTCGCATTCCTTCGACTTCGCGGTGGATGCCCGCAATTCCAATGATGCGGCCCTGCCGGTCCCTAACCGCCACCTTACTGTAGATGATCAGCTTCTCGGACCCTCCCTCCTCCGGCGCCGGTGCGACGGCGTTGATGATCGGGATACCCGTGCGCATGACTTGCCTGTCCCCCTCGACGTACAGGTCCGCCCGGTCTTTGGGATAGAAGTCGTAATCGGTTTTTCCAATCGAGTCCAATTCGGATGCCACCTGGCAATACTCGTACCCACGCCGGTTATGCATCACGAAGCGCCCCTTCCGGTCCTTCATAAAAAAGGCGACATCCGGCAAAAGATCGAGCAATTGCTGGAAAGGCTGAGTACCATCCATCTTCTGAAGGAACTTTTGTCGAAACAACTCAGAGTTCATGCGCGGATTATACAAAAAATAAGCACCGCGATACAAGCATGGCGTTGGGGAATTTCGCAACCTGTGGCCCATGCATCGACGACAATTCCTCGGCGCCACCCTCGCGGCGACCGCAGCCGGTTCCCTCTTCAGAGCGTTGCGCGGCAATGCGGCTGAACCCCAACCCTCCACACCCCATCCCCCACCGGAATTCAAACGCAAAATCAAGACCGGCTTTATTGGCGGCGGCACGCGCGGAGCCTGGATTGCCGGGTTGTTCAAGGAACACGGCGGTTTTGAGGCGGTGGCCGTGGCGGATTATTTTCAGCCGGTCGCCGATAGCCTCGGCAACGCTGTCGGGGTCGATGCGGCACGCAGATTCTCGGGGTTGTCCGGTTACAAAAAAGTCATCGAGAGCGGGATCGAGGCCCTGGTGCTCGAAGACGTGCCTTACTTCTTCCCCGAGCAAGCTCAGGCGGCGGTGGATGCCGGACTGCATGTGTACATGGCCAAGCCGGTCGCGGTGGACGTCCCCGGTTGCCTCAGCATCGAGGCGTCCGGCAAGCTTGCGACGAAGAAACAGCGGGTGTTTCTGGTGGACTATCAAATTCCGACGGACCCGGTTAACATCGAAGTCGCCCAGGGGATTCGCGACGGCGCGCTTGGCAAGCTGGCACAAGTGCAAACCTTCGGGATCAGCGGTGGCTTTGGCGATCCGCCAAGAACCGCGACGATCGAAAGCCGGCTCCAACATCTCATCTGGGTCAACGATGCTGCGCTCGGTTGCGACAACCTCGGCAACTTCGACATTCACGCCATTGACGCGGCGCTCTGGGTGATTGGACGGCGCCCGATCGCCGCGATGGGTTCGTCGCGGATTTGCCGCCCCAATCCGCACGGCGATTCGCGCGATGTGTGTTCGGTGGTGTTCGAATACGCCGACGGCCTGGTGCATAACCATTACGGCCAGGCGCTGCCAAACTCCAGCGATGGCGATTTGTCCGCGCTTTTTGCCGGAACCATCGCAAACGCGCAGATCAAGTACTGGGGCAAATCGTTCGTCCGGGGCGGTGCGAAAAAGATAGGGGGCGGCAAGGTCGAGAATCTGTACCAGGCCGGCCCGGTTCGCAATATCGCCGCGTTTTACCGGAACATCACGGAAAGCAAGTTTGAGAACGCCACCGTGCAACGCGCCGTGGACGGCTGCCTCACGTGCGTCCTGGGGCGTGAAGCCGCGGCCCGGCACGGGAAACTGACGATGGAGGAGTTACTCCAGGAAAACCGTCGTCTCGAAGTGGACTTAAAAGGATTGAAGATATGAATTGGAAAACACTAACATTACTCATCGGCTTCGCCGGCAGCGTGGCTTTCGCGGGGGACAATGCGTTCTTCGCGATGGATACCGGCACGAAGGATGCCCAACACCAGACCGCCGAAGCTCAGGTCGCCTTGATTAAGGACCTCGGCTTCGCCGGCATCGGACCGATCTACACGACATCCGCGGCCATGCGCGAGATGCTGGTGGCGCTCGACCGGCAACAACTGAAGCTCTTTGCTGAGTACGTCGGGCTGGACCTCGACGCGGTCAGCCCGGTCACCCCGCAAATCCGGGATGCGATCAGCCAGTTGCAGGGACGCGGGGCGGTGCTCTGGCTGTACGTCACGAGCAAGAAATTCAAGCCATCGGATGCAGCCGGCGACGCGCTGGCGGTCCCCTTGTTGCGGGAGGTAGCGGCGCTGGCGGAACCGGCGGGAGTGCGTGTGGCATTGTATCCGCACGCGGGGATGTGGGTCCAGAGAGTGGAGGACGCAGTGCGGCTCTCGCGTCAGGTCGATCGCAAGAACGTCGGCGTGACCTTCAATCTGTGCCATTGGCTGAAGGTGGACGGCAAAGCGCTCGAAGAGCGGCTGGAGGATGCAAAGCCTTACTTATTTGTGGTGACGCTCAACGGCGCCGATGTGGATGGGAAGGACTGGGCACACCTGATTCAGCCGTTGGATGCCGGCAGTTTCGATGTGGGCCGGGTGCTGGCGAAGTTGAAGCAGATGGGCTACGCCGGGCCGATTGGGTTGCAGCACTTCGGCATCGGCGGCGATGCCCGCACGAACTTGCAGCGCTCGATGAATGGCTGGCGCCGGCTGCAGCAGCAGGAACCGCCGCCTGCGGGACTGGGGCATGGCCATCCAGATTCCACGACATGGCCGGATTTGTTCGCGCCGGATCTCTCCAACGCCGTGTATTCAGCCGACGTCTGGTCGTGGAAAGACGGTGAACTTTCGCCCAGGGACAAGGATGAGGCGATTTGGTCACAGCGGGAATTTGGAAACTTCGTCCTCGATCTGGAGTTTAAATTGGAACCCGGCGCCAACAGCGGCGTGTTCGTTTACGACACAGACATGAAAAACTGGATCACCAGTTGTGTGGAAATTCAGATTCTGGACGATCCCGCGCCAAAGTGGGCCAAGGTGCCGCCGACGTGGAAGTGCGGAGGCATTTTCGGTCATACGGCGCCAAAGAGTGCCGCGGTGAAAAAGGCCGGGGAGTGGAACCGGATGACCATTCGATGCCAGGGCCCCGCTATTTCGGTTCTGCTCAACAGCGAGCCGGTAACGGAGATGAACATGAGGGACTGGCACTCCGCGAAGAAGAATCCCGACGGCAGCGACATCCCGCCGTGGTTGTCGCGGCCTCTGGCGGAGATGGCAACCAAGGGGCGCATCGGGTTACAAGGCGCTCACGGCGGCATCCCGACGCATTTCCGCAACCTCAAGATCAAACCGATCGAGTAAGCTATTAGACATTCTATGAATACATCGAACACAACGCCCCCCCCAAGCCCCGTCTCCCGACGCGAGTTTTTGGGGACAACCGCCGCCGCCGCAGCTTTCATGATCGCGCCGCGCCATGTGATTGCCGGGTCCGGCGATGCCGCGCCCAGTACGAAGCTCAATATCGCCGGCATCGGCCTCGGCTGGATGGGGCCGAACGATCTTCGCAACCTCGAATCGGAGAACATCGTCGCTCTGTGCGATGTGGATCCCAATATCGCCGCCAAAACGATTAATAAATATCCGAAGGCGAAATTCTGGATCGACTACCGGGAGATGTTGGAAAAGCAAAAGGACATCGACGCGGTGGTCATCGCCACGCCCGATCACACGCACGCGGTCATCGCGATGGCGGCAATCAAGGCGGGCAAGCACGTCTATTGCCAGAAGCCCCTCTGCCATGACATGTATGAGGCGCGCATGCTTACCCAGGCCGCCGCGGAGGCGAAGGTTGCCACGCAGATGGGCATCCAGGGCCATAGCAGCGAAGGTTTCCGCCTGATCTGCGAATGGATCTGGGCCGGCGGCATCGGGGACGTTCACGAGGTGGACGCCTGGAGTTCGCAGTGCTTCTATCCTTGGGGCCACGAGTGGTGGAGTTCGAAATACGGCGCCGCCCGTCCAAAGGATACTCCCGCCCTGCCTGACAAAATGAACTGGGATCTCTGGCTGGGCCCGGCACCGGAGCGCTCCTACCATCCCGCTTATCATCCGGCAGTATGGCGGTGCTGGTGGGATTTCGGCAATGGCATGATGGGCGACCGCGGCGTGCATACTTTGGACTCCGTCTTTTCGTCGCTCAAGCTCGGTCCGCCCATCAGCATCGAGGCGGCCACGTCCGGGGGAAATTCGGAAGTGCATCCGATTTCGTCGATCATTACCTTCCTATTCCCTGCGCGCGAGGGACTCGCGCCGGTGAAACTCACCTGGTACGAAGGCATCCGCCCCCCGCGGCCTCCGCAACTCGAAGACGGTGCTGACATGCCGCACGAGGGAGGCGTCATTTTCAAGGGCAGCAAAGGCACCTTGATGTGCGGCGTCATGGGCGACAGTCCGCGGCTGATTCCGGAGACGGCGATGCATGCCTTTATCCGCCCGCCAAAAACCCTCCAGCGCCCGAAGGGTTCGCACGAAATGCATTGGGTCGATGCGGCAAAGGCGGGAACGCAACCGGAGGCGCACTTCGGCTACAGCGGTCCGCTTACGGAACTCTGTTTGCTCGGCAACGTCGCCAAGCGCGTCAACGCCCGCATCGAATGGGATTCAAAGAACTTCAAATTCACCAACTGCCCCGACGCCAATCGCTTTCTCCGGCCAGAATACCGCAAGGGCTGGAGCCTATAGCACCTGCACCCAAATGAAACCTCGAGTCGCCCGGTTTGCCACAATTGCCGTACTGTTTTGTTTCGCAACGTTTGTCGGTTGCGGGGCGGGATTTTCGGAAGACAAATCGCAGCAATTGCTGCCTGAGGGACAGCCTTTGACACCCGCAGGACAGGCCCTGGCATCCTGGAAGTCGGTCAAATGCTGGGAAGAAGTCGGCACAACGGTCCTCGATCCTCAAGACGCGAAGCGATTGAAAAGCGAGCCCGGTCAGGGAACGATTGTTACAGACGGCAAAGGGAAGGACTTGCTCACCAAGGAAACCTTCGGAGACCTTGCGGCCCACGTGGAATTCATGATCCCGAGCCATTCGAACTCAGGGGTGTATTTCATGGGTAGCTACGAGTTGCAGGTGTACGACAGTTTCGGCGTCGAGAAAGACAAGTATCCTGGCATCGAATGCGGCGGTCTCTACCCTGCCTGGGTTAACAACGCCAACGTCCGCGGCCATTCGCCGCTCGTAAATGCTTCGCTGCCGCCCGGCCAATGGCAGACGTTCGACGTGGTTTTCCACGCGCCGCGATTCGACGCAACCGGCAAGAAGACCGCCAACGCTCGATTCGTGAAAGTCGTTCACAACGGCAAGCTCATCCACGAAAACGTGGAGTTGTTCGGCCCAACCCGCGGTGGGTTTGTGGAACAAGCGACTGGTCCTTTGCGCTTGCAAGGCGACCACGGTCCGGTCGCCTACCGCAATATCCGCCTCCGGGCACTGTCCGAGAAATGAGATGGATACTGTATACGAACAACGGCTCGCCCGTTACACCTGTGCAATGCGGGGCGGAATGCCGGACCGCGTGCCGGTCCGGCCCTTCGTGGCGGAGTTCTGCGCCAAGTATGCCGGGTTCACCTGCCAGGACGTTACCCACGACTATACGAAGGCTTACGAAGCCGTCATTCGCACCGGAAGAGGTTTCGAGTGGGATGCGATGGTCGCCAACATGGTTTGGGTATGGACCGGTCTCGCGCAGGCGATCGGCCTGAAGTACTACGCCATCCCCGGCGTCCATATTTCCGCCGACACCGGCTTTCAATATCACGAACCGCCCGAGGATGGCGCCTACATGCGCGCCGACGAGTATGACGCGCTAATCGAGGATCCGACGGCGTTCCTTCTGAATACCTGGCTGCCCCGGGTCTCCCGCGGCGACAGCCTTTCGCTGCTTAAGGGCGGCATGGCAATGATGCAGTACTTTGGCACCATCGGCGGTCAGATCGAACGGATGAAGACCGAGAACGGCACCGTATCCGCCATCGCCGGCATCCTCAAGGCCCCGATGGATATTCTCGCCGACAAATTTCGAGGCTACCTCGGCCTGCTCTCCGATCTCGAAACGCAGCCGGAAAAAGTCAAGGCGGCCTGCGAGGCGCTCGCACCGCATTTGTTCCGCGTCGCGCTGGATAGTTCCGATCCGACGTGCGCCGTGCCAATCGGGTTCTGGATGCACCGCAGTTGTGTGCCGATGGTGACGCCGAGCCATTTTTCCAATAACTTCTGGCCGACGTTGCGCCCGATCGTCGAGGAACTCTGGCGCAATGGACGCCAGACCTTGTTCTATGCCGAAGGGAACTGGGATTATCATCTCGACGATTTCGCCACGCTGCCCGCGCATAGCATTGTCTATCACATCGACCAGGGCGATCCCGTCAAGGCCTTCCAGAAACTCGGCGGAAAGTTCTGTTTGTCCGGCGGAATCCCAACGTCGATGCTGGCGTTCGCCACCCCGGATAAAGTCCGTGCGAAGGTCAAAGAGGTGCTCGATATCTGCGCCAGAGACGGCGCGTACATCATGGACGCCAGCGCCATCGTCCAGAACGACGCCCGGATCGAAAACGTTCAAGCCATGACCGACGCAACGCTGGAATACGGCGCCTATTCTCGCAGCCGCCCAGCTTCTCCGCCACAACCAAAGCCGGCGCCACAAACAATCGGTCGCGCCACGCACACACCTCCCGGTTGCGTCGAGCCGTGGGACCGTGTAAAAGGCCATTGGCCGCCCGTGACCGGCGATGAACAACTGGTAAAAGATATATGGGCGCAAACCGATGGCCTGGCTTACCTGTATCTTTGGCAAATCCTGGTGTCGTTCTAATTTGACTGGCGATCCCGACCCCGCGGATTGGCGACACACGAAAAGAACTGCACCCGGACGCGCGGGCGGCACGGAGTGCCGTCCTCCGTTATGTTCCCCCTCCCCTCACCGTCTTGCCATCCACCCACGTGCTGCCGATCAACGTCGCGCGCGGATATTCCGGTATTCCGTGTTCGTTGTTGTGGATCATGCCGACGACCATCTCCAGCGCGGCCTCACCGACGATGTCGTTGTGCTGGTTCATGCCCGCCCAGTCGGCGTGATCGCACCGGTGCTCCATCTGGATCAACCCCACATCTTCCGGAACCCGCAACCGCATCCCTTCCAGCCAGCGCCGGACGACGTGGTAGAGCGTCAGGATGAGATCAGGCTGCTGTTCCGCAAACCACCGGTGAAACAAATCGGGATTCTGACGCGCTTCCGTCACGCGGTAGAACGGACTCAGCCGTTGCGTCTCCGGCAGTTGCTGCTGGCCAATGAGATACCCGGCGGTAAATCGCCGTTCCACCAAGTGATCGATCACGCCGTCGAGCACCAATCCCGGACGCCGGTAGCCGAGCCTCACGGCGTTTTCCACGGCGCGCAACGCAAGCATATGGTGATCGGTGCAGGCAAACGACAGCGCGGGGTCGCGCGTGCGCACGCCGGTGACCACGCTCGGGTATTCGTTCCATGTCGGCAGGAACTTTTCGGGCAAATGGTTGTCGTTCATCAACCCTACGACGATCACGCCCCGGATGTTGCGCGCCTTCAAAATCTTGTTGAGCCGCTCGCCGTCGAGCTTCGGGTCGTGCAACCAGAATTCATCCAGACTGTAGCCGTTAAGACCGGCCCGCCGCCGACAACCCTCGACGTAGGTCGGCACGGTCGGATGCGTCCGAAACGCCTGCCGGTCCTGATTGGCGTTGAGCAACGCCAGCGTCGCCTTGTAGCCCTGCTCCGAACCGGCCCGCAGTTCGGCCATCAACTGCGACACCACCGGGTTCTTCCTGTAGCCGAGTTCGGCGGCGATTTGCTGGATTCGCTCCCGTGTGGCCAGGGGAATCTGCGGGTCGTGGCGCAGCGCCAGCGAAACGGCGTTTTTCGAAACGCCCGCGGCGTTTGCGACATCGAGCATGGAAACCGAACGCATGACGGAGCCATCCATAGCAAGCGCTTCTTGACTGTCAAGCGAACAGCGCTTGCAACACCGTTTACAGGCTTGCGTTCACCCTTTATTTTGCCCCCATGTCTTTCACCCTCGGAATCGATTACGGGACAAACAGCGTCCGCGCCCTCATCGTCGACTGCCGCAACGGTGCCGAATTGGCGACTTGCGTGGTCGAGTATCCCAGCGGTCAGCAGGGCATTCTTCTCGACCCCGCCGACCATCACCTCGCTCGGCAGCATCCCGGCGACTATCTCCACGGCCTGGAACAAAGTGTTGCCGGCGCTCTCGCTCGCGCCGCCGCCCAGCCCGGTTTTTCGCCCGACCAGATTATCGGCATCGGCGTGGACAGCACCGGCTCCAGTCCGATTCCGGTGGATGTCGGCAACGCGCCGATCGCGCTTCAGGACCGTTGGAAGAGCAATCTCAACGCGCAATGCTGGCTCTGGAAAGATCACACCGGCCACCGCGAAGCCGCGCGCATTACCGAGACCGCCGCGCAATGCCGCCCGCAGTTCATCGCCAAGTGCGGCAACACGTATTCGTCCGAATGGTTCTGGTCGAAGATCTGGCACTGCCTGAACACCGATCCGGAGGTCTTCGACGCCGCCTATAGCTGGGTGGAACTCTCCGACTTTATTCCCGCAGTCCTGGCAGGTGTGACCGATCCGCTTGCGGTTAAGCGCGGCATCTGCGCCGCCGGTCACAAGGCGCTTTACTCCGACGAATGGGGCGGACTCCCCGACAGGGAGTTCCTCGCGATGCTCGATCCCAAGCTGGCGGCGTTGCGCGACCGCCTCTACTCGAAAGCCTGGGACGCCACCGAATCCGCGGGAACGCTTTGCGCCGAATGGGCCGCGAAGCTCGGTCTCAAGGCGGGCATTCCGATTGCCATCGGCGAGTTCGACGTGCATTACGGCGCAATCGGCAGCGGCGTGGAAGAAGGCGTGCTGATCAAGGCGATCGGCACTTCCACCTGCGACTGCATGGTGGTGCATGGGGACAAGCACGTCGCGGATATCCCCGGCATCTGCGGCATCGTTCCCGGAGCGATCCTGCCCGGATTTTACGGCATCGAGGCCGGCCAATCCGCCGTGGGAGACATTTTCAAATGGTGGGTGGAAGTCGTGCTCAATGGCGACGGCGGAATGCACCGCGCGCTGGCTCAGGAGATCGGCAACCGGAAACCGGGCCAGAGCGGACTCCTCGCGCTGGACTGGAACAACGGCAACCGCACCATCCTGGTCGATCCCATGCTCACCGGATTACTCATCGGCCAGACCCTGCACACCACCCGGGCTGAAATCTACCGCGCTCTCATCGAAGCCACGGCGTTCGGCGCGCGCGCCATTATCGAACGCGTCAGCGAATACGGAGTGCCGATTCATCGCGTGGTTTGCTGCGGCGGCATCGCGGAGAAAGACGCTTTCCTGATGCAGGTTTACGCGGACGTGACCGGCTGCACCATGCAGGTCGCCGGCTCCAGCCAGGCGTGCGCGCTCGGCGCGGCCATTTCCGCCGCCGTCCTTGCCGGCGCCCACGCCGATTTCCCGACCGCCCAGCGCCTGATGACTTCGCTAAAGCCCATCGGCTACACGCCAAACCCGGAGAACAAAGCCGTCTATGACAAGCTCTATCGCCTCTATCGCCAGTTGCACGACGCTTTCGGTGGCATCGACAAGAACGCCGATCTCTCGCGGGTGATGAAAGAACTCATCGCAATCAAGGAGGAGCAGAACAGGGGAATCGATAATTGATAATTTTTGATTGCTAATTGTTTCGCATCCAAGCCGGCTATGACTCCATTAGCTAGTCTCCACTCATTTTGCGGCTCTTTTTCATCTTTGCATGGCTTTTCAGGGCCAACGGCCCGGCCCCATAGCCTAGTAGGCTGTAACAGCGACAAGGTCGGATCGCTGGATGGTGGCAAGGCGCGAAAAATCGGGAGGGGCCCAGCAGTCGCGCCAGCGTCTTGGAGAACCGGGGAATTGATAATTGATAATTTTTGATTGCTAATTGTTTCGCATCCAAGCCGACTATGGCTCCATTAGCTAGTCTCCACTCATTTTGCGGCTCTTTTTCATCTTTGCATGGCTTTTCAGGGCCAACGGCCCGTCTCCATAGCCTAGTAGGCTGTAACAGCGACAAGGTCGGATCGCTGGATGGTGGCAAGGCGCGAAAAATCGGGAGGGGCCCAGCAGTCGCGCCAGCGTCTTGGAGTGCGGGTAGTCCTCTACCGCTTTGGCAGTGCGCCTGGCAACGTCTGGCATCCATTCTAATCGCAACACCCTCTGTCGGAGAGATGCGGAAAGCTCTGATGGTGAATGGTATCTTCCGTGGGCAAGGGACTGTCCGGCTTGCGAAAGCGGCAGAGGACTGCCCGCACTCCAAGACGCTGGCGCGTTTATCGGAAACCCCACTAGGCTCCATCACAACTGTAATGCGGAAGTTGTTATGTTACAGACTACCAGGGCAACGCCCTGACGTTTGTACACATTTTCGAAAAACGCGCGGATGCGGAACTCTGGGGAGCGCACGCGTCTCGCGTGCTGGTGTCGGCGTCTCGCCGGCACGAACTTTTCGCCCTCTTCAATTATCAATCAAAAATTATCAATTATCAATTCCATGACTCTCACACCCACTGAAATCTGGTTCGTTACCGGCAGCCAACACCTCTACGGTCCTGAAACCCTCAAACAAGTCGCCGAAAACTCGCAACGCATCGTCGATGCGCTCGACGCTTCCGAACGCATCCCGCTGAAGCTAATCTTCAAGCCGGTCCTCAAGACGCCGGACGAAATCCGGCAGCTTTGCCTGGACGCCAACCACAATCCCGCTTGCGCCGGGTTGGTCCTGTGGATGCACACGTTCTCGCCGTCGAAGATGTGGATCGGCGGGCTTTCCTCGCTAAGAAAGCCGTTCCTGCACCTGCACACGCAGTTCAATCGCGACCTGCCATGGAGCGAGATCGACATGGATTTCATGAACTTGAATCAGGCCGCCCACGGCGACCGCGAAGCCGGGTTCATCCACACCCGCCTGCGGCTCAACCGCAAAGTGGTCGTCGGCCACTGGTCGGACACCGAAGTGCAGGACCGCATCGGCGCCTGGATGCGCGTCGCCCGCGCCTGGCACGACACGCAGCGCGCCAAGTTCGCCCGGTTCGGGGATAACATGCGGCAAGTCGCCGTCACCGAGGGGGACAAAGTCACCGCCGAGGCGCGTTTCGGCTACTCCGTCAACGGCTACGGCATCGGGGATTTGGTGAAGGTCGTGAACGAGGTCGCGGATGCCGACATCGCGCGGCTTTGCGCCGAATACGAGCAGCGCTATACCATCGCCGCGGTCCTGCGCTCCGGAGGCGCGCGCCACGAGTCCTTGCGCGACGGCGCGCGCATCGAACTCGGCTTGCGCGTGTTCCTGGAAGCGGGCGGGTTCGCCGGATTCACCACCACCTTCGAAGATTTGCACGGGCTGAAGCAGCTTCCCGGTCTCGCCGTTCAACGGCTCATGGCCGACGGATACGGTTTCGGCGCGGAGGGCGACTGGAAAACCTGCGCGCTGTTGCGCGCGATGAAAGTCATCGCGTCTGATCTGCCCGGTGGCACTTCGTTCATGGAAGACTACACGTATCACCTGCACCCGGACGGGCACCGTGTGCTGGGAGCGCACATGCTGGAGATTTGCGAGAGCATCGCCGCGGGGAAACCGTCGCTGGAGATTCACCCGCTGGGAATCGGAGGCAAGGAAGATCCGGTGCGCCTCGTGTTCGACGCGCACGCCGGGGCGGCGATCAACGCCTCGATCGTCGATCTGGGCAACCGTTTCCGTCTGCTGGTAAACGAGGTCGATGTCGTCACCCCGCCCGAACCGCTGCCGAAACTGCCCGTCGCCCGCGCCGTGTGGGAATGCCGCCCGAACTTCAAGACCGCCTGCGCTGCGTGGATTTACGCCGGCGGCGCGCACCACACCGGGTTCAGCTACGCCGTCACCGCCGAGCACCTGGAAGACTTCGCCGAGATGGCGGGGATTGAACTGGTCGTCATCGACGGCGCCACGGAGATCCGCGATTTCAAAGCGCAGTTGCGGAATAACGAGGTTTACTACCACCTGGCACCAGGGCTGGGACGGGTGTAGCTCGCACAAAGGACCTAAGGGACGTAAAGGACCTAAAGCGAGCTATCGGCCTTTAGGTCCCTTAAGTCCCTTAGGTCCCTTTTCTCCCACAACCTTCACCACCATGAGCCCCTACACCGCCATCAAAACCGAATGCTACGAGGCCAACCTCCTGCTTCCGGAATACAAACTCATCGATCTCACGTTCGGCAACGTTAGCGTCGGCGACCCCGAGCTCGGCGTTTTCGCCATCAAACCGAGCGGGGTCGATTACACCGTCATGAAACCGGAAGACATGGTCGTCGTCGATTTCGAGGGCAACATCGTCGAGGGCACGCTGCGGCCCTCCTCCGACACGCCCACGCATCGCCGGCTCTTTCAGGCGTTCCGCGGCATTCGTTCCGTGGTCCACACCCATTCGCGCAACGCCGTCGCCTTTGCCCAGGCCGGACGCGGCATCCCGTGCCTGGGAACCACGCATTGCGACTATTTCTACGGCGAAGTCCCCGTCACGCGACCGATGACCGCGGAAGAGGTGCAGTCCGCCTACGAATGGGAAACCGGCAACGTCATCGTCGAGCGGTTCGGCAATCTCGATCCGACCGAAGTGCCCGCCGTGCTCGTCCACAGCCACGGCCCGTTCACGTGGGGACCCAGCGGAAAGAAAGCCGTCGAAACGGCGTTCGCGCTGGAGATCGTCGCGGAAATGGCGATGAAAGCCATGCAACTGAACCCCGCCGTCCAGCCCGTACCGCAGTATCTGCTGGACAAGCACTTCAAGCGCAAACACGGCGCGACGGCCTATTACGGGCAGGCAAAGGGATAGGGACTGAAGGGACGGTGTCGCGGATCAGACCCGTTGCGGTTTGCGATCGCACCATGCGCGCTCGTTCCAAGGCTCCGGCCTTGTAACGCACCCAGTCCCGGAGGCTCCGGCCTCCTTTGCGGGGCGTGGAAAACAAGTGCTTGGCGCGGGCTCGTAGACGCGGGTTCGCCGTCTTGCCCAAAGACCGCGTAGGCGAGGCTGGAGCCTCGAAGACACTGCGTTCCCAGGCAGGAGCCTGGGAACGAGCGGTGCGCCTGTGGTGAAGCCGCTTTTAAAAAATCTGCGAAAATCTGCGTAATCTGCGGACTTTTCTTCCGATCTGGCGGACTTTTCTTCCCATCCGCGGACGCCCGTGTTCGCCGTCTTTTCCTCATCGAAAACACGAAGACGCCGCGTTGCGAAAAAAAAGCATTGCATTTGAGCGGCGGATTTCTATTTTGGCGCTTTCAAACCAGTTACCTATGGCAAACATCGCAAATAAATATCCTGAAAACGCTCCCGGCAGCTTCTACGTCGACGATCAATGCATCGACTGTGATCTCTGTCGCGAGACCGCTCCCGCAAACTTCAGCCGCAACGAAGATGGAGGTCATTCCTATCTCTCCAAGCAGCCCGAGAACGCCGACGAAGAGGCTCGCTGCAAGGAAGCCATGGAAGGCTGCCCCGTGGAAGCCATCGGCGACGACGGAAAGTAATTCAAAGCCGGCTCGCCCGCGGGCCGCTTTTCAATCCCGTTTTTTAAAAACCCCCGTGTTTCCACGAACGCGGGGGTTTTTGTGCGAGTCCCGCCTGCTTCGCCCATGACCCCGAACTTGCGCGCACACATTATCGCCGAATGGCGAGGGCTTCCCGAACGGCGACCTGCGCCGGACCGGATGATTTCCGCCGGCGAAGGCGTGGTCCGGCTCATGAAGTCCCTGGGGCTGGAAGAACGCCTGCGCGAGGAGCAAATCCGTAGCGCCTGGCGCGCAATTGTCGGTGACTTCATCGCGGATAATTCCCAACCCCTGAAGCTCCAAGCCGGAGTGCTGATCGTGCAGGTGCTTCAACCGGCGCTGCTCTACGAACTGGACCGCGTCTTGAAAGCGAAGATTCTCGCGAAGTTCCGCGAACAATTCGGCGCGCGCACCTTGAAGGATATCCGGTTTCGAATCGGCTGACCGCTTATGCCCGACATCATTCACATTCAAAACCTGAAGATCGACGCTTGCGTCGGCGTGCCCGACGCCGAGCGCGCGCAACCCCAGACCCTCCACGTTTGCCTGACGCTGGAGCCCAACGTCAACTTCGCAGGCTTGGACGACCGCATTGAAAACGCCGTCGATTACGCCATCGTTTGCGCTGAGATCAAAGCCGTCACTTCGGAGCGCCCACGCTCTTTGCTGGAAACGCTGGCGGAAGAAATTGCGCAGCGTCTCCTGAGCCGTTTTCCCATCTGGAAACTGACGCTCGAACTGCGCAAGTTCGCGCTGCCGGAAACGGACTACGTCGCCGTGCGCATCGACCGACCGCTGTAGAGGGGAAGCCGCACTCGACCGTCTCTGAAGACAGCGCGTAAACGGTAATGGCTTGCGCGCAGTTTGCAGAGCAGAGCGTCCATCTGTGTAACCTGCGGACCTCTTTCTTCCGCCGCGGACACGCCCACCGGCATTTTTTGCCGACGGGCAAACCTTTCAGAGTCGATCATTGGCTCCCCTCATAGCCATTTTTGCCGGAGTCGCCGAAATAGACAGTAAATGCGGACTGCCGGCAGACGGCAGAAGAGGGAAGGATTACCATGAAAACAAATGGATTTTGTAGACGCACGTTATTCTTGTGGTCTTTGCTGGCAATGCTGGTGCAAGGAGGTGGAATTGCAGCTTACGCCGGGCCTGAGCCGTCGGGGTGGTATGCGGGAGATATGCATGTTCACCGAAGCTGCGGCACCGCGCCTGTTACGATTCAAAGTATCTATAACGACATGGCGACCGAAAACCTCGCTGTGGTATCTCTTCTAGCGGATATGGGCAATGGCGAGGTGCAGAATGCCACAACCGATCTGCCCCTGGTAAACGGACAGGACGCCTCGATTTCGACCCCGGGCAGGATGGTGCATTGGGATGCGGAATGGCATTGGGACGCCACCTACACTAATTACGCCCACCAGGCGCTCGGTGGACATATCGTCTGCCTGGGCCTGACCTCCGCCCAACAAATATGGCAGGAGTACACCTACCCGATCTTTCAATGGGCGCACCAGCAAAATGCCCTCGCCGGATTTGCCCATTTGCAATATTTGGGAACTGGGTTTCCGCAGGATCTGAATTGTTGTCTGCCAATCGAGTATCCGGTTGAGGTGGCTTTGGGGGACTGCGATTTCCTGGACGAAGACGTCACCGGGGGCGATCCCGCAATGCAGGCCTACTACCGTTTGCTGAATTGCGGGTTCAGGCCGGGGTTTGCCGGCGGCTCAGACTATCCGTGCGGCCAAAACACCATCGGCGCGGTATTAACCTACGTGAAAGTTCCGGGAACCCTGACTTATCGGGGATGGATTAACGGGATTGCCGCCGGACGAACCGTTGTTTCGCGTAACGGCCACGCGGAGTTTCTTGCGTTGACGGTAAGCGGCACAGCCTCGCCGGGCGATGAAATCAAGCTGAGCGGTCCCGGCACGGTACAGGTGAGCGTGCAGTGGACGGCGGCGCAGTCGCTGGATGGAACCGTCGAAATCGTTTGCAACGGCGTAGTCGTCGCCAGCCAGAGCGCCGCCGTGACTCCCAGTTCCCCGGTGACCTTGAGCACCAGCATCGACTTCCCGCAGAGCGGCTGGATTGCCGCCCGCAGGATGGGCACCAGCGGCCATGCGGTGCAGACGGGGGCGGTCTTTGTGACCGTGAACGGCGCACCGGTGCGCGCGAGCGTGGATGACGCGAATTTCTATGTGTCGTGGATGGATAACTTGTTGGCAAACACGGCGCCCGGCGCCGTCTGGAGTTCCTACTTCATCACTGAGGGAAATGCGGCGCGCGCCCGCTACCAGGCTGCAAGAACGGTCTACGCGCAAATCGCAGCGGAGGCGGGCGGAGTACAGCCGTTCGCCATCACCACGACCAGTCTTCCCAGCGGGGTCGTCAATCTGGCCTACACCGCGGCGCTGGCGGCCAGCGGTGGGCTTTCGCCCTACACCTGGTCGGTCGTAAACGGATCTATTCCGGCGGGCCTCACTCTTAACAACTCCACGGGAGCCATCACAGGCACGCCGATCACGATCGGAACCTCCAGCTTTACTGTGCAGGCAAACGATTCCAGCAATCCCGCACAAACCGTCACCCAGCCGCTGTCCATCGCAATCACTACGATGCCAACGACAGCAACCATCTGGCCCGCCACCGCTATTCCCATCCTCGCCGACGGCGGCCCGGATAGCTCGGTTGAGATTGGCGTGAAGTTCCGCTCCGATGTCGCCGGTCAGGTTACCGGAATTCGTTTCTACAAAGCGGCGACCAATACCGGCACCCACATTGGCGATCTCTGGACGCTGTCGGGCACCAAGCTGGCAACTGCGACGTTTGCGGGAGAAACCGCGTCGGGATGGCAGCAGGTGAATTTTCCGACGCCCGTGTCGATCGTTCCAAACACAGTATATATCGCGTCGTATCATTGCACCAGCGGGCACTACAGCGCCGATCTCGGTTACTTCGGAACGGTTGGAGTCGATAATACGCCTCTGCATGCGCTGGCCGACGGCGCCTCAGGTCCCAATGGCGTCTATGCATACGGAGCGAACAGCGTATTGCCAACCTTGGGGTGGAACGCTTCCAACTACTGGGTGGACCTGACCTTTATGTCGGGGTCCGCGCCGACGCTAAACTCGATATCGCTAACACCGTCGAATCCCACCCTCTCAGCCGGCGCCACTCAGCAGTTCAACGCCACCGGCAGCTATTCGGACGGCAGCACGCAGAATGTGACGGGCCAGGCGCAGTGGAACTCCTCAAAACCCGCGGTGGCGACCATCGGCGCGGGCGGACTGGCGACGGCCATTGCGCCCGGGGTGACCAGCGTTTCGGCGTCGTTGTCCGGGGTTAACAGCAGCACACAATTGACCGTGCAAGCCTCGCCCCTGGCCATCACCACGACGGCGTTGCCCGGCGGCGCGGTGAACGTTGCCTACTCTGCAACCCTGGCCGCAACAGGCGGGCTGCCGCCGTACGGCTGGTCGCTCGCTTCGGGTTCGTTACCCGGTGGCCTGGCATTGAGTTCGACAACTGGGATCATTAGCGGTGTCCCGACCGTTACCGGCACGTTTGCAGCCACTGTACAGGTCCGCGATTCGAGCAATCCGGTGGTGACGGCGACAGCGCCGCTTGCTATTGTCATCGCGGCGCAATCGACCACGGTTACAATATGGCCCGGCACGACTGTCCCTGGCACTGTGGATGGCGGAGCGGATAGTTCGGTCGAACTGGGCGTGCGGTTCATCTCGGATGTTTCCGGGAGCATCGCAGGCGTTCGCTTCTACAAAGCGGCCGCCAATACCGGAACGCACGTCGGACATCTCTGGACCAATGCCGGCGCGCTGCTGGCGACCGGCACCTTCAGCGGCGAGACCGCATCGGGCTGGCAGCAAGTCGTCTTTCCGGCCCCGGTGGCAATCAGCGCCAACACCCTCTACGTTGCTTCTTATAGCTGCGCCTCCGGTCACTACAGCGCCGACCTTAACTACTTCACCGCCAATGCGGGGGTGGACACGCCGCCGTTGCACATTCCCGCAAACAGCGCCGCGAGCGGAAGCAACGGCCTGTATGCCTACGGTGCGACGACCGCGTTCCCAACCAAGACGTGGGACAGTTGCAATTACTGGGTCGATGTCATGCTGAACGCCGCAACAACGACGGGAACCGCGACTAAGCTATTTGCGGACACCGCAGTTCCCGGCACGGTTGACGCCGGCCCCGACAATTCCGTGGAGCTGGGGGTGCGCTTCCAGTCCGATGTGGCGGGACGCATCGCGGGAATCCGCTTTTACAAAGCTTCACTCAACAGCGGCACACACACCGGCAGTCTCTGGAGCAGCACAGGAACGCTATTAGCAAGCGGCACGTTTACCGGCGAGAGCGCCTCCGGTTGGCAGCAGATGACGTTCTCAACCCCGGTGACGATCGCAGCCAACACGATCTACGTGGCATCGTATCATTGCGGCGCCGGTCACTATAGCGACAACACCGGCTTCTTTGCAACGGGACTCAATACGCCGCCGCTGCATGCTCCCGCTGACGGCACCGGCGGATTCAACGGCGTCTATCAGTATGGCACAAGCAGCGCCTTCCCAAGTCTCGGGTGGAGCAGTTCGAACTACTGGGTGGACGTCGTGTTTCAGGCAACGCAGTAGGCGTTGGTGTAGCCCAAGCACGCTCGTTCCCAATCTCCAGATTGGGAACGAGATGAAACCTGTTCGTCAGGAAAGCCCCCGGCGAACGTTTTCCACGCCAGATGTGCTTTCGAGGATGAGCGGACCGGGCTGAAGGGGGGGCGCAGGCTGTAGCGAAGCGTTACCCCAAGGCGGCACCGGACTCTTTCCATTACCCACAAGTCTGTGGATCTAGGTTTCAGCGCCAAAGGCGCGACCACATAATAGCCTAGGGCAACGCCCTAGGTCTTTGATCCACAACGGAATAGCGCTGAAAGCGCGTTCCATACCGCGGGGCCTATGGAACGCGCTTTCAGCGCTGAACACTTCGCAATCGGAAGTCCTAGGGCGTTGCCCCACTGCCATTAAGTTAAGAAATTCGCGGTCTCGTTCCCAGGCTCCAGCCTGGGAACGCCCCTGTCTTGGAGGCTCCAGCCTCCCGTTCCTCTCCGGTGCG
>Ga0316218_1000972_pt1 | contig 34254 bp, 26 predicted proteins | sample TBH18003metaG_FD_203634 | JGI IMG/M metagenome (GOLD analysis project Ga0316218, IMG submission 203634) | Freshwater microbial communities from Trout Bog Lake, Wisconsin, USA - TBH18003 | ecosystem: Environmental > Aquatic > Freshwater > Lake > Hypolimnion/Profundal zone | place: USA: Wisconsin...
AAGGGTGGTGGTGGAGCGGTGATGGTGTTGCCTCCTCTGCGCGAGCCGGCGATTGCAAATCGCCTGTTATTGGTAGTACGCGATGCCCGCTGAAGCGGAACATCGCGCACAACGGAGCAGGGCTATTTTCTATACGCTTCTTAAAATCCATTTAAAATAACGTTTAATTAATCTGCCATGAAAAAGAGATACTTTTTTTTAGTATTCTGCATATTGCTTTGTAACAAACAGACCCGGGCGCAATACATTTTACATATAGGAGGGACGAGTACAATTGGAGTCGCAGGAGACGGAGGCCCTGCTACTTTAGCAGCTTTTGAAGACCTTAACGCGATCTGCATGGATGCCGCAGGTGATTTATATGTAGGAGATAACTACAGAGTTCGAAAAATAAATATGGTGACAGGTATTATAAACACTATTGCGGGCAACAGTGGAAGTACAGATACTACCGATAACATACCTGCTACCAGTGCCGGAATATTTGAAGCGGATGGCTTATGTATAGGTGGGGCAGACGGTGTAGAATATTTGTATATAGCAGATAGCCATTATAAAGTAAGAAAAGTGAACCTGGTCACCGGTGTCATAACAACTGCTGCTGGCCGAGGGCCGGGTGGCTATGGAGGCGACGGCGGGCTGGCCACAGCTGCATTGCTGGGTGAGCCAAGAGGGGTAGCCATAGACCTAGAGGGCAACCTTTATATCGCTGAATACTTCAACAATACCATACGCAAAGTAACAGTGGCTACAGGCATTATTACTACTATTGGCGGTATGCCTAGTACTGGTCACGGAGGCTATAGCGGCGATGGCGGCCCTGCTACCGCGGCTTTATTAGACGGTCCCGAAGGAGTAGCACTCGACAGCCATGGTAATATTTATATTGCTGATAATAGCAATAACCGCATAAGGAGAATAGATGCCACTACAGGCATAATAAGCACAGTAGCAGGTATAGGCCCCACCGGTATTGGCAGCTTTAGTGGTGATGGAGGCCCGGCAACAGCAGCAGCTATCAAATCTCCTGTGCGTATCGCATTTGATAAATATGATAATATGTTTATTGCAGATGAGGAAAATTTCAGGATACGAAGGGTAGATGCCAGAACGGAAATTATTAGTACTTATGCAGGAAGCGGTATAGGTGCAAATATAGGAGATACTGTAGGAGATAATAGGTCGGCTACGGCTGCAGAAATAACACCCTTTGATCTGTGCTTAGATAGCTGCGGCAATTTATTTTTTAATGGACTTGATAATGTACGTGCAGTAACACCAGTAGGGCCGAGCCTGGCTGTATGCGGGCTGGCCTCGCTGGGTGTGCCGTCCGGCAAGCTCACGATGACAGAGTTGATGGTATGGCCCAACCCTACGAGTGGAAATATTACTATACAAGCACCTGCGGCAGGGAGCCTTGTAATGTATAATATGGTAGGGCAGCAGGCGGCAGCGTATAAGGTGGCAAGCGGCGCTACAGATGTGTGGCTGCCCGCGGCGCTGGCGGCTGGTGTGTACATGGGCGTGTATAAAGCAGATGATGGCGGTGCGCAGCAGATGGTAAGGGTGGTGGTGGAGCGGTGATGGTGTTGCCTCCTCTGCGCGAGTCGGCGATTACAAATCGCCTGTTATCTGTAGTACGCGATGCCCGCTGAAGCGGAACATAGCGCACAACGGGTGTTGTTCGGCAAGTTTACCATTACGCAAGCGGTGGCGGAGATAGCCCATACACAGGTTTGCCACACTTTTGAAGCGAGACATCTACCTCTACCTCGCGCTACGGAGTTGTTTTCAAAAAAAAGTTTGCTGAAATTTCTTTCAGCAAACTTTCTTGTATAAGGTGGGTAAGGGGCTATTTCTGGTCTGCTCCGGTCTGTTTATCTACAGAGCGTTGTTCTTTGTTTACCTTTCTTTGCTTTTTGTGCATTTTGCGGTCTTTCTTGTCGAGTTTATCCTGCTTTTTATCCTGCTTGTACTTGGTGTCGTTAAGGTTGCGCTCCTTTTTGTCAGCCTTCCTTTGCTCCTTGTCTTGCTTCTTTGACGGCACGTTGTCCTGTGCAAAAGAAGGTGTGTAAACCGATCCGATAGCCATGATGGCCATAACAATGAACTTTTTCATGATGTTTTTGTGTATTTTGGTAACTGCTGTGGCAATATAGCCCGTTTAAAAACAGTTATAACATAACAGCAGATAGTGGGGAAATTTGCCGCTGTTAGTATACATAGGGCAATAACCATGCCAGATATTGGATCATCTCCTGTAATACGTATCACAATCAGGCTAATTAAGCTATCTTGCAGCCTATGAATAAAGCCGGCCCGATAATAGTAATAGAGGATGATATAGACGACCAGCACTTGCTGGAGGAGATATTCGATAAGCTGGGGTATGGTAATGAGATCATCTATTTTGCTGATGGCAATGAGGCCCTGGAATTTTTAAATAAAACCGATTTGCACCCCTTCCTCATCCTGTCCGACATCAATATGCCAAAGATCAACGGCTTCGAGTTGAGGAATAAAATCTTCACAAATGAGCTGCTGCAAACCAAGTGCATACCCTACCTGTTCTTTACCACCACGGCCACTAAAAAAGCGGTGATAGACGCATACGCGCTCTCGGTACAGGGTTTTTTCGTGAAGCCGACTACGGTGAGCCAGTTGGAGGGTACGCTGCGTAAGATCATAGAATACTGGCAGGAGTGCATTGCGCCCAGCCAGTACGATTGATAAAATGCAGGCCGGTGGCTTTATATTTGTTTATAACTGGTATTACTCTTGAAAAAGATCATATTGCTTATATCATCCCTGGCTTCGTGCGCTGCTGTCTATGGGCAAACGGTGGTTATTAAGCATGTGAGCCGCCATAAGGACTACGTTAAAGACTTTTATAAAAACCACCTGATCATCAGGGCCTACGAAAGCTCCAAGTTCAACAGCTTTAAATTCATTGATGGCAAGGATGATGTGGTGTACAAACCCAATCACCACAATGATGTGGGGCTGGGATTTACCTATAAGATCATCAGTGTGAACTGTGAATTTTATGTGCCGGTGTTCGGGCAGAACAACAATAAGTATGGGGTCACACATTCCTTCGATGTACAAACGTATGCGTATGTACACAGGTTCGTTATAGACTTGTTGGCACAGGTGTATCATGGCTATTACCTGTCTAATGTAAATGGCAGTGTGAGCAGTAATTTGCCCCCGGTAGTGGTAAGGCCGGACATGGCCACCAAGAACATCAGCCTGGCGTGCCAATATGTGTTCAATGACGAGCACTTTTCTTTCAATGCGCCCTTCTATCAAAACGAGATACAACTGAAAAGCGCAGGCTCGTTCCTGCTGGGCGGCGGGCTGTACCACAATGACGGGAATGCAGACTCCTCATTCATACCCTCGCAGATCAATAAGGCGGATTTTTTCGGTGACCACCGTTTTAACGGGTATAGCTATACCTCCATAGCCGCAACCGGTGGGTATGCGTATACGCAGGTAATAGGCAAACGCTTTTTTATTACCGGCGCGCTGAGTGCAGGCTGTGGTATAGGGTACTCATCGATAGCGGGCGACAACATGAACAGAAGCAGCAGTAAAGCAGGCCCTGAATATATAGCCAACGGGAAATTTGCAGCAGGGTATACCAATGACAAATATTTTGCCGGGGTTACGTATGTACGGGTGGTAACGGAGATCAATTCGGTGGTGCCGCATACCTGGCAGCAGGATAATATGGGCAACTTCCGCTTTACCGTTGCAGAGCGGTTCAGGCTAAAGAAGTCGCTGATCCCTAAGTCGGATGTGATCAAGATAGATTAGGGGTGTTTTTTCTTGGCCGGCGAGTAATCAAAGGTGAACCGCACTTTTGAAGTGTGGCACACCTACAGCCTGATGTTATTCCATTAATTCCTTACCTTGCCGCACACAAAACAAACAAATGAAAATCATTTCTTCTTTAACCTTAATTACAACGATAGCCGTTATGTCTTCTTTCGGTAATGGCGGGGGCGATGCTGCCGGTAATAATCCGTTCCTCACAGCCAGCAAGCTGCCGTACCAGGCTGCTGATTTTGCGAACATCAAAAGCACCGATTTCAAGGATGCGTATGATGCCGGCATAGCCCAGCAGCAGCAGGAGTATGCGCAGATAGCCAACAATACAGCCGCACCCACTTTTGAGAACACATTGGTGGCGCTGGAGCGCAGCGGCATCATATTGCGCCGGGTGAATGGTGTGTTCGGACTGCTGAGTAGCGCTAACACAGATCCTGTGCTGCAGGCGCTGGGCGAGGATGTGGCACCAAAGCTGGCCTCGCTGAATGATGAAATGTACCTGAACAGCAAGCTGTACAAAAGGGTAGAGGCGGTGTACAATGCCATGAAGAGCGGCAAGTACAAGCCCGCCACGGCAGAGGATAAGCGGCTGGTGGAATTTTATTACCAGCACTTCCAGATGGCTGGCGCTAACCTGAATGACGCAGACAAGGAGAGCCTGAAGCTGCTGAACAAGGAAGACGCAGGCCTGAGCGCAAAATTCACCAACCAACTACTGGCTGCCGCTAAGGCAGGCGCGCTGGTGGTAGATAATAAGACCGACCTGGCCGGTCTGGCCGATGGCGCTATAGATGCGGCCGCGCAGGATGCCAAAAATAATAAGATGGATGGCAAGTGGATGATACCGCTGCAAAACACCACGCAGCAGCCCGACCTGCAATACCTGACCAACCGCGCCACGCGCGAAAAACTCTTTAACGCATCGTGGATGCGTGCCGAGCATAACGACAGTAACGACACCCGCGCTACCATAAGCCGCCTGGCACAGATAAGGGCCAGCAAGGCCAAGCTGCTGGGCAAGCCCAACTTTGCCGCCGTGACCCTGCAAGACCAGATGGCCAAGAACCCGGAGGCTGTGGAAGCCTTCCTGGCCAAGCTGATACCTGCTGCCACCGCCAATGCTGCGGCAGATGCCAAAGACCTGCAGGCGCTCATAGACAGGCAGAAAGGCGGCTTTAAGCTACAGCCCTGGGATTGGAATTACTACTCGGAGCAACTGCGCAAAGAAAAATTTGACCTGGACGAGAACGAGCTGAAGCCTTACTTTGAGATAGGCAATGTGCTAAAGAATGGTGTGATGTATGCGGCTACGCAGTTGTACGGCATCACCTTTAAAGAGCGTAAAGACCTGCCGGTATACAACAGTGATGTGCGTGTATTCGAGGTGTTTGATAAAGACGGCACTTCTATGGCACTTGCTTATTTCGACTACTTCAAGCGCGACAATAAGAATGGCGGCGCATGGATGGATAATATGGTGGGCCAGAGCAAGCTGCTGGGTACCAAGCCTGTGATCTATAACATCTGCAACTTTACGAAGCCAGCACCGGGCCAGCCCGCGCTCATCAGCTTTGACGATGTGACCACTATGTTCCACGAGTTCGGGCACGGGCTGCACGGCCTTTTTGCGAGCCAGCAATATCCAAGCCTCAGCGGCACGGCCACAGCAAGGGATTTCGTGGAGTTCCCATCACAATTCAACGAGCACTGGGCCAGCGAGCCTACTGTATTTAAGCACTATGCCACGCACTACAAAACAGGCGCGCCTATGCCACAGGAACTGCTGGACAAGATAAAGAAAACAGCCACCTTCAACCAGGGCTATGGTCTTACCGAGATACTGGCAGCAGCATCGCTGGATATGAAATGGCATACTATAGCGCCCGACCTGGTATTGCAGAGCGTGGACAACTTTGAGGCCGCAGCCCTGAAAATGACCCACCTGGACTTGCCACAAGTGCCTACTCGCTACCGCAGCAGCTACTTCCTGCATATATGGAGCAATGGCTACTCGGCAGGCTATTATGCCTACCTGTGGAGCGAGATGCTGGATGATGATGCCTATGCATGGTTTGAAGAGCATGGCGGACTGACCCGTGCCAACGGCCAGCGTTTCCGCGATATGATCCTGAGCCGTGGCAACACCATGGACCTCGGTAAGATGTTTGCCGACTTCCGCGGCCATGCACCGGATATAAAGCCGATGTTGAAGAATCGTGGGTTATCGAAATAGTCGTTAGTAGAAAGCCTTAAGTAGAAAGTAGAAAGCTGTTTTGTATAACGAAGAAGAGCATTGACCTTTGGGGTTCAATGCTCTTCTTGTATCATGTTGTTGTGTTCGCTTATTGTATGCTTATCGTGTGATCACTATTTTCCTGAACTGGTTTTGATGGGTGTTGTCGTCTGTGATGCAGGACATGTAGGTGCCTGACGGCAGATCGAGCGAAAGATTGATGGTGCCGGTGGTGTAAGACCTGCGAAGTATTGTTTTACCGGCTATATCCATGATGGTTACAGAGCTGTTGCGGATCTGTGCGGGCAGCGCAATGGTGAAGCTGCCGGTGGATGGGTTGGGGTAGATAGTGATCTCCTCCTGTGGTGTTGTGGTTTTGATGCCTGTAGCAGAATAGTTGAACGTGAAAGGGGCGGTCCAGCGGAAGGGTGAATAGGGCCCTGTTGTATTAGACAGCCTGAAGCCTGCATTGAACACATTGTACAGGGTAAAGTTGTATTCGGTAGCAGGATTGCTGTAATCAAAAACAAAGTTGGAATACGGCCTGCCATTCACGGTGCCGGGATTCACCGGCAAATTCTGCGACCACCAGGTTGTATCTTCCACCACACCGGCCACACCGCTATGTTGGTTCCATATGTTGATATACGGAACGCCGTCGAGGTTCTTGAACTGGCTTCTTACAAAAGTAGGGCGGAGGTAAGTTGGGTTATTGACCATAGGATTGAATTCAATGGTCTCGCCATCCTCGCAGATGCCGTTGCCATTGCCGCTGCTGTTGCCGGTGCCGTTATCGGTTATAGTACCGGGTGTTGATGGCGACATTACCAGCGGGGATACGGGTATAGCAATGCAGGAATTTTTATAGGTGTTGCTGCCATCCGGTATCAGCAGGTCGATGTAGATGGTAGAACCGCGCGGGGTGGCGCTGCTGATGCTCAGTTCTATCTCGTCATCGGCCCAAGCTGCGCCATTGTAGGAGAGCAGCGCGAACGAGGATACACTGTCGGTGATGGTAGCAAAGGGGCTGTTGGTGCGGGCAATACATTGTGCCGCGCTCATATCCGTGCCACCTGTTTTATTGTTGAAGCATTTCATCTTCAGGCGCACCGTTCTTCCGGGGTCTACAAAATTCTCCGGATTGGTGAAGTTGGTGTTGATGATCGCGGGTACATCGTAATGATAGTAGAGCGCCACTACCGGGTCCAGCGTAGGCGAGTCAACGGATGTGATGCCGGTGATGTACACATCTGCAGATAGGCTGGGATTGGTATTGAGCTTTGTGGTGAATGTTTTGGAGCAGCCGAGCGAGTCGGTAATCGTTACATTGTAGGTGGCAGGGCACAGGTTGCTGGCCAGGGCCGAGGTCTGGTTACCGGCAGTGGCATCCCACAAATAGGCATATGGGGTGAAGCCACCTGTGGGGGTAACAACGGAATGGCCAATGCAAGAGCCGCTGCATGCACCTGCTGCATCGGAGAAGGTAGCCTGCATATCAGATACGCTGCCGATAGTCAGTGTTTGCTTGTTCACGCAGCCGGTGGCATCTGTTACGGTTACGGTATTGGTGCCGGTTGGCAGGCCGGTAGCTGTTTGGGTGGTGCTGCCATTTGACCATAGGTAGGTAAATGGCGCTGTGCCGGGGGCGAGCGTTGTGACGGTTGCCGAGCCATTGCTACCGCCATCGCAGGTAGCTTTGACCGAGGCTACAGATATAGTGCCGATCTTGGCCAGGATGGTAGTAGAATAACTGATGTAAGGCAGGGCAGGAGAGGGTAAAAAGGATAACGAGCCGTTGTAGCCGGTGGCGGCATAAACCTCGCTACAGGCATCAACTGCGATGTGTGGGGCTGCCTCGGTAGCAGTACTGGTATAGTCGCATTTTGCCCAGTCTACAGCGCCTGCTGTTGCATCAAATTTGGCAATGAAGAACTTGTTTGCTCCTATATTGGTAAAAGGATGTATGGTATCAAACACGGCATCGAAGCTGCTGGAGTAGCCGGATACATAGGCATTGCCTGCCGCATCCGCCGCTATCGCAATGGGATCGTCATTGTCTGATCCGCCAACACCTTTGGCCCAAACAGGGGTTCCGGCATTGGTGTACTTGGCTACATAGGTGTTGGTGTTGCCCCGCTCGCTGATGGAGAGTGTGCCGAAGTGCATAGGATTACTATAGTACTGGCCGGTGACCAACACATTGCCTGCAAGATCGGTAGCGATGGCGATGCCAAAATCTGATTGGGAGCCACCGGCAGCTTTGGCCCAGGATACGGCACCTGCTGAGGTGTACTTGGCAATGAATACATCATTGTCGCCACCGGGGCCGGTGATAACCACTGAGCCAAATCCCATGCTGGTAGAGAAGTCGCCGGTGATGAAGAAGTTGCCAAAAGTATCAGCAGCTATGCCTGTGCCATGATCGTCTTGCCCATAGCTGCCTGCGGTATGCGCCCATTGTAGTGTGCCGCTCGTATTGTACTTGGCAATAAAGACATTATCGATAGAGCTGGGCTGGGGCGTGAGCGAACCGCTGCCGAGATAAAGTGTAGTGATATAGCTTCCGGTGATGGCTACATTGCCTGAGCGGTCGGTAGATATGGAGTTGGCTGTGGCGCCGCCGTCGCTTTTGGCACTCTTTGCCCACAAGGCATTACCGGTGCTGTCGAACTTAGCGAGAAACACATCCTGTGTACCGGCAAGTGTAAGGGTGGTGCTACCGAAAGTAAGGGTAGGGGCGCTGAAGGAACCTGCAATGTAGATCTCGCCGGTAGGTGACAGGGCGATAGATGTAGGGGTGATACCGCTGGTAGAGCCGCCACCGGTTGCTTTTGCCCAGATCACATTGCCGTTGCGGTCGTATTCTACAATGTATATGGGGCCGTAAGGGAGGAGCGTATTGCCAAACGTAACGCTTCCGCCAAATGTACCTGCCATAATGAGGTTGCCGTTGGGTGTAACGGCAACACCAACAGGTGAACTGTTAAACGAGGTAGCGGCGGGCGTTACCGCCCATTGCCAATCAGGTTTTTGGGCATAAGTAGCGGTATTACCGACAAACAGCAGTAGGGCTAATAATTTGTAAATAGATCTCATATTTTGCAAAAATTAATTTTGCAAAATTACCATTTTTATAGAATAGAAAATCAGTGTATTTAACCCCACATCGGTAATGTTCAGATCACCTTTTCTATATATCCGTAATATCGCGGATTGTTCTGACCATTGGGTAGTTCGTTATATACACGGTACAGGATGGTTTTGTTGGCTTTGTCTATGCCGTATAACAGGGAAGGAGCTGATTTTTGCATCAGGTCGTTTTCCTGTTTAAGGGCCACTGTATCGCCCACGTTTACGGTTGACTGGTAAGCCACCAACGGCACAAATGTACCCTCGTATACCTGGTAGCGCACATCTACTATTTTTGGTTTTGTTTTGATCTCGTTGAAGGTGTAGGGCAGGGTATACTTGTTGTCCGTTTGTTTGATGAGGGAGTCAACGAAGGTATTGATCTCCGTTTGTTTTTTATACCGGAAGGAGCGCCCGCCGGGTATCATGCAGTCTTTGGCGAGGCCCATAGTGGCTTCTGCATCGGTGAGATAGCCACTTTTCTCCAGCGACTGCGCCTGGTGGTATTGCTCAATGGCGTTCCTGCGGCCCAGCGAATAGTTCTCGCCATACAGGTTATTGATCTTCCACTTGCCCTTCGTGTTGATGTACACGAGGGTCAGCATTACTTCGTTGATAGAGTCGTCGGCAACCAACATAGCCACGAAGGCATATGCCGTTATAGGGGTGATCAGTTTCATGGTATACGCTCCATCTCCCAGTCCTCCGGCCAGTTTGATGGTATCGGCTGGCTTTGCATGTGTGATGCAGAACTCATCAAAAACCCTGTATTTACGGTCTTTCATTATACGCTGCATATTGGGCATGAACTTGCCCGCAAAATCAGGGCCTAAGGTACTGAGCAGGGTGTCGGTAAACATCTGGCTTAGTTTCTCATAGTTGTTCTCGCACATAATGGTATATACCTCGCCGTTCAGCGCTTCTATGGTTGCCTTTACCTTAGGGTCTATCTTGTCGTTTTGCGTTACCTGTTCTTTACCCGCGCCGCTGGTGCAGCTTTGGGACAGTAGCAATACAAATACTAAAAGAGTCAGGCATTTTTTCATGACGTATAATTTGGGAGGTGAGGACCGTTGACGAAATAATTTCGACCATCTTACTCGTTCTTTTCCATTTTTACTTCGTTGTAAAAGTCTTTAAATAGCCCACTATTCGCAGATTTTACGCCTAGCAAAAAAGAAAAATAACTTCGCAATATAGTCGAAATTATTTTGTCAACGGTCCTAAGGTAAGGCGGTATTGAATAGGAAGTGCGTTTATTTTACCTGCTCGCCTTGTTTTTTCTGCCTGCCCCCAAAGGCTCCTTAATTATTCTGCGCGCCGGCCTGTATCCATTTGCTCACCTGGGTGATCTTGCACTCAGAGAGCTGTGCGCCGCCCAGCGGCATCTGGTTGTAGCCGGTGGCGTGTTGCAGGTCGCCGAGGAGTTTGCCGTTTTGTGCCTGTATGAGCAGCGCTGAATAAGTATCCAGGATGATGCCGCCGCCCGAGCCTGCTGCCACGGCCGTGGCATGGCAGCCATAGCAATAGTTGTTGAGTATAGGCACTATTGCGGCTGCATAAGTATATTTAGTGGTGTCGCAGTTTACCGGGCAATCGGTGTCGTTGGGTGCGCCCTTGTTTATCCACCTGCTGATGAGGCTGAGTTGTGTGCTGTCTAATTTCGGTGTAGGGGCTTTTGGCATTTTGCCGCCGGTACATTCAGTGTACAACTTGCTGGCGCTGCTGTTGCCTTTCACCAGGCCCTTTGCTATGATGGTATTGTAGGTAGTGAGATTATACCCTTTTTTTGCAGTTGCAGCATCGTGACAGCCGCTTTTGGCACAGTATGCGATGAAGATGGGTAATACATCGCGCTGAAAACAAACAGAGGTGTCAATAACATCGGTGGTGGTATCGGTATTACTGGTGTTGTTCACTTTAACTACTGCTACCCCGTCAATAGCGCCTTGCGGCTTGTGGGTGCAGGCATAAAAGCTGATAAACACAAGCATTACGCAAACCAGAACAACATATTTTTTCATAACGATCGTAAATAAGGTGCCAAATTAGTCTACGCAAATTCCTGCACTGTTACGTAATCGTTATGCCTGTATTAATTTTGGAGCAGTGAGGGTATGGGATTAGCAGTAAATTTTGATCATAGTTTCCTTTTGATCGTTTTTATAGAATCGTTCCACTCGCGCACGGTTGTCATCATAGCAATAAATGCAGACATCAATACCGCGTACCACCTGTATATTCTGCGTTGCTCTCTCATTCTGCGAACGAAAATACAATAGTTCGGAGGGAAAATGAAGTGGGGGCTAAAAATCCCCTATCTTAAAACACACGCCATTGGGTGGTGTGCCACCCAGCACGGGACTGGTATTGGGTGCGGTGGCGCAGGTATAACCGCCGGGAATGAACTTATTGCCCCAGGCCTGGCAATCTGTCAATGAACAGAATGGCCCGTCTGACCCCTGGGCTCCGCTCATAGTGGTAGCGCATTGGGTAGAACCATTGCAATTCCAGTTGGCATAGTAATAGCCGCTTGTGCCGGTGCCTGATGCGCCGCCACTACAATTGAGGGAATAGGCATTGCATTGATTGGCAATAACGGTAAAGCTGTCGTTCCAGGTAGTTGTGCCGGCAGTGGCATGGAGCAGGTATTTGCCAGCTGCCAGTGTGAAAGTAGCCGTGCCTGCCTGGCCGCAGGCCGGTGTGCCATTGGCAAAGAATTTGGTGATGATTTGTGTACTGCCGTTACAGGTGGCTGTGATGTTTCCCTGGCCGCAATCCTGCGTAACGAAGAAGACCACTTGCGTGGCGGTGGAAGACGATGACCCGCTTTTGGTGCAGCCCTGTGCGCAGAGCATAACGATACAAATAACTGTGGCGGCAAAGTAGAACTGTTTCATACGCATGGTTTTAAGTCATGATATAAAGTTAGTGCTATTATATTGGAAAGAGGGATTATTTTTTGGGGACTAGTGAAGGAGGGCGTGACGCACTCCCGACGGTATCATCCTTGTAACAAGTGGGTGTATTACTCATAAATATCCTTTCGTAATCCAATGTCAATAACATCAACTACCAACTCGTTGTCGAAGATGTTGTAGATAACACGATACTCCGAAATGCGGATACGATATCCCTCTAGCCCTTTTAGTTTTTTATAACCGAATGGCCTTGGGTTATCCGCCAATGCTTAAATGGCTTTCTTGATGTTGGTGTAATAGGGTTCATTAATTTTCTCTAAAACCTTAATTGCATTTTTCTTAATGGTGATCCGGTAAGCCATGTACTATTTTTTTTGACGTTTGGCTTCGATCATTTTGAAGGCTTCATCAATGGGTATGGACGGCTCATTGCTGGCTTTTGCTTCATCATAGAGGCGTATGTCCTCGAGTTCTTCCAACTCTTCCATAATGCTTTTGAATTCCTTCATGCCAAGCACAACAGATAATTTTTTGCCGTCGGTATCAGTGATGTACTGTGGATGTATTGCGAGCATAAAGATCGGTTTAATTACTTCTTGCACAAATTTACAAAAAATACATTACATAACGACCTCGTTGGCGGCAGGGAGTGTGTATTTCTCGCCATATTGTTGACGAACTCACCTAAGCACAAACGGTTCACCCACCGGGGCCTCATAAGGTGTTTTGCCTTTTAGGAATATCCGTGCGCCATTGATGCCGCCGATATATAGTTCGCGGGTAGTGCCGAAGTCGGTGGAGATGCTGATGTAAGCGCCTTCGCGCAGGCCTATAACCGGCGTATCGTTTTCCTGGTGAAACTCAGCAAGGCGCTGGTCGCGGGTTTCGCCCTTGTGGCTGGTAGCAGGGTCGGGGTCCAGATAGTGCGGATTGACCTGGTAGCTAAACAGGTTGAGCCCCCCAAACCCGCCCTGCGGATATACGATAGGCATATCGTTGGTAGTGCATATGCTGCGTGTGGCCATGTTGGTGCCGGCGCTGCTGCCCATGTACCGCATGTTGCCGGATAGCACAGCCTCGCGTATGGGATCCGTAAGCCCTTGCTGCTGCAGCTCTTGCAGCAGGCGAAAAGTGTTGCCCCCACCAATGAAGATCAGCTCGTGATCAGTAAACATGCCCTCGCGCTCTGCGGTATGTATCCCCTTCACGGCAATGCCCAGTGTGCGGAAGAAGGCGCGTACTTTATCGGTATAAGAGTCCCACTCGCTGCGGGCTGCCGCATAGGGTACGAACAGCACAGGGGTCGTGATACCGGCGGTGAGGCGGAGTATCGCATCTTTATTACACTCCAGGTAGCCGTAGCCATGCACGGCCGAGCTGGATATAAGCAGTATAGAATTTTGCATTGTAGTCTTTTGTGGTGCAAAAGTATACAATTGAGCGGAGGGATGTGAGCAGGAAGCACTTAGCTGCAAACGAGCGTGGGATTATTCGGTAATAACAATGACTTTCTTTTCCGGATTAGATTGTAGCGTTTGGAAAAGTTCAGGTAACAATGGTGTAATGTGTTTCAACGTATTTCTAAACACGTCAAGCACAATAATCGGGCAGGGGAGGGTGGTATTGTTTTGTTGATATGGGATATTCTTATCAACAACGATCCGGCAATCAAAATTATGTTCTTTAAGTAGTTTGAGGAGTGCGCCATTTTTTATGCCATTCCATCGCATATCATTAATAGCCAGTACCTCGAAAGCATCTGTAGGAAAAAGCTTTTTAAAACGACGTCTATATTTTCATCCAGCAATATCTTCATGCAGCTATCTCTGATATGATCTTTGTTGCGGCGAGGTCAATGACAGCCTCGGCTTGCTCGCGTGATACTGAAGGGAAACCGGTAAGGAATTCTTCAAGTGAACTATCTTCGAGATAATCAAATAACGTCTTTACCGTTACCCTTGTGTCCCTGAAAACAGGCTCGCCGGCGGCGGTATCTTTATCTTCTACAACGTATTTATCCAGGACTGTCATCGTTACCTTTTATGCTAAATTAAGATATTTTACTGAATTGGTAGTTTTCGTGCGTTGCAACCGCACTGCCGGGCATCCTCGTTGCAAACGAGCGAGTGGGGTGGCGTTTATGTGCTGGTTGCAATAACGTCAATTGGCTTCCCGTTACTGTCTTTAATTGCTACGAGAGCGCCACTTGAGGGTAATGTATCAATCGAGATAATTTCCTGATCTTTGACGTGGCAATAAGCATCGTAGCCCACTTCAAAGAAAGGATAATCGGGAAGGTCCGTTTTTAGATAATATTTGTCAAATTCAGGCAATGAGTAGTGCGTAGCAGGGAATGTTATCGTTTTTGTTTTGCCCTTATACTTATCAACGTATATGGGCCACATGTACTTAAAAAAAAGGATTATGTTAGCTAATGCAATAAAACAAAATATTGGTATGCTAAAAATCATCAGAACCTGATACACAAGGTGGGCATCGAAGTCATCTGTTTTGCCGTTACACAGGTATCCCATGAAACTAATAATGCGATTGGCACAAAGGAATGGCAAGGCAAAGCTGAACACAAAGCGTTTTGCCACATCCTTCCACCGTTGTACAATGGTTTTGTGAAGGATAGCTTTAGCTTGGTAGTCAAAAGCGGAATAAACTTCAACTTGGCTCATTTGGGTATATCATAACTATTGGTCAGCTATAAAGATAATAGTTTGGTCGAGTATGAATCACAATGGATTATCACGCGGCTAAATAATTATTTTATTTGCTTTCGTGCGTTGCAAACGTACTGCCGGGGCATTCTCATTGCAAACAACGATGTCTGGGCTACGAGCGGGGTTGAGGTTCTTTCAATTTGGTAATATTGCTGATGTCGCTATAATATTAAAATTTTTATCGAGGTAAATGTAGGAGCGAGCATCCATTTTGCGCCAAATTGTGTGAACAGTTGCTTTGTAGTTTTCCATTTTCGTTGTATCCGCATTTTGATAGACTGATAGCAAACTGTCCAGGGATTTCTGTATGATCGACAAGTGGTCATTGTCCATTTTTTGAGACCGATATAAATCGTCAAGATATTTTTTGTCATTGTCATCGTTGGATTTATTTGCAATATCTGGCGCATGTTGAATAATCATTAAAGAGTCTATCTGTAGATTTTTGATTGAATTATCTACCTGGAATTGTTTGGTTTCTGTAGCTCTCGCTATCAATTCTTTGTCACAAATCATTTCAACATCGTTAACTTCTAATTTGTGTAATTCTTCCTGTTTCATACCAGATTTTAGGAAAATGGCTTTTACCGAGTCTTCAATGCGTTGTTTGGTTTTGTTTGTTTGAATGCCACAAGAGATATATAAAAAATAGGAGCATAGTATTGCGAGTGTGAGTATTTTCATCAGGTATTTTCGTTTTAGTTATGTAAATGTAGCTTTTGGCGGCAATTTCTATCGAAATAATCAATTCTCCCCCCACCTCCTGTGGATAACTCCATTTCCCCACCTCCGCATTATTTCGTTACTTTATAAGTAGCTGAAAAGGCCTGGATTTTTAATAGGCAGTAGGGGGCGCACTACTGGGGTTATTTTGACTGCGATGGATTTATATGCGCCGAAAAATAATTCGGGTATTTGGATTTCCAGAAATCCACATTTCTCTCATCAGCTTTGTAAGTCACAGGAACTGGAGACTCAATACCCGTTATCTGAGTTAATGCAATTAATTTTACCTGATATATGGTCTTTCCATAAAAATCCCACAAATAGGATGTTTTCTGGTTATCAAGATCTTTCATCAGGTATTTTATGTAGAATGTATCACGGCTATTTCCCATGTCGCGAATAGCGTAAAATTGTTTATTAACGTCTTTATCGACAATGTCTTTGACCAATTGTTCTTTTTTTGAGGTTAAACTCTGGCAAGAACACATAAAGAGAAAAAGAGGGAATATTTTCTTCATTGGATAAAGTTAATATTTTATCTAATCCCCCACCTTCTGTGTATAACGCCATTTTTCAAAATTCTCATGAATTTCGTTGCTTTATAGCACTAATAGCGGTGGGTGTGGCTTTGGAAATAACAGCAATCCAAGTTTTGTTTGTGATAATTGGTTTTATTAACTTTGTATGGCTATGACAAAATCAAAAACAAAATTGCTAACCATAGACAGGAAGTTTACGGTAAAAAGATCTGTCGTAGAAAAAGCAGCTAAGGAATTATTCGCAGCTATTGGTATTGAATACGATAATAAGCGTAAGCCTGTTAAGCTATTAAGAACCAAAGCCTGAATTTTATCTGCTTATGGTTAAATCCTAAAACAATTGTGTATTCATCAATTGCCCTTTTGATGAGGAGTTCAGAGACATTCTTTATGCAATAATTTATACTGTTTACCGGTGCGGATTTATACCCAGAAGCGCATTGGAAGAAGATAATGCGTTAGATAACAGATTATCTAAAATTGAAAACCTGATACAAGAATGCAAGTTTGGCATTCACGATCTTTCCCGTACGGAAGTCAATTCTTATTTGTTGCCCAGGTTTAATATGCCTTTTGAAGCAGGAATATTCTTCGGGGCTAAGAAATTTGGCAACAAACAGCAAAAAACGAAGGTGGCATTAGTGCTTGAAAGACAAAAGCATCTTTATCAGCAGTTTATTTCGGATCTAAATGGAATAGATACAAAAGCGCATAATAATGAACCTAAAAAGGCAATAAAAATTGTACGAGATTGGTTGCAATCATCATCCGGCAGGTTAGCGATTGATGGTCATTTGAAAATTATTAATGATTATGAGCGTTACACAAACGATATATTGCCGAATTTAGTTCAAATTTCAGGCTTGGAGATCAGTGATTTGACCTTTAATGACTACTGCCTGTGTGTAGAGTCCTCTTTAGCTCCATTTATGGGTTAATAATCCCCCACCTCCTGTGGATAACTCCATTTCCCCACCTCCCTATAATTTCGTTACTTTGTAAGTAGCTGAAAAGGCCCGGATTTTTAATGGGCAGTAGGGCAAGATCGCAATGAATTTCTCCCATTTACATAATCATACACAATATTCCCTGCTCGATGGGGCTTCCAATATTTCGAAGCTTTATGAGAAGGCGAGGGCTGATAATATGCCGGCCATGGCTATTACCGATCACGGTAATATGTTTGGCGCGTTCGACTTCGTGGCCGAGGCCTGGAAGAAGAAAAAAGTAGTAGGCAAGACCCCCGAAGGAAAGGATATAGAGGAGCCTGTTGTGAAGCCCGTAGTGGGCTGCGAATTCTACCTGGTGGAGAACAGGCACAAGCGCCAGTTCTCTAAGGATGATAAGGACATACGCTACCACCAGCTACTGCTGGCCAAGGACGAGATAGGGTATAAGAACCTGGTGAAGCTGTGCTCGCTTGGCTATATAGAGGGCCTGTATGGCAAGTACCCCCGCATAGACAAGGAGCTGGTGCTGAAATATCACGAGGGGCTTATAGCCACTACGTGCTGCCTGGCGGCATCGGTGCCGCGTACCATACTGCGCAAGGGAGAGGATGAAGGGGAAAAGGAATTTAAATGGTGGCTGGACCTCTTTGGCGATGATTACTACATAGAGCTGCAGCGCCACGATATTGCGGACCAGGTGAAGGTGAACGATGTGCTGATGCGCTTTGCCGCCAAATACAATGTGCCGGTAATAGCCAGCAACGACAGCCATTATGTGGACCAGGGCGATGCCAACGCGCACGATATATTGCTGTGCATCAACACAGGCTCCAAGCAGGCCGACCCGAAGTGGAAGGAGATAGGCGATGACGATGAAACACCTGTAAAGGGTGGCCGTTTTGCCTTCCCCAATGATAAGTTCTACTTCAAGACGCAGGCCGAGATGGGGCAGACGTTCAGCGATGTGCCGCAGGCGCTGGATAACACCAACCACATACTCGATAAGATAAAACCGCTGAAGCTGGAGCGGGATATATTGCTGCCGCATTTTGTGGTGCCGCAGGAATTTAATAATGACCAGGATGCTTTCCTGGAGCACCTGACGTGGATGGGGGCAAAGGAGCGCTATAAAGAAATAACTGCCGAGGTAGAGGAGCGCATCAAGTTCGAGCTGTTCACCATCCGCACTATGGGTTTTGCGGGCTACTTCCTTATTGTGAGCGACTTCATCAAGGAGGGGCGCAATATGGGTGTGTTCATAGGCCCCGGTCGTGGCTCGGCTGCGGGCAGCGCGGTGGCTTATTGCATCGGCATTACCAATATTGACCCAATAAAATACAAGCTGCTGTTCGAAAGGTTCCTCAACCCCGACCGTAAGAGCATGCCCGATATAGATACCGACTTCGACGACGTAGGCCGCCAGAAGGTGATAGACTATGTGGTGCAGAAGTATGGCAAGAACCAGGTGGCACAGATAGTGACTTATGGCACCATGGCTGCCAAGAGCAGTATAAAGGACGTAGCCCGCGTGATGGACCTGCACCTATCTGAAAGTAACCTGCTGGCCAAGCTGGTGCCGGAGCGGCCGGGCATATCGCTGCGCCGCCTGCTGCAGGCCCCGCTAAAGGGAGAGGGTAGCCTGGACCAGAAGGAAGGGCTTGGCGCAGATGAAATGGAGGGCGTGAACAAGCTGCGCGAAATATACAACCAGCCCAACCTGCATGGCGAGGTGCTGCACGCCGCCGAAAAGCTGGAAGGCTCGGTGCGCAACACGGGCATACATGCCGCGGGCATCATCATAGCCCCCAGCGATCTTACCGACCTGCTGCCGGTATTTATGGTGAAGGATGTGGACTCGCTCATTACCCAGTACGAGGGCAATGTGATCGAGAACGCAGGCGTTATCAAGATGGACTTTCTGGGATTGAAAACCCTCACCATCATCAAGGATGCGCTGGCCCTCATCAAAAGAAATTACAACCTTGTTATAGACATAGACACCATACCCCTCGATGATGAAGAGACCTATGCACTATACCAGGCCGGTGAAACGAACGGTACGTTCCAGTTTGAAAGCCCGGGGATGCAGAAGCACCTCATCAATCTAAAGCCCGATAAATTTGATGACCTTATAGCCATGAACGCCCTGTACCGTCCGGGGCCTATGGAGTACATACCTAACTACATCAAGCGTAAGCATGGGCTGGAGGCCATCTCTTATGATGTGCCTGACCTGGAAGAATACCTGGGTGATACGTATGGTATCACGGTATACCAGGAACAGGTGATGTTGCTGTCGCAGAGCATAGGCGGCTTCAGTAAGGGCGATGCCGATGTGCTGCGCAAGGCCATGGGCAAGAAGCAGAAGGCCGTACTGGATAAGATGAAGGGGCAGTTTATAGAAGGGGCAAAGGCCAAGGGCCACCCCGAAGATAAGCTGCAAAAGATATGGACCGACTGGGAGGCATTTGCGCAATACGCCTTCAATAAATCGCACAGTACCTGCTATGCCCTTGTGGCCTACCAGACAGCCTATCTGAAAGCACACTATCCCGCCGAGTATATGGCGGCTGTGCTGAATAACCAGGGCAGTATAGATAAGATCAAATTTTACATGGAGGAATGCCAGCGTATGGGCCTCCAGGTGCTTGGGCCTGATGTGAATGAAAGCCTGAAGGGCTTTGCTGTGGCCAAGGAGCATGTGGTGCGCTTTGGGCTCAATGCCATCAAAGGGGTGGGCGAGGCCGCTGTGGAGGATATAGTGATGGAGCGCGAGGCACATGGCCCTTATGTATCGGTATATGATTTCATCAAGCGGGTGAACCAGCGCACCGTTAATAAAAAATCAATGGAAAGCCTGGTGCTGGCCGGCGCGCTCGATTGTTTCCCGCAGATGCACAGGGCGCAGTATTTCTTTGCGCCGCCTACCGATCCTATTACCGGGTTGGAAAGGTTAGTGCGCTTTGGCAACCAGTTCCAGGCCAGCTCTTCCGTGGCTACCAATAGCCTGTTTGGCGCATCGGCTATGCCGGAGGTGAAGCCGCCCAACGTGCCTGAGTGCGACAGGTGGGGCCTGCCCGAGCTACTGGATCGCGAGAAGGAAGTAGTAGGCATATACATTAGCGCGCACCCGCTCGATGGCTTTAAATTTGAGATGGACAACTACGGTATGACACCAGTGAACGAGCTGGAAATAAACCGTGGCCGCAACATACGCATAGCCGGCTTTGTGACCGATGTGGCGCACATGACCACCAAGAAAGGCAGCAAATTTGGTAAGCTAACCATCAACGATTATTCCGGCAACCTGGAGATAATACTCTGGGAAAAGAACTATGTGCAATATGGCAACTACCTGGTAAACGGGCAGAAACTGATGATACAGGGTGTGTATGACGAGCATCGTTTTCGCCCCGGCACTATGGAGTTCCAGATACAGAATATGATGCTGCTGGATGAGGTGCGCAAGCTGCTCACGAAGCGCATATATATATCCGTGCCGCTGCATAAGGTCGAGGACGCATTTGTAGCTTTTATGGAAAACAACCTCAAAACAAACCCCGGCAATACCGAAATGGTGCTGCGCATAGCCGACTGGGACGGGATGGAAGTGCGCCTGAAATCGCAGAACAAAAAGATAGTGGTGAATGATGAACTGGTACACTATATAATGGAGCATGAGGACATTAAGTATTCGATAGATAAAACATAGGTATTTGTATTATGTTTTTATCTGTTAAGGGTTTCACATTTTGTGAGCAGTATGTGGATTGGTTATACACCTATGTGCATACTCTATTTACGCAGCATTGGTTATTGAGTTAACTTTGTGCTTTCTTTGATCAATCAAGATTTAAAATAAAATAAAAATGGCAGCAGTATTCACTGATTCAAATTTCGATGTTGAAGTGCTTAAAGCAGATAAACTTTCTGTAATAGATTTCTGGGCCCCGTGGTGTGGCCCGTGTCTCGCTCTCGGCCCTACGATCGATGCGCTTTCTAAAGATTACGAAGGCAAAGTAAATGTAGGTAAGGTAAACGTGGATGAGAACCCGAACCTGTCTATCAACTATGGCGTGACCAGCATACCATGTGTGCTGTTCATTAAAGACGGCCAGGTGGTAGATAAGCAAGTAGGCGCCGCTCCTAAAAATGTATTCGACAAAAAAATACAGAAAATACTGGGCCTGTAATACGCCTGTTTTTTTGTGTGATCATATTCCGCCCCGGTATTGCCGGGGCGGTTTTTTTTATCTGGCATGTATTTTGCTGTAATGAATTCAAAACCACTTTATGAAACAAATTTTCTCGGTCATTTTAGGGTCGTTATTACTCATTACAGATGTTGGGTGCAAAAAACACCAGGACAGTGGTTATGCGGCCACAGCTGACTACCTGGTTGTAGGTAGGGTTGGGGGCTTCATTGCACAGCCTACCAAGGTCTTCTACCTCGTCACATCTACAGAGTTTAGAAAGGATACTGCGGTAGTTACGCCGCCTACAGACAGTGCCGGATTTAATTTTAATACGCTTTTTTCAGCCGCCGATCTTAACACTGTTACTAATATTAGGTCGCAAATACCTGCGGAGCTGGTGGCCTCTGGCGGCGGCAATGTGGGTAGTGCCCTGCCTGATGCAGGCTACCTGGAGGTGATAGCCAGTATAAAAGGCACAACCTATACCTGGTATTTCCAGGCCGATATCAGTCATACCAGTACGGCTGTGCAGTCCTTTGCCGCTGGCGCAGAAAAAGTGTGTGATTATTAATGATTACCGTACTGTTAAAACTAGTTGTAAAAGATACATTGGTTCATATTTTGTGAAATGACGGCACAGTCTTTAGCCTATTAAGCAAAAGGTATTGCCATGAAAACGATAACTACTGCCTGTTCTATCGCCCTGTTATATTTGATAACGGCGCAGGCCTGCACAAAAGACAATAGCACCGAGGTTCAACCACAAACTACTGCAAGTACAACTAACGCAAATACAGTCAATGCTGCTATCACCAATATAGTCACAGCAACCGCACCTACTGCCATTGCAGATTACCTGATCATAGGCAGGTCGGGTGGATTGACAGGCGGGGCTATGGGCGCTTACTACCGTATCTCTACTACAGACTTCAAGAAGGATACTTCTGTTAAAATGCCACCCACAGTAAGTGATGGATTTAATTTTAACGTACTGTTATCGCAGGCCGACTTTAATGCGGTAAATAGTGTGCGCTCAACTGTACCCGATGATCTGATTAAAGCAGGTAGCGGCACATACGGCCAGGTAGAGCCTGATGCCGGTTATGTAGAAGTATGGGCCGGTGTGGGCAACGTTACCTACCATTGGTATTTCCAGGCTGATATGAAAGGCGTAAGCGCTGATGTGCAGGCATTTGTCACAGGAGTTAAGGTTGTGTACAAGTATTAACAGCCCGCAAACAGGCTCTTTGGCGATTTTTCTGTACCTTGCGGCTCTACTTTTATTTGTTATTAATGAGAGCATTAGCAGAAATAAATGACCCGGTTAGCGTTGCTAAACCGAGTGGCGCAATAGACCGTTTTTTTGCCCCTAAACTGCGTGAGGAGCGCGATCTTCCCTTCGTTCACCTCACACTGAAGATCACGTTCACGCTCATACCGCTGGCTATACTATTGTTTGTACCCGGTATTCCCCGCTGGTTGTTTTGGGTAGCGGCCATTATGTATCAATACCTCAACAATGTAGTGTTCAAAGGCCCTTACGGGCTGATGATGCACTGCACCAGCCACAGGCCATGGTTCAACAGCAAGTACAGTTTCCTGAATTACTATCTGCCATGGGTCATAGGCCCCTTCTTCGGACAAACACCGGAGACCTATTTTACGCACCACATAGGCATGCACCATGTGGAGGACAATATGCCCGAAGACGAGAGTTCTACCATGAAATTTCAGCGGGATTCAATCAAAGATTTTGGTATCTATGTGGGTACATTTTTATTTGCCGGTATCTATCATTTGTGCGCTTACTTCTTCCGTAAACAGAAGAAGCGTTTGTTGTACAGATCTGTGAGAGGAGAGTTGTTGTTTATGGCTATGTGCGTTGCTCTTTGTTTTGTGAATGCACCTGCCACCATCGTGGTGTTCATCCTGCCGTTCTTTACTTTCCGCATCATAGCTATGACGGGCAATTGGGCGCAACATGCGTTCATAGACCCCGCACAACCAGAAAATTCTTACCGCAACAGTGTTACCTGCATCAATACGAAGTACAATGTTAAATGCTGGAACGATGGCTACCACATCAGTCACCACGTGAAGTCGGGTATGCACTGGACAGAGCACCCTACCTTCTTTAAGAATACCCTGCAACAGTATATTGATAACGACTCCATTGTATTTGAGCACATACACTTCCTGCATGTATTCGTCTTCCTGATGCGTCACCGTTACGACTTGCTGGCCAAGTATTTCGTGAACATTGGCGACCGTTACAAAACAGATGCCGAAGTAATGGCCTTCCTCGAATCGCGCACCAAGAAGATAGATGTGCGCCCTTATTTCACGCCGGAGTACCTGGCGAGGAAAGAGGCGACTGTAGTAGCTTAATTATTAATGCATACACCCAGCATACACATACCCTGTTTCTACAAAAGCATGGGGAGCATATGGTTTAAAAACGTGTAGCAGTGAATCTGCTTCTTTTGTGGTTTCGCTAATGCCTGCAACAAGGGCTATCGTTTTATCTTTAGTATCCCTGATATAAATAGTATTATACTCCAGGCTCAGCAGGAACGATCCCGTTTCGCGGCGGGGATAATACTCGCCACGGTACATTTCATCTTCATCATCATCTGCCACTACTATATCATCTTTCTTTCGGTCGTAGTGTCGGTTCATAGTGTCTATGGGGCAGTGCATGGCAGTGGCTGTTGCATACATTTCGCGCATCAGCGGGTAATATTGTGTCCCTGTGTCCAGCACAAGAATGTAGTACTTTGCATAGTCTTCACCGTTTTCGTCAGTGTCGGTAATATTAGCGCCGGGCATCTTTGCGGTATCTGTATTTATGGCCCGCCTGTCGGTGTCTTTGGCTATACTATCTGTGCGGGTAGTGGTGGTTGATTTTGTCTTACCATCATTGCATGCACCCATAAAAACAAGCGCAGCAAAGAGCAAAACATAAACAGATATACGGTTCTGCATAAAGAACAATTATTACACAAAGCTACGCTATAACCCTATTGCTGCACCACCACATGAAACACCCTCGTGCCATCAGCAGTATGTATATTCACCAGGTACATGCCGTTAGCAATGCCTTTGCTCAATTGCACCTGTTGGTTTAGCACGCCGTTGTGTGTTATTGCTTTGGTAGCGAATACCTCTTGCCCCAGCATATCGGTAATAGTGATGCCCACTTCTTCGTTGGCAGCGCCTGTGTTGCCTTTTATGGTGAATGTGCCTTTGTTGGGGTTGGGGAGTATGTTCAGTCCTCCGGTTACATTTGTTACCGGCACCCCTACATTACTCACCATTATACCTTCGCCATTCGACTTCGTGGTGTTGCCGCCGCAAGGCTCGCCGCTGGTCACGAGGCAGGTTACTGTATCGGCATTATTCAGATTGCTTGGGGTGTAGGTAGCATTTGTTGCTCCTGGTACGGCTATACCATTTACCTCCCATTGATAGGCTGGTTGTATGCCGCCATTCGTTACCGTTACGCTAAGAGTGTCCGTCTGTCCCGCCAATAATGCGCCGCCGGGGTGTTGGGCTATTACTACCGTTGGCACCAGTTCTGGGTCTACAGTAAGGGTTACAGTATTGCTGATGACAGATGCAGGGCTGGCACACAGCGTATCGCTGGTAAGGCGTGTGGTTATCCTGTCGCCATTGGCAGGTGTGTAGGTATAAGTGCTGTTGGTTGCGCCTGCAATAGCAGTTCCGTCCAATGCCCATTGGTAGGTAGCTGCTACGCCGCCATTAGTGGCAACGGAGGTAAAATGTGCCGCAGCGCCCGCGCACAAAGTATCGCCGGTAACAGCAGCAATATGAATAGCAGGTACTACTGACGGGCTAATAGTGACAACGGCCTCGCCGCGCATATTATTCGTGCATCCTGTGATGGTGTTTGTTGCGGTTACAGTATAAGTTCCGGCAGGTATTATCAGCCCGAAGTCCAGTGCAGAGCCTGTACCCGTAATTGCTGTGCCTGTAGCTGTGCTGCCATTAAATAATTGATAGGCTATGCCCGTTGCCGAGCTGCCCATACCTATATGCACTCCTGTGCCTGTGGCGCAATAGATGCCGCCACCAGTCACGCCTTCTACGCCCGGTAACGCGTTCACGGTTACCACTCTTGTGGCCAGGCAGGACGCGCCCAGTGTGTAGCTGATCGTTACGCCACCTGCTATCAGGCCACTTACTGTGCCTGCGGTAAGGGGTACGGTGGCTATAGAGGTGTTGCTGCTCGTCCAGCTGCCACCTGATGCTGTGTCGGTAAGCGTTGTGTTTGCACCCACGCACACATTAGCGGCGCCTGCTATTGCTGATGGCAGGGCGTGTACGGTTACTGTTATAACCTCTGCACAGCCCGTTACCGGTGCTGTATAAGAGATCATAGCCGTTCCCGTGGTTACGCCCGTTACAATGCCTGAAACTGAGCCTATTGTGGCAACAGTAATAGCCGTACTGCTCCACATACCTCCTGCCGATGTATCCACCAATGTAGTAGTAAGCCCGGCACAAAGCCGTGGGTTGCCGGTTATCTCTGCGGGCAGTGGGTTCACCGTCATCAGTGTGGTAGTAAAGCAGCCGTGGCTTTCGGTATAGGTAATGGTGGCCGTACCCGGCGCGTATGAAAGCACGTCTGCCGAGTCTGATACGGTGACCAGTGTACTCGTCCAACTCCCACCCGCAAGCGAGTCGTGCAGCCTCGTGGTAGAGCCCCATGCGCATATAGGAGTGATGCCTGTTATGGCCGGTACATAGATCACATTCACAGGGTATACGGCATAACATCCTGTAGCAGGGAGGGTATAGCTGATGACAGGTGTACCACCCGAGATACCGTGCGTGATACCGGTAGAACCAATGGTGGCCAGCGTTATATCGCTGCTGCTCCATATGCCGCCCGTAGTAGCCTCTGTGAGTGTTGTTGTGGCTCCCAGGCAAATATTTCCAACTCCTCTTATACCTACCGGGGATGGATTGACAGTTATCGGCATCGTTACCGTACAGCCTACGCCTCTCGAATAAGTGATGGTGAGTGTGCCCGGTATGTAGCACGTTACAGCGCCGGTGGCTGTGCCTATGGAGGCCACAATTGGGTTGCTGCTGCTCCACACGCCGCCTGCGGCGTTAATGAGTGTATCAGGTATGCCTACGCACAGTCGATTGGAGCCGCCTATAGCTGATGGCTGGGGGTTCACGGTTACAGTTGTAGAAATACTACAGCCGCTTACCGAATACGTGATCGTAGCCGAGCCTAACGTAATGCCCGATATAAGCCCCGTTGTGGAGCCTACTGTAATGATGCCTGCGCCATCTGCGCTGCTCCAGGTGCCGCCCGGTTCTGCATCGCTTAGTACCGTGCCTGCTGTAATGCACATGGTCTTTGATCCAAGTATGTCCGTAGGCAATGCCTCCACATATACATTTGTGGTAGTGGCGCAGCCGGTGGGTAGGGTATAGGTGATAACAGCGGTACCCGATGCGCTGCTGCTTACTATGCCCGTAGTGCTGCCTACTGTAGCAATAGTAGCTGCTGTGCTCCATGTGCCGCCGGTAGTGGCATCGGTAAGTGTCGTACCACTGCCCGCGCACATAGTGGGTATGCCTGTTATTATGTTAGGTAACGGGTTTATGGTCATTACGGCTGTTGTTATGCAGCCAGCGGTTGTTGTGTAAGTGATGGTAGTAGTGCCGGTTGCTATACCGTTTACTATACCTGTTGACGAGCCTATGGTGGCCATGGCTATGGCGCTGCTGCTCCATGTGCCGCCGGTGGTACTTTCCGTTAATGTCTCAGACGAGCCTGCGCACAAGCCCGTTGTTGCGGTTATCGGTGCTGCGGGTGCATCTACTGTTACAGTGATCACAGCGGCGCAACCTGTACCTAAAGAATAGCTGACGAGTGCGCTGCCCGGATGCAAGCCGGTAACCAGGCCGGTGGCGCTGCCTATGGTTATGTTGCTGCTGGTACTGCTCCAAGTGCCGCCACCGGTGCTGTTGAGCAGTGTACCTGTGCCACCGAGGCATATGTGCAGTGGGCCGGTTATTGTTGTCGGTGCTGTGTTTACAGTTACAGTGGTGGTCATGAGGCAGCCAAACACCGTGGTATAGCTTAGGGTAGCTGTACCCGCGCCCTCGCCGGTGATTACACCTGTAGCGCTGCCTACAGATACGGTGATGTCTGCGCTGCTCCATACCCCTGTGCCTGCCGCATCACTTAGGGTTATTGCGCTGCCTGCACATACGGTTGTAGCACCTGTGATGGCTGCTATTGGTGCTACTGTCACTACGCGTGTAGCCGTGCAGCTCCCTATCGTATAGCTAATGGTGGCAGTGCCTGCATGTAGCGCTGTTACTGTTCCTGCTGTTCCGTCTATGGTTATATTGGCGCTGGTAGTACTCCAGGTGCCGCCCGCCACAGCATCGGTTGCTGTTACTGAAGATCCCTGGCATACAGTAGCCGGGCCTGCTATCACATCCGGCGATGGGTTTACGGTTACAGTATCGCTTACAGTGCAGCCGCCTGTTGTGTAGTCAATGGCAGCTGTGCCTACTGCATAGCCTGTTACAATGCCGGTGCTGCCTACTGCCACCGCGCTGCTGCCGCCGCTCCACAGGCCGCCAGTGGTGGCATCAGTAAGAGTGGTGGTGGTTCCTGCGCACAGGGTAGTAGTGCCTCTTATCACTGCCGGCGATGTGATGACCACTTCGCTGCGCAGTACTGTGCAACCTGAACCTAATGAATAAGTAATGACCGCTGTACCTGCAGTTACACCTGTCACTAAGCCACTCAGCGAGCCAAGAGTTATAAAGGTGCTTGTGCTGCTCCATACGCCCCCACCTGCGGTGTCGGCCAGTGGCACGCTTACACCTGTGCATACAGTTCCCGGCCCGGTGATGGTAGTGGGCGAGAGGCTCACTGTTACGGGCAGTATGGCAGTGCAGCCCGTAGGCAAGGTAAATGTGATGTTGCTGGTGCCAGTGGCTATGCCGGTTACTACGCCCGTGCCAGACCCTATGGTGGCCACTCCGGTACTACCACTGCTCCACACACCCGTACTTGTTTCTGTAAGGGTGATGTGCGCGCCCACGCATAATGCCGATGGTCCGCCTATACTGCCGGGTGCGGGGTTCACAGTTACTGTAGTGGTGCTGTAGCACCCTGTTGTCGGGAAGGTATAGGTAACTGTGGCCAGGCCACCGCTGCTGCCGGTTACTATACCGGTATGGCTGCCTACGGTCACACCGCTGCTGCTGCTCCATACTCCTGTGCCGCCTGCTGTAAGTGTCAATGTACTGCCGGGGCATATAGTGCCTGTGCCGCTGATGGCTGATGGGACGGGGTTTACGGTTATTGTGGCTGTGGCCGAGCAACTGCTGCCTATTGAGTAGGTAACAACTGCTGTACCCGTGGCGATGCCGGTAACTATGCCTGTGGCGCTCCCTATCGTTATGCTTCCGCTGCCGGTACTCCACACACCGCTGCCGCTTTCTGTAAGTGTTGTAGCCCCGCCCAGGCACATATAAGGTGTGCCACCTATAATGCCGGGTGTGGTACTTACTGTTATCGTTTTTGTTACAGAGCAGCCTGTGGGCAGGGTGTAGGTAATCGCGCTCACGCCTGTAGCAGTGCCTGTTACCAATCCGGTGGCGCTGCCTATGGTCAATGAGATGCCGCTCTTACTCCAGGTGCCGCCTCCCGCATCCGTTTCTGTGGTTGTCTGTCCTACACAAAGCACCGATAGCCCGCTTATCGGGCCGGGAAGTGCATGCACGGTCATTGTTTTAGTGGCATTGCAACCGGTGGGCAATGTATAACTGATCAGCCCTGTACCCAGCGATATGCCGTTCACAATACCGGTTGTACTGCCCACACTTATTGTTCCTGAGGGCGTACTCCAGGAGCCGCCGGTGCCATCTGTTTCTATTGCAGTACCGCCCAGGCACACGCCTCCCGGCCCGCTTATGGCGCCGGGTGCCGGGTTCACGGTTACTAATGCTGTTGTCGGGCAGCCCGTGGCGCTGCTGGTATAGCTGATGAGCGTAGTGCCGCCTGCAATACCCGTCACCACACCCAATGTATTCACCGAGCCTGTAGCCGGAGACACGCTGCTCCATGCGCCGCCGGGCGAAGTGTCTGCCAATGTTGTTGCTGATCCCTGGCACACAGTGCGTATGCCTGTAATCGCCGGTGGTGGCGCTATGATGGTCAGTGGTTGCAGTACATAGCAGCCGCCCGGCATACTATAGCTGATATTTACCACGCCGCCCGCCATTGCTGTTACCAGCCCGGTTGATGTGTTTACGGTTGCCTTGGTGGGGTCGCTGCTGCTCCAGGTGCCACCCAGTGTGGTATCCACAAAGTAGCCGCTGGTGCCTGCGCACATGCTCGTTATAGTGCTGATGATGGCTGTAGGTGTAAAGTTCACGGTCGCCAGTGTTACAGAGTAACAGCCCGATGGCAGCGTATAGCTTATAATGGCTTCGCCTACGGATAAACCCGTTACGGTACCCGTGGTTACATTTATATACGCTACCGTATAGTCGCTGCTTGTCCATACGCCTCCCGGTACTCCGTCTGCCAGTGTGGTGCTCAGGCCCACGCAGGTCCCAGTGCTGCCTGTTATTGCGCCGGGCGCGGTATTAACGCTCACTATAGCTGTGAGGCTACAGCCGGTGGGCAGGGTATATACTACCAGGCCTGAGCCGGGTGTGCCGCCCGTTACTACACCCGATGAAGTGCCTACTGTGATGATGCCGCCGGTACCGGTGGTACTCCACGTGCCGCCTGCATCATATAGGGTTGTGGTAGAGCCGGAGCATAGCGAAAAGGTGCCCAATATAGGTAATGGCAATGGGTTGACGGTAAACTGCGCCGCCGCATAACACCCTGTAGCAGTAGTAGTATAAGTGACATTAAACAAACCTGCCGAGATCCCGGATACCAGCCCCGATGAAGACCCAATAGTGGCATAGCCCGTAAACGAACTCCAAACACCGCCCGGAGTAGCATCGCCCAAAATAGTGGCGCTGCCGGTGCATACCGAAAGTGTACCTGTGATAACAGCAGGTGTGAGATTGATGGTCATCGGTAGCAATGCCGCGCACCCCGTAGATAAAGTATACGCTGCTGTGGCAGTACCTGCAGCAAGTGCGCTTACCACGCCGCCGCTCGTAATATTGGCTACTGTTCCCGATGGGGTCACACTCCATACGCCGCCAACTGTTATATCGCTCAGTGTTGTTGTGTATCCTGCGCATAGTGTGCTCGCGCCTATTATGCCGGTAGGCACGGCATTTACCGTTATAGGCATGCTCATGCTGCATCCGCCTATAGTGTATGTGATCGTATCAAATCCCGGCGCTACCCCGCTTACTATGCCGCCTGATGTTACGGTTGCTTTTGCGGGGTTGCTGCTGGTCCATATACCGCCGGCCGTGCCATCGCTCAGGGTGGTGGTGCCGCCTACGCACACCTTGGGTGTACCTCCTATAGGCACCGGCGATGAGTTGACTGTAACCACCGTCGCCGTAGAGCAGCCGCTGCCCAGCGAATAAGAAATAACATCAGTGCCTGTAGCCACGCCCGTAGCTATGCCGCTGGCGCTGCCTATGACGGCTGTGCCGGTAGATATGCTGCTCCAGGTGCCACCGGGGGCAGCATTGGCAAGCAGGGTGCTGGCGCCAATGCACAGGTGAGTTGTGCCGGTGATGGCGGTCAGTGAATCGTAGATGGTCATCTGCGCGCTGTCCAGCACTATTGCAGCGCCGCCGCAAGAGTAGCCCGAAAGGATGTACACCTTTATCGTTTTAGGCCCGGCAGCTGTTACTGTGCGTGGGTATATGTACAGTGTATCGGTAGAGTCGTGCGCACCTATAATCACGCTGTCGCCTATGGTGTTGTAGTCATAGCCGTTAACTGCTGTACCTCCTATAGCCAAATGGATCAGCTCGGTATCAGCAGTGGTCACACGTCTTGAAAAGATGAATTTGCCCGGCTTGCAGCCTCGTACGCAAAACTGGGAAGTGTAGCCAGAGTCAAGCGGGTTGAGTCCCACAGGCGATATGTGCGCGTCTACAGACGACAGGCTGCCTGCCTCCAGGAAAACACCTGAGTCCAGTAAGTGGTCAAAAGCATCGGCTACGCCCAGTTTCAGGTGATAGGTATCGCAGGGGGTTACTGCGGCAACAGCAGTAAGCAATGTGGTAAGGCCATCATATACGATCGTTGAGCTCAGCGTATTGTCTACATAATAGCTGCAAAAGGGCGAACCTGTGCCCAATGAAGTGCAGGGCGAGCCGGGGTGCGACACACAGTTGATGCTGTTGATACAAACAGGTATAGTGGTGCCGGGTACCACCGCCAGGTTTTTTGGGGTGCTGTAGCCAGGCCCCGAAATAAAAAAGCCAAACACATCATTGAAGCCCAGGCAGGCACAGCACGAATACTCTTCCGACCCGAATGTATATTTGAACTTTACGGTATCGCCTGCCGGTTTAAAATCAAACTCCAGTATACAGGCGTCATAAGTAGGCTGGCCTGCCAGCGCAGTAAGTTGCGCATCTCCACCTGTGCCGTTGTCTTTTTCGGCCAGGTGTGCTGCCGCCGAGTTAGCGCCATAAGTACCGGTTATTGCATTGGCCTGCCCGTTGGTAAGTACTATGCCGCTATCAAAGGAGAGGGAAGAAGGGCCGGTGAATGTGCCATTCGCATTGCTGGGGCAGGTGAGCGTAGCCGATATGATCGTAACGCCCGATCCCACCAGCCTGTTGGCAAGGGTCATAGCTGTGGCGCCCGGCGTTATAGTTATCTGCCCCCGCGATAGCTGTGGGAAAAAGCAACCGAAAGACAGAAAAAATATAAGCAGGGTAGATCTCTTCATCAGTTATGTTTATAGGGCATCACTGCCCATCCCGGGCCGCCTCTACGAAGATAGTGAATTTTGTGCTTATTTGATTGTTTTTGATTGCGATTTTTCGGGAAATAATAGCTGGCCAGATTGCTGCTATGGAGATTGCATGGCTATCCACACCCCTGACGGTATGCGGGTTGGTGGCAGGCTTTGCTCGCCAATACTGCTAAGCAGCGCCTCAATCATGGCCTGCATTTTATCCACTTTTTGTGTTAGCTCCCGTAATTGATCTTTTACCGTCATAGCTGTGTGTGTTTAGTCGTTAGTCACGAATATTGCATCCGGCCCATCCTTCAATCCTTTCAATCAAGGTTCAGACTTTATTATCCGCTCCACTGTTTGCCCCCCATCCTCATCAGTTATCTTCATAAAATACACGCCCGTAGGTAGCCCTCGCATATCCACACGCACCGCTACGCTGTTATACTGTATGGCACGCACTTGCTGCCCCAGCAGGTTAGTAATAGTTATGCCTGTTATTTTATTTGAAGCTGTTACATTTACCTCATCGTGGGCAGGGTTGGGGTACACACTTACCTGTTTATTTATATTTACTATTGTAGTGTTTAGTGATACACTATCAGCTGGTGTGCAACTTGGATTAAAAGTAACTTTTCTTATTCGTCTATAACAATCGTCAGCTATATATACATTGCCACAAACATCTACAGCAACCCCCTCAGGATTACAAAGCTCTGCAGCAGTCCCCGGCCCGCCATCACCGCTAAAGCCAGAGGTTCCATTACCTGCTATACTCGTAATGTAGCCAAAAGTATCCAATTTCAATATTCTATTATTCCCTACACCATAATCTGCAATATAAACATTATTATAACGATCAATGGTCATTTCGATTGCCAGAAATTGTGAAGTAGTTGCAGGACCATCACTAATATAAGGAGCTGAAGTGCCATTGCCAGCTATGGTGTTGATAATGCCTGTCGTGATATCCACCTTACGAATGTTCCCATAACCACCTAAATAAAGATTACCTGCTAAATCTGTGGATATAGCATATGTAAGATTTACTTCCGCGGCTGTTGCAGATCCTCCATCCCCAGTATTTCCTTGAATACCATTACCTGCAACTGTTGTAATAATACCTAATGGTGAGATTTTACGAACCCAGACAGAACTATCTATTACATAGACATTCCCCTGTTTGTCGATACAAAGTGCATTAGGCCACAAAGCAGCTGTGGTTGCTGCATTCCCATCACCACAATGCCCAAGTGTTCCATTGCCGGCTATTGTTGTAATAATACCCGTAGTTGCATTAACTTTACGAACTCTATAATTATCCCTATCAGGTATGTAAATATTCCCTGTGGAGTCCACAACCTCGAACGCCCACACTATCGATGCATCTGTTGCCGGACCACCATCACCGCTAAAGCCAGAAGTGCCATTTCCAGCAACTGTAGTGATAATGCCATCCGTACTTACTTTTTCTATTCGCGCAGCGCCAAAGTCTTCCGCAAAATAAAAATTGCCAGCCGCATCAAAGCTACCGGATGCGGGTAAGCCTATACAAGCTGCTGTAGCCGGTATACCATCGCCGCTATCCGGCCTCACACAACCATAACCAGCAAATGTGGTAATTATTTGTGCAGTACTGACATAATTAAACCCTAAAAAAAATATAGTTAGTAATATTTTCACGTATATTGAATTACCAAGTGAAGAATATTATACTACAAAAACTTGTTTAAGACCACCAATTACTACATAGTATAATGAACCAAGGGGATAACCTACTGGGGGAGGGCCTGTAGTAACAGGAATATCAGGTATCACTAATTCATTAGCCCAAAATGCACCTGTACCGCTTGGTATGTTAGCTCCATTAAGGCCAACACCATACATACCAGTATAAGTAAATCCATTATCATTATTACCTTGTCCACCCAATATTGCAGAGCAATCCCCATGTTGCCCGTAGTGTTCCCCCAAAAAAAATGAGTTGTTGGGCGTAATCTTCCAGATTACGTCCTTGCCGGTAGCCAGTCTCACGACTGGCGAATGAGTGCTGTCATGATCCTGCACATTTGTATTCTTGCATATGCTGT
>Ga0316218_1000977_pt1 | contig 34137 bp, 21 predicted proteins | sample TBH18003metaG_FD_203634 | JGI IMG/M metagenome (GOLD analysis project Ga0316218, IMG submission 203634) | Freshwater microbial communities from Trout Bog Lake, Wisconsin, USA - TBH18003 | ecosystem: Environmental > Aquatic > Freshwater > Lake > Hypolimnion/Profundal zone | place: USA: Wisconsin...
GTTTGAACAACAAAAGCAATTAGTTCTTTACCATTTTTTTTAGGACCCAATAAGCGATTTTTGAAAAGGTGTTTGCAGGGGGTCACATTGCTCTGGCGGAAGGGGATCAATTTGTGTGGTATTTACAATCTATCCATCAACTTTACTTTTGTGGGAGATAAAATTTCTGTAACTCCCTTTTTTATTGGAACCGACCCGGCTGAATACCTAAGCTCTGAATATGCCGGTTGGCGTGTGCTGGGTCAGGAAGAAGACCTGGGTTTAAAACTGATCAATTCTTTAACGGAAGAGCAAAAGAAAAAAGCCATCATAAGTCAGGAAGTACCGGCTGATATTATTACCGGGGCAGAAAGTGGAAAAAGACTGGTTGACAATTGGGGAATCAAAGGAGCTGAACTGGATAAAAAGCAGAAAGCTATTTTACAATATATTATCAGAGAGTTTGTGTTTAACCTGGAATATGATAAAGCAGTTATCGAATATGATAAAATTCTAAAAGCAGGAATTGATAATATCTATTCCGGCTGGATTGGCGGACAGGAAGAAAAACAGGCACACTATTTTATTCTGAACGGCCCAAGTTTTTTGATAGAATTTGATAATAATGGCGGCCCAAGAAAAAGCGCAAATCATATTCATGCTATTTGGAGAGAGAAAGGCAATGAATATGGTGAAGATGTTTTGAAGAAGCATTATCAAACAGAAAAACACAATAATTAATACCAAATACTTAGTTATTAAAAATTGATCTGATCCTATTTTTTAGAATCACAAAAATCATACGTAGCTACATACACTATTTTTCTTCTTTCAACTTTCTGGTGAAATAGAACCTTTTATTTCCAAAATCAGCAATACGTTGTGCAAAGTATGCTGGATTTACCCCTGACCAATTCTAAAATATATAAGGAGGGGCCTGTTTTAATATTTTTTTAATATTAAGCAATCGTTAACTTATTGTTACGTAATTAATACCATTCATTGCGCTTGTTAACTTTAAAATAAAATTAGTGAATATTTGCAAAACTAAAACGAGAAAAGTTATGCATTGTATGATCACTAATGCCCTGAAAACCATTGCTCTCATTGGCTTCCTGGCAGTGACAGTAAACTCGGCAAGGGCGCAGAATATTAAAGGAAAAATAGTTGATGCGAAAACTGGGGAGCCACTGGCAGGTGCAAATGTGGTTTTAAAAGATACAAAATATAGTACGATCGTAAATCTGGATGGTAGTTACCTTTTCAAAAATCTTAAGCCTGGCAAATACGATCTCCAGGTTTCTTTAATAGGATATCGTAAGTTAAAAGCAGAAGGAATAAAAGTTGCTGAGAATGCGACTACCTCCTTAGCCGACCTTCAAATGGTGAATGATAGTAAGGATTTGACAGAGGTGATCGTAACCAGCATGATGGATAAACGTTCTGATAATGCTGTAAGAAGCATTGAAAAGAACTCAGATATAGTTCAAAACATACTATCAGAAAAAACCATTCAACTACTTCCAGATGTAACCGTTGCAAATGCGCTTCAAAGAGTAAGCGGGGTAACTATTCAAAAAGACAATTCTGGCGAAGGACGGTATGCAATAATCCGGGGAATGGCTCAACGCTATAATAACACATTGGTAAATGGGATAAAAATTCCAAGTCCTGATGATAAATATCGTTTTGTTCCCATGGATATATTTCCTTCAGAAATGCTGGAAAGGTTAGAAGTAATTAAAGCATTAACACCCAATATGGAGGCTGATGCAATTGGTGGAACAATGAATCTGGTTATGAAAAGCGCTCCCGACAGATTTTTGTTAACAGCCAATGTAGCGGGTGGATACTCTGCTTTATTCTCAGACAGACCATTTAGTGCTTTTTCACACTCTTCCATTAATAAGCAGTCGCCTGCTGAAATTAATGGAAATACGTATGCAGCTACAGCTACTGATTTTCCATTAAATAATGTACACTTCTATAATAAAAACAATCCAATCAATGGAACACTGGGCCTTACGGTAGGAGATCGTTTTTTGAATAAAAAACTTGGATTCATTATATCTGCATCTTATCAGAATTTTTTCAGGGGCGCTAATTCTCAATATCTGGTACAAAGTGCCCAGCCGGGTTATATCCCTTCAGGAAATACACCTGCTTTTACGGATTCTTATGAAAGACAATATTCTACACAAACCAACCGAATTGGTTTGCAGAATAAAATTGATTATGTATTTAATAGTAATAACAAGATATCTCTGTTTAATTTATACGTACATCAAAATGAATTTCAAACAAGATATACGCCTGATACAACCGTAGGAACCAACTCTTCTGCTACCAGTAAATCTGTTGATGTTGAATATAGAAGCCGTTGGCAGATACAGGATATTTATAACGCTACATTACAAGGCGACCATCAGTTAAGCAGTAAACTCAAGTTGAACTGGAGTGGTGTATATTCCAGTGCAAAGAATCAGGTACCAGATATGGCTACGTATGATTTTAATGCAAACGTATTATTAAATGCAAGTGGTAAAGTTATTCAGGTAGATTCTACTACTTATGGAACAAATATGACTCGCATCTGGCAGCATAATACCGATAAGGATTATGCCGGATACCTGAACCTTACGTATAGTCCCAAAATATTTGATAAACTGGTTGAATTTCAGGGAGGTGGTTTGTATCGGGCAAAAACAAGGAATAATTATTATAATAATTATGACCTGAAATCTATTAATTCAACTGCTCAGCCTTTTCATACAATAGACCAGGTATCATTGGCTTTTAGCCCATTGGCTAGTGGAACAGGCGCTATCACCGCATTGAATGCAAATTCATATACAGCTCATGAAAATATTGCAGCAGGATATATTCAGGCTAAATTTATGGTTACGAATGCATTACAGGTATTAGGAGGTGTTCGGGCTGAGAACACACAACAGGATTATACCACAGTAATGCCCCTAACTTTTAATGGTAGAAGCGGAACCATTAATTATGTAGATGTGTTACCTAGTATTCACTTTAAATACCTGGTAACCGATAAGCAGAACCTTCGATTATCTTATTTTAAATCGATTAGCCGTCCCGGCTTTGGAGAAATTGTACCTTATAGCATACCAGGCGAACAATTTACCGAAATCGGAAACCCTTATTTGAAACATGTTAGGGCCGATAATCTGGATTTACGCTATGAAATTTTCCCGGGTCATGCTGATCAGATATTATTGGGAACTTTTTACAAACAATTACAGAACCCAATTGAATACTTTATTACCAGGAACGGTGGCCCAAGTGCTTTATTTATTCAGCCAGGTAATGCAGGCAAAGCAACCAACTATGGATTTGAAGCAGTATATACCAAGTACTTCGGCATGTTTGGTGTTTCCGCAAATTACACCTACACACATTCTGAAGTAACTACCAGTAAATTATTATATCATTTTGTTACAGGGATTGGGGTAAGAACGGATAGTGTATCTCAAACAAGACCACTACAAGGACAAGCAAATCATGTTGGCAATATCTCATTGTTATATAAAAATCCCAAAATCGGCTTAGATATTCAATTAGCTTTTGCTTATACCGGAGACAGGATTGCACAGGTATCTCAATTCTATAATCTCGATACCTGGCAAAAACCGTACAGTCAGTTAGATCTTTCCATTGAGAAAAAATTGTCAAAGCAATTTTCTTTCTATGCAAAAATCAATAACCTGACCAATGCACCTAATAAACTGTATTTAAAGGCAAGTCCTGCTATCGTAAACCAACAGTTTTCAGGTGGGTATAATATACCATTCCAGTCAGATAACAGCAACACAATTGTACAGCGAGATATTTATAAGATTAGTTTCCTGGGAGGTTTCAGGTATAAATTCTAAGCAAAATCAAAAGACTAATTAATTGAAAAATTTAAGTATGAAAAAGATAGTAATACCAATAATACTGATGTTAACCGGGTACATGTTTTCTGGTTGCACCAAACTGGCAGAGGATGACTCCAATATCTATAAATATGTATTGCCGGCTGGTTCAACAGTTAGCGATGCCGCTCCCTTGTGTGGATCAATTAAAGGAGTAATGTTAACCGGAAAAACATATACCATTGGGTGCGATGTATATATTAATCGTGGGGATACATTAATTATTCAGCCCGGCGTAACTATTAATGTTACCAATAGTTCCGGAATTATAGTAAGAGGAGCCTTAATTAGTTTGGGTACTGCCTCACAACCCAATACATTTACTGTTCCAGGACTAACAAAAAATACTAAACCTGGTATTCCTCTGGCAAGTGATAGTGCACATACAGGATGGTGGAAAGGGATTATTGGTGATACTTCCTGCACTATGATGATATTGAAATGGACACATATTGATTTTGCAGGAGCAGCTTATGGAAACGTAGCCGGACCCGCTGTTGAACAAAGTGCAACTACTTCCTTTGATATTCTGTTCCAAAATCCTAATGGCTACTTTATATTGGAAGATAGCTGGTTATATGGCGGCACAGATGATTGTATCAGAATATCCAGTGGAAAAATACATGTGTTCAGAAATACTTTTGAAAAATGTGGTGGTACCGGAGGAGATATTGTAAACGTAAAAGGGGGAACGGTAGGTACCATGGCGTATAATTTTTTTATAGGTACTGCCTATAATGGACAGAAAGCTTCAAATAAAGGCCAGGCCGTAGGCGCTCCACAGACTAATATTATTATGTACAACAGTACTTTTGTAAATGGGGGTATTCAGGTGATACCTGGTCAGAGAGGATCCACCATTGACTATGAACAGGGAGCAGAAGGAGCGTTTTATAATAATGTAGCGATTAATTGTCGTGTTGGATATCGCGTGGTAAATAACCCAGTGGCAGATACAGCCCATCTTGTGTATGGATATAATTATCAATATGCAGATTCACTTAGTATCGCTAACCAGTTTTTCACTTTTGGCCCGGTTTGCACCAAGCCTCAACCAACGGATCTCCCATTACCTTCCAGTTATCTTCCAGCCAATTATACATACGGAGCAACTTATGATGGAACACCGGTGGTTCAGAAACTAAATCCACTATTCGTAAATTATCCTTTACCGGTAACCAATGGGTATTCTCCATGGCAGATATCTTCAATAGGATCTTATAATTTTCATTTGCAACCAGGATCTCCACTCATTGGCAAGGGCTATACAGGCGTTCAACCATTGGTTGTAGTGCCGGTTGATCCTGTATATGGTGCTACTGAAGTAACTCCTCCTGGAGCGGATTTGGGATGTTACCAAACCAATGGAAGAGGTAATCAACACTAAAGATAAGATGTGGGTAATAGGCAAATGAAGTCTATCATTCATCTGGTACAATAAAAAATAAAGAGAGTGTATGCTCTCTTTATTTCTTTGTGAAATGGATTACCTGGCCACCGCCTCCTGCCATTTTAATAGTGATGATATCTTTTGCGGTAACCATTTTTGATTCTTGAATGAGGTGATTGGGGTTTTGGATAGCGTCATTTGCATCAGTATATATATCCGCCATATAATTCCCTTCCCCCAAAAAAGATAAAGGAACACTGAACTCTCTTTCTGAATGGTTTGTTATACTTCCCAGATACCAATCCCTATCTTTTCTTCGTGCTACACAGATATATTCAGTTGGTTTGGCCAAAGGAACTTTTGTTTCATCCCAGCTGGTAGGCATTTTTGTAAGGAGTGCAAAACCAGGCTCTCCTTCATAAGCAGCTGGATAATCGCAAACCATTTGTAAATAATTTTCCAATACAATAAACATAGCTAACATATGACAACGGGTGCCTAAAACCAGGGGTCTGGTATACTGTGCTTTAAATTGCGAAACCGGAACAGCTCGAAACCCGCCTAAATGATAATCTGTTGAACCGGCAAGCATACGGGTAAATGGGATATCAATATCATGATCCGGCGAAATTCCTGCGGGATTCCATTTATCTGCTTCATAATTCAGTGTTCCCTCTCTTGTAAACTCATTTGGATAAGTCCTGTTAATACCCGTAGGTTTATACGCTCCGTGAAATTGAATATGCAGGTGGTGTTGTGCTGCTTTTTGTAGAATTTCCGTTTGTATGTTTACCATTTCCTGATCGTCTCTGTCCATAAAGTCCACCATCATCCCTTTAATACCCCATTTTTCAAAGATGGTAAAAGCACTATCCAGTTTCGGATATAATGCTGCCCAGTGAACCCATACCCGTATACCTACACCCAATTTGGCAGCATAATCACATATTTGTTTCATATCCAAACCCGGAACCGGTGTAGTCACATCCGAATGTTTACCCGGCATAAAACTGATCCCATCATCCATATACCATTGGTGCAATCCATATTCTACTACCGAATGGTATTCGATCCCGTTTCTTGCACAGAAATCGATATAGTATTTCGCAGTAACAAAATTATTACCCGGTGCATTCAGGGTATCAGGAACTACATTTCCATTCCACCAGGGAAACGTGGTTTTTCCTGGCTTCAGCCAACTGATATCTGCTATTTTACAGGGTTCATTCAAACTGGTAATGATATTAGATGCTATCAGGTCACCCATTCTGTCGCTTATTAACATCACACGCCAGGGACTTTGGTGTGGTAATATGGCTTTTACTTTCTGTTCTTTACCTGGTAAGGGCGAAAGCTTTGATTGTAGACCTCCTTTTTGCACGGATAAATACATACCCGCATAATCCAACAATGCCGCTTCCGTAATTCCCATGTATATATTCCCCGGGAATTCAATAAGTGTAGGCATATCCAGTAAACTATCATCAGGCAATTTGCTTAATGGTAAATGTGTATATAAGCCTTCATGAGAAGAAGTATAGTTAGGCAATAACAAAGTATGTATCATCGGGTCGCCGCTTAATTTGAAAAAACTGTTTTCATCCATCAGCCCCAATTCTTCCCATTTTTCCTGTTTAGGGAACACATAACGAAAAGCAAGCCCATCATTAAAAACACGTACCAGCAAACTCACTTTCCGAAAAGGAGCAACCCTTTCTTCCAGGGGAAGCATTAACTCTTTATAATGTGTGGTTACTTTTTTCGTTTTACCCAATACCAACTCATATGTTTCTATCGTATCTCGATAAACAGGTGTATTCACACGGATGTTTTTTTCAAAATTCCCATTGGCAAATACCAAACTCAAAGAAGAATAATCGATCAGACCCCTGCCTTTAAATGCTACACGATAGCCAGGCGCCGTATTCACTATACTAAATGAAAAAACAATATTTCCATCCGGAGAACTTACACGGATATCTTTATCAGCAAAAGCTAAAAAAGGAACCAGGAATCCGATCAAACCTATAAGCTTATAAAAGGGTCTTGACATGGCAATCATCTTAACTCCTGAAATTACTCTTATTTCCCATATTGAACCCCTCAATACTATAACAATTCTTAGTTTTGAACTATCTTCACAAGTAACCTATAACGTATAACCCGTAACCAGTAACTCTTTCGTTATGTCCTCACGCCGCCATTTTCTCCAAAAAATAACCGGCTCGGTAATCGCCATTTCAGTATTACCTAAAGCGGGTATGAGTGCTGAACCTGATTTCCTACAACCGTACGAAGGACCCGTCCTAAGGGTGGCGATAATGGGTCTGGGCGGATATGGTAACCGGGTAGCGGAAGCTATGAAAGCCTGTAAAAAAGCAAAACTGGTAGGTGTAATCAGTGGTACTCCATCAAAAATTCTTGACTGGCGTGCTAAGTATACTATCCCGGTTAAAAATTGCTATAACTATGAAAATTTTGATGAGATAAAAGACAATAAGGATATTGATGCAGTATATGTGATTACGCCCAATGCCTTACACCATGACCAGGTAATTCGGATAGCTAAAGCAGGTAAACATGTGATCTGCGAAAAGCCGATGGCGATCAATGCAACTGAAGCAAGGGAAATGATAGATGCCTGTGAAAAAGCCAATGTAAAATTACTGGTAGGATATCGGATGCATTTTGAGCCCAATACATTGGAAGTAATCAGAATGCGAAAAGCCGGTGATTTTGGAAAGATCCGTTTTTTTCAGGGGCTATGTGGTTTTAAAATAGGCGACCCCACTCAGTGGAGATTGAATAAAGCATTATCAGGCGGCGGTTCTATGATGGACATTGGTATTTATGCAATCAACGGAGCCAGGTATATGGTAGGTGAAGACCCTGTTTGGATAACTGCTCAGGAAACCAAAACCAATACTGAGAAATTTAAGGAGGGTGTAGACGAGACCATACAATTTCAAATGGGTTTTCCCGGAGGAGCGGTTGCCTCTTGTTTATCAACCTATAGTGTAAATAACCTGGATCGATTTTTTCTGGATGGGGAGGATGGGTTTGCTGAAATGCTTCCATCTACCGGGTACGGACCCATCAAAGGACATACACATAAAGGTGAATTGAATAAACCGATTGTAACTCATCAAACTTTGCAAATGGAAGAAATGGCAGCAATCATTCTTGAAAATAAGCAGCCTATCGTGCCTGTGGATGGAAAAGAAGCTTTAAAAGACCTGACCATTATCGATGCAATCTACCTGTCAGTTACTACAGGTAAACGTGTAGAGCTCAATCTCAATTCCTAAAATAGTCATTAGAAATCTTCCTAGGCTAATCGGAGGAATGATAAATAAAGCAATACTTTTAGGGTAGCTAATCAAAGTGTCATGAAAAATTTTAGTTGGATATGCATAGCGTCTTTATGCTATGTTTTTAACCCTACAGAAAGCCTGAAGGCGCAGGCCCTTTATCATGAAATGCATCGGCCGCAGGTTCATTTTTCCCCTAAAGAAAACTGGATGAATGACCCCAATGGCATGGTTTATTTAAATGGAGTCTACCATCTATTCTTTCAATACTATCCAGGAGCTACTGTTTGGGGGCCTATGCATTGGGGACATGCCATCAGTAAAGACCTGATTCATTGGCAGGAATTACCAATTGCCTTATTTCCCGATTCATTAGGGTATATATTTTCTGGAAGTGTTGTGGCTGATTTACAAAATACTTCGGGCTTTGGAAAAAATGGGAAAGTTCCCCTGGTAGCTATTTTTACCCATCATGACCCTATCGGAGAAAAAAAAGGAACAATTGATTTTCAGAACCAGGGTATTGCATATAGTTTGGATGAAGGGAAAACCTGGACCAAATACGCCCATAATCCCGTTGTCAAAAACCCGGGTATCCGCGATTTTCGCGATCCTAAAGTGAGCTGGTATGAAGCTGGTAAGAAATGGATCATGACTTTGGCAACCAAAGACAGGGTTACTTTCTATTCATCTTCTAATCTGACTCAATGGAAAAAGGAATCAACATTTGGAGAGAAACTGGGATCGCATGGTGGCGTTTGGGAATGTCCCGATCTTTTTTCCCTGAATTATCAGGGCGAACAGCTTTGGGTTCTCACAGCGAGCATTAACCCAGGAGGCCCTAACCAAGGTTCAGCCACACAATATTTTATAGGCAATTTCAATGGTAAAGAATTTATTCCCATACAAGATTACGCAGCACCACAATGGATTGATTATGGTGCCGATGATTATGCCGGAGTAACCTGGTCAAATACCGGTAGCAGAAAAATATTTTTGGGATGGATGAGTAACTGGAATTATGCAACAGTGGTTCCAACTGAAAAATGGAGAAGCGCTATGACGATTCCAAGAGAACTGTCTATTAAAAAAATTGGCAATCGATTCCTGCTTGCATCCGAGCCCGTAAAAGAAATCAAATCAATCTATGAAAAGTCAATGGTCTTTACCAATAAACTAATAGACACATTTGATCTGTCTGCTGAAACAGGTAAAATAAAAGGACCGGCCGTATTACATATCCATTCAGAACAAATCAATAATTTTTCTGTTGTCTTAGCTAATACAAAAAATGAAAAACTGGTAGTAGGCTATGATGCCGCTACCCATTCATTTTTTATAGATAGATCACACTCGGGTAAAACTGATTTTGAAAAAAGCTTTCCTGCAGGGCATACTGCTCCCAGATTTGCCAGTACAAAAGAAACAGATTTTGTTTTGATAATAGACGATGCATCGGTTGAAATGTTTGCTGATAATGGGCTAACGGTTATGACAGATATTTTTTTCCCGGGAGAAAATTATTCCAGCCTAAGCATACAATCACCCAACCATTTTGTAACAAGCAAAATTAGTTTTAACAGACTGACTCCAATCTGGAGTTTCTGATGAATCAAAATCCGGGCATCCGGGCATCTGTTCCTGAATGATTGCCGGTAAAACGGAAACATAGAATATCTTTCGTGAATTAGGTTTATTGATTTCAGACAATTCTGGGTGCAGTAGAATTGAAAATTGATATGTATTATGAATAAATGGGTCTTGTGTTTTATCTTTTTTATCCTGAGTCAGAAAAATGCTTCCGCTTCGATACAGGCAGATACCATTCGGATTTCCAATCTCGAATCTCTCTGGAGTCTGGCGATTGATAATAATCCCACACAAAAAATCTATCAATTAAAAAAATTGCAGGCAGGATATGATAATATAGCTGCAGATGGTTTCAGGTATCCTCAGGCCGGATTTAGCTATAACGGACAGGATAATGTAAAATTATCGACTACTCCGATACCTGGCGCCTTGATTGGGCAGCCGGGGAAAACGATTTTTCTTCAGTTTGGGAAACAGTATACCCACAATACAGGGCTCACCGTATCTTATAACCTGTTCGACTGGCAATTGGCACTTCAGTCAAGAATTGCTAAGGAAAATATTTCTTTGATAGGTTTACAACAGAATGCTTTTGTACAAACGCTGAAAACGCAGCTTGGCCAATATTATTTTGCTTTATTAATAGCAGATGCATCTTTACAAGTATCGAAGAAAGACCTGATACTGGCCGATAGTGTAATGCAAATTACCAATCAGCGTTTTCAGCAGGGTGTAACTGATGCTTCGGCTGTTAACCAGGCTGTCATTAATTATAATAATGTAAAGCAAAATACTTTTCAAAGTACAGAATTGTATAAACAGGCACTGGCCAATATCAAAATCCTTACCGGTTACCCGGTTGAAGTGGGTTTTTCTTTTAAAGAATCAATCAGTCTGGATTCTCTCACTGAAAGGAAATATACACAGATTGGTGAGGATAAAAACCTGTTATTATATCCTTACAATATAAAACTAGCTTCTTTACAGAAAGAACTTCAACAAGCAGCTTATTATCCTAAAGTTGGTTTTACAGGGTATCTCGGCTACCAGCAATTCAGAGACGATTTTGGAATGAGCTTTAGCAATGGTGCCTGGAAAGACTACCAATATGTAGGCATCAATTTCAGTTGGAATTTATTTACCGGATTTGCCAATAGTAATAAACTGAAAAGTGTATCCGTATCTGGAAAAATTGCCCAGAAACAATATGAAACGGCTATTTTGGAAAATAAAATTAATGATGCAGCATTACAGGATTCCTATACCGACTATTGGAACATAACTAATACAGCCAAAAAAACATATTCTCTTTATGGAAAGAATGCAGAGCTGTCATTGCAGAAATACAAAGAAGGCTTGATTAGTATGGATGCTTACTTAAAAACTTTTGAAGACTATTTGCATGCCGAAAATGCATATCTCAATAATTTATCAACCCTATTATCTGTTCAGGCTTCTATTCTAGCCAGGAAATAATGTAATACCAAAAAGATGAGAAAAACTAGTTTGCTTTTATTGGTTACTTCTTTAGGGACATTCTCTTGCAAACAGAAAGCCACTATAAAACCCATACAGAGAGATATTGTTGATGCTGTTTTTGCAAGTGGCAAAGCGGTTTCTACTAATCAATACAATATTACAGCCTATGCTGAAGGGTACCTGGATGCTTCATGGGTTTCTGAAGGCGACAAAGTTAAAAAATCACAACCCCTTTTTAAATTGGTGAATGATGTTCAACAAACACAGGTAAATAATGCGCTGGTGAATTATCGTTTTGCCCAAACCAATCTTTCAGAAAATTCACCACAATTGCTGCAATTACAGGAACAGATCAACCAGGCTATGCGTAAGAAGCAAACGGATTCAATTAACCTGAACCGATACCAAAACCTGATAAAAACGAATGCCGTTGCTAAATCAGATTACGATAAAGTATTACTCGATTATCAGTCTGATGTTTCAAGTATTAATGTGTTACAAAAGACAATGGCTGATTTGCGACACAATCTATCTTTAAATGAAGCCAATACCAAAGCACGATACCAGATTCAATCCCAGAATAACCGCTTTTATACATTGTTTAGTGAAACAGATGGAATGATTCTCAATATTTATAAAAAGAATGGGGATTTGGTTAAAAAAGGGGAGACTGTTGCAAATATGCGTTCGGGAAAAATTGTTGCCAGGTTATTTGTTTCCGAAGATGATATTAACCGGGTTCAACTCAATCAAACAGTCCTGATTTCTTTAAATACCAATAAAGAAAGAATTTATAAGGCAATAGTTTCAAAAATTTACCCTGCATTTGATGAAACCAGCCAGTCGTTTTTGGTAGAAGCCGTATTTGTAGAAATGCCGGAAGCGCTAAAAGACGGAACCCAGTTGCAGGCCAATTTTATTATTGGGGAGAAAAAAAATGTATGGGTTATTCCTACAATTTACCTCTTAGAAGGCGATTCGGTTTTACTTACCAATACACATAAAAAAATAGCCCTAAAAACAGGCATCAAAACACTGGAATGGGTGGAGATACTGGGAGGTATTACTGGAGAGGATGTTTTAGACTTACCCAAAGAAAAATAACCATGCTCAATTCGATCAATAGCCGGATTTCTCAGGTACACCTTACTTCTAATGTAAAGCAAACGATTGTTGCTATGCTCGGAGTAACTTTTGGTATCAGCATGTATGTATTTATGACGGGTTTTATGACGGGTGTGAATAATGCACAAACAGATTTGGCTTTCAGTTCATTGGCACATATCCGAATTTATAATGATGGCCCTGCTGATCATACAAACCTTGCGGAAAAAATATATCCAAATGATATCATCAATCTTCGAAATGCAAAATTAATCAAGTACACAGAAGGGATTAAAAATGCGGCTTCAATCACATCTGCGCTACATAATCAGCCGGATATTACCGATATCACCACACAGGTAAACATAAATGTGTTTTTTAAGAATGCAGGTAATAAAGTAAATGGGGTTATATGCGGCGTGGATGTATTTAATGAAAACAAAGTATTTAATATTTCCAAGTACATGGTGCAGGGAAACTGGAATGAATTAAAATACAGGGCTGATGGTATTTTTGTAGGAATAGCGCTTGCCAAAAACCTAAGTCTGAAAGTAAACGATAATTTGAACGTGCTTACTTCTGATGGGGTTACCAGAAATTATAAGGTAATTGGCATTTTTCAAACCAATGTAACCGGGGTAGATAAAACCAAAGCCTATATCAACGTAAATGCTGCCAGACAATTACTGGCAGTAAACCAGGATTATGTGACAGATATCATGATCAATGTAAAAGATTATAATAAAACCCAGTCAACAGTAGATCAGGTAACTAAGCTAACTCCCTATAAAGTAGAATCATGGCAGATGGCCAACCAGCAATTAGTGGCAGGATCAAATCTGCGCGATATTATTGCAGTTGCGGTTTCACTTACCATATTACTCGTAGCAGGTTTTGGTATTTATAATATTATGAACATGACGATCAATCAGAAAATAAAGGAGATCGCAATTTTGAAAGCCATGGGATTTTCTGGAAAAGATGTAACACAGATATTTCTGACGGAAGCCATTATCATTGGTTTGATCGGAGGTGTGGTAGGAATGGGATTCGGTTTATTCATATCTAAGATGGTCAATAGGGTGCCATTCAATGTATCCGGCTTACACACATTGCCTATGGCCTATTTGCCAAAGGACTATGTGCTGGCCTTCCTATTTGGATTAGTTACAACTTTTATTGCCGGTTATTTACCCGCGAGAAAGGCCTCAAAAATTGATCCTGTAACGATTATACGTGGGTAATATGGAAAAAAATATTGTTCTTAAAGCCGAATCGATTACCAAATACTTTTATGAACCTGAAAAATTCCAGGTCTTAAAGGGATTGAGCTTTGAAGTAAGGAAAAGTGAATTTTTGGCGCTTGTGGGTAAATCCGGAAGTGGAAAATCTACATTGCTATATGTTCTTTCTACTATGGATACGGATTATGAAGGTAGGCTAAGCATCAATAACAGGGTTGTAACGGGAGGGACACAGAATGAGCTGGCTGCTTTCAGAAATGAGCATATTGGTTTCGTATTTCAGTTTCATTATTTATTACCAGAATTTTCAGCTTTGGAAAATGTAATGCTTCCCGCAATGAAATTAAAAAAGCGTTCAAAAGCTGAAATAGAAGAGAAAGCGTATCAGCACCTTAGTTTATTGGGACTTCAGGACCAGGCACTCAAACGGGTAAATAAGTTATCTGGCGGACAGCAACAAAGAGTCGCTATCGCCAGGGCATTGATTAATGATCCAACCATTATTATGGGAGATGAGCCAACCGGAAACCTGGATACTAAGAATACGCAAATCGTTTTTGATATTTTTAAAGAGCTTTCGAAAGAAAGGAATCAAACCATTATTGCCGTAACACATGATGATGATTTTGCCAGTCAGTGCGACAGGATTATTGAGCTGAGCGATGGCAGTATCATCTAAAATGCCAAAACCAGGTTTATGATTTCATGACTCTTCCTTTAAACCTATGCCTTTTAGAAAATTCTATTTTCGATCTTTCTTTAAAATCATTACTGATAATGCTGATATTTCCATCAACTTCCAGCATAGCCAGATCAACGTGTTGAATATCTTTTACACCATGCTCTCTGGAGGCTGCTTCCAGTTCTTCTAAAGTAATCTCTGCTTTTTTGCAATTTTGAATCTGTATTTCACCTTTATAGATGAGTAGTATAGATTGACCCTGGATCAGTTTATTTAATTTATTGCTTTTGTATAATAGCCTTTTGAGGGTATAATTTGCCGCAAATAATGAGCCTGCAGCTACTAACCCGCCGGTTAAAGAAGTATCTGGACCAACCATAGCATTTTGAACAGCATTACTAATCAGTAAAATGAAAACCAGATCAGTTACAGAAAGCTGTGCCAGTTCTTTTTTGCCAAAAATGCGAATGGCGAAAATGATAAAAAAATATACGGCTAAAGCCCGTATAACAATTTCCACAAAGGAATTATGAATAAAACTAAGGTCAATAGCCAGCATTGATAGATTCATTTCAACTAGTTGAGACGTCTAAAATAAACAAAATTCATTCATAGTCGACCTTAAAGATAAAAGATGGAATATAAAAAAAGGCCAGTATAAATGGCCTTATAATGATTTCAGTAAGAAGAAAATAGTAATCGCTTCTTTGTAGCTCAAAATTTAAAATACACGGAAAATTCTGCGTAAAAAACATTACTCAGTTTCTCTTTGAGAACCACAGTGCCATTAGGCTTAGAAAGGGAAATTGGATTTTGAGGTATCGCATATGTTGGCGTAAATGAAAATCCCCATGTTTTACTATCATAAGATACCGGTAAAGAAAATTCATAATCCAAGACTACAAAAGAGGTAGATCCACTGGTTACGATAGTAGTTCCGCTCCCCTTCTTCTTAGCCTTTTTTTGTTGGTCATAAAAATTTTGAGAACCAAAATTACTTTTAAAAGAGGGTTCTATGGTCCATAAACTACTGTCCGATCCCAATAAAAATGGATGCGATACTCCATAATTAGCCAGTAGATCAGTTGCTTTTGAAAATGCAAGATCAGAGCCTATAGAAAAATTGAGAAACCCCGCATCATAGCTTAGAGATCCACCCGTAATAGCCTGGATTTGGGACATAACTGCAGTACTGTTTTTATTGTAGAACAATTTGGAGCCATACACTTCACCTGTTAATCTTTTGCTAAGGGAAAAATCATACCCAGCTTCAATAGTCACTAAGTCAATCCTGCTTTGAGAGCTAGCCAGATAAGATAAAGATGCTTCTGCATAGAACCCCGAGGCATCATAATAACCCAGCAATGGAGTCAGGTAAGGTGTAATCAGGGAATCTTGCCTGCCATTATAAACTGAGTTCGTTAAATAGCTTGTCGAAAATTTAAATCCTGAAGTTTGTTTTTGAGTAACTGAATCTATCGCAGGTTTTGTTTTCTTAATTTGACTGGTGTCTTTTCCTTCTTGTGCAAATAAGAAAATACACATAAAGATTCCTATAATCGTTAGTATTGATTTTGACATATTGCATAGTTATGAAATAAGCATAAAAAACCTCCGGATTTCCAGAGGTTTTTTATGCTAGGATATTAATGATGAATCTGCTTTTCTGCCTTATGGATAGGGTGTTTTACCCCTTCTTTTTTCAGTGTAGCGGCATCAGATTTTATGTCTTTTTTATCTGCTTGAATATCCTGCGTTTGTTTCACAGCTGCGGCTTTATCTTTAGCTGCTTTGGCATCAGCATTTGCTGCTTTGGCATCAGCATTAGCAGCCGCTTTACTTAAACCGGCACTATTATCAGCCGCTGCCGCTGCTCTGTCCTTAGCAGCCTGTGTAGATGCTTTTTGGGCTGCATTCAGATCTGCAGATCTTTCTTTTTTATCCTTGTTTACATCGCGCAGATCTTTGCGCAAATCTTTCATACCTGCTTTCCTGGCAGAATCCTGTGCCATTACACCCATAGTAAGTGTGGCAGCAATCATAAATAATAATGTCTTTTTCATTTTTTTGTTTTGTTAGTTACAAGATAATTTATTGACTTAGGGATAAAGGGAAAGTTTAAATGATAAATGAAAATTTGATGACAAAAACGCTGTTTTTAGTGACAAATCCTCCTTTTTTAAAGATCTAAGAACTTGTAAAATGTTGATATACAGATATAATTAAGAAACGGATACATAATTAATTCATTTTGTTATACAAGTTTACAATTCGTCAAAATCCGTATAAATTGTAATTACTTTTTTTGAAAGGATAATCTCGAAATACGATTGAATTGAGAAGGTGAAGTCCGTGAAATTTTTCTGGAAGGATAGTTTTCATATCAGATTGTCATTTTGCGCAAACAAATACTCAATTTCTAACGATTTCTTCCCAAGGCTAACCGGGGAAAACTAACTAATCGCCGAAAAAAAGAGAAATGATGATAAATTGACTTATTCTGTAGATAATTAATACCAGCCTTCCCATATTTTTGTTGATAATAAACATTGTAAATCAAGTTATGAAATCAACTATCTACTGTTTTATTTCTTTTCTTTTCATTTCCGGAAGTCTTTTTGCAAACCCGGTTCTTAAAAAGAAAATCGCCCATTTATTTGTATCTCATTACGAGAATGTATTGGGCACCTCTATGGAGCTCAAAGTATCAGCTTACTCTGAGAAAAATGCTTCTGTTGCAGAGGCTGCAGCTTTGGCTGAAATTAAACGAGTATCGAAATTGTTAAGCACGTATGACCCTCAAAGTGAGTTTAGTCAATGGTTGCAGACAAAGAACACTCCAGTACCCGTTTCTCCTGAGTTATTTGAAGTCTTATCCTTATTTGATGCATGGCGTATGAAAACAAATGGAGCATTGGATGCATCGGCACAGGTAATTAGTAAATTATGGAAACAGGCAGCGGGAAAACAGGAATTACCTTCTAAACAAGCTTTGGCATCAGCCGTTGAAGAAGTGCAACAGGCGCATTGGAAATTGGATATGCAAAACAGAACGGCTACGCATCTCACCAATGCACCCCTGGTTTTAAATTCATTTGCTAAAACGTATATTATTAAACGAGCAGTAGATGCAGCAATGGCTTCAACAAATCTGAATTCCATTGTTGTAAATATTGGTGGTGATATAGTGATTTCCGGAAATGTAAATGAATCCGTTCAGATCAGCGATCCAAAAGCAGATGCGGAAAACGATCCACCCATCGATATACTACAGGTAAGTAACCGGGCCGTTGCAACCAGCGGTAATTACAGAAGAGGTGAATTGATCAATGGGCAATGGTATTCACATATTGTAGACCCCAGAACAGGTTTACCTGCCGATGAAGTGATCAGTGCAACAGTAGTTGCTCCCAATGCAACTGACGCAGGTGCGCTGGCCACCAGCTTTAATGTATTAACACCATCCGAAAGTATACAGCTGGCAGCCAATATGCCTGATGTGGAGTATTTGCTGATTACAAAAAATGGAGAACGGATAGAAAGCAAAGGTTGGTCTGAATTAAAAGCACCCGCTACAAATAATGTCAAACTTGTCAAAACAGCAGAAGGATGGAACAACGGTTTTGAGCTGGCAATTAACCTGGAAGTAAGTACTATCGCAGAACAATTCTCTCATCGTCCATTTGTGGCTATTTGGGTAGAGGATAAAGATAAAAACCCTATACGGACTGTTTCACTTTGGTATAACAAACCTAAGTGGTTGCATGATCTGCGCGAATGGTATCGTATATTTGGCCAGACCATGATGACTGATTACACCCAGTTTAGTTCTTCTACCAGTGCTACCCGATCTCCAGGTAAATACCTGATCAAATGGGATGGTAAAGATGATAAAGGAAACTATGTCAAGCCGGGCAAATACACAGTGTATATTGAAGCGGCCCGCGAACATGGAACTTATCAGTTGATCAAGCAGGAACTGGAATGTAATGAATCACCCAAATTAATTAACCTGACAGGCAATGTCGAAATCGCATCAGCATCCCTTGACTACAGAAAGAAAACAAACAACTGATTCCATAGCTGATAAAGCTAAACAGGCGGTAAAGTTCAAACAGGAATTGAAAAGAAAAATTTCCAGGGTCTCCCGCTGGCTGCATATTTATGTATCCATGGTAAGTTTTGCCATTGTACTTTTTTTTGCTGTAACGGGTATCACCCTCAATCATGCAGATAAGTTTGCATCTGAACAAAGAACACAGCAGATAAAAGGTAAACTGGATACCTTATGGATAAATGCAAAAGACACTACCCATATTAATAAACTGGCAGTAGTTGAATACTTTCGAAATCAGCATAAAATTAAAGGTGCGGTAAGCGAATTTCGAATTGATGATTCACAATGTGGAGTTTCTTTCAAAGGACCGGGCTATGCAGCAGATGCCTTTATAAACCGGCAATCAGGTGAATATGAACTTTCTATTATAACAACAGGTTTTGTTGGACTGATCAATGACCTTCACAAAGGGAGAGATACAGGAGGTGCCTGGTTATGGGTAATAGATATCTCCGCCTTATTCATGGTACTGGTATCTATTACAGGAATTGTATTATTACTCTTCATCAAAAAGAAACGAGTAAGCGGGATGGTTGTTGCAGTGTTTGGACTGGCTTTATTTATCTGGCTGTATTATGCCTGTATTATTTAAGTAGAAGCCTGCACTAATCTAGTCTGCGAAACCTCTCTTTCTCATGTTCTCTGCGGTAAAAAATCTGTAACGATATATTTTACCGCAGAGAATTTATACAGAAGCCCCCATTTCTGTTAAAGCTTTCACCAATACATCAAGCTCCGCAGTAGAGGTAAATATATTCGGAGTTATCCTGCATCCATAAACATTTGCTCCATCAATCGCTACAGTATATATTTTATATTTTTTTAAAAGAAGGTCCGACATTTCTCCCGGCTTCATTCCTTTAATGCCCACATTCGCTATACCACAAGACCTCTTTGGATCAACCGGCGTATTTACGATTACATTAGGCAGGTTGCGCACTTTTGAAGTCCAGTATTGTTGTAAAAATCTAAGTCTGGTTTCTTTTCTTTCTGCACCTATCATTTGGTAGAAAGCAACGGAACTGCTGATTGCAAGATCGGTATGAACAGGATGTGTACCAATATGGTTTAGTCTTGAAATATCAATAGTACTCTTATCACCTTCCGCCAATAAAGGCCAGATACCACCAATCCTTTCTCTTCTAACATATAATAAACCCACTCCCAAAGGGGTACTCAGCCATTTGTGTAAACTGGCACCATAATAATCACAATGAAGATCCGGAATATTGAATTGGATATGGGCTATGGCATGTGCTCCATCCACCAATACTTCCACCCCTTTTTTATGCGCCATATCACAAATCTTTTGAATGGGAAGAATCTGACCGGTAATATTGATCATATGCGAAACCAAAATCAATCTTGTTTTATCGGTAATGGCATCGGCATACAGTTTAACGATCTCCTCATCAGATTCTGGATGATTGGGAACAGAGAGAATCTTATTCACTACACCAAATCTTTTTGAAACCTGTTTAAACATTTCCAGCATAGAACCATAATCCTGTTCAGCCATAATGGCTTCATCACCTGCGTTCCAGTGAATTCCACCAATCACCATATCCAAAGATTCAGTTGTATTACGCGTAAGAATCAGTTCATCCGGAGAACAACCGGCTAAGGCGGCAACTTTAGCTGCCATCGCTCTTTTATTATCCCATTGCACCGTTCGCATATAATACGAGCCCTGGTAATTCACTTCACGAATCTGCATAATATAATATTCCAGTATCTCAGTAGGTAAAATATTATAATACCCGCTTTCCAGGTTTATATAATCCGGTTTAAGCCGATATCCTCCCCTGATCCGCATCCAAAAATCATCATCACTAGCAATTGATTCAGCAGATTTATCTACAAATTTTGCTAACCATTGATCCATAGCTCCTGCAGATAAAGGAGCGCTGATGCCGGCCAAGGCCAGGCTTTTTAGGAAGAGTCTTTTTTTCATGTTTTTTTATTGGGTCATTAAGGGATTGGTCGTTAGTTCATACGTCATTAGTCTATTGGCCTTTAGCTGTTAGTTGTTTTTGAGAACTCAAAAATAACTAACAGTATATATAATAAAGACACTTAAAAGGTAGTTACTAAAAGCCAATAGCCAATAGCAACTATTGCCTCGAAATTCAATATTACTTTCATTTCAGTAAAGAACTAAATTTCGTATACCCTAAATGCCACTCATCTTCTTCATCAGAATCAGTAAGCAATAACTGAAGAGTATATTTCTTTTTTAACTGTTTGGACAGTATGTCTTCTATCTGGTAAATATCATCCACATCAATTCCATATTTATCATCAATATGCGAGTCTGCGCCTTTGAAACCGGTATGTTTATAAAAGGCAGTTTGTTTGGCTAGTTGGATGGCTTCTGTTTTTTCAGTACCAACCGCCAGCATTTTATAATGATATTCTTCAAACTCCTTTTTTTTATAGCCTCCCAGATTGATAAAGAAAAGTTTTTGATTGGATTGGGATTTGCCAGACTCCTTTGTTGGACTTTTTTCGATAACACTAACCAAATAATTTTCTACACGGGTTACTTCCCGCCAGGCATCTATATGCAGTTTCCCGGAACCTGGCCAGAAAGCCTCCATATCGGGTATCAGCTCCTTGAGAGATTGGGCAATACCAAAAAAAATATCATTTTGCTCGGTATGACGGCCTTTGGGTTTACAGCCCATTAAAATCATATATAGTTTTGGTTGCAGCATATTTGCTAAAATAGCTTTATTTTAGGATGCTATGAAAACAATCGGAATATCTATTGGCTGTATTTTTTTGCTCATATCAGGCAATTGTCAATCTCTGTCGCTTTTACAAAAAGTACAGGCAGAACTAAATCAACAAAAAGGGTTTTTTGGTATTGCATATAAAAACCTGCAAACGGGTGAAACAGTTTTATGGAATGAGCATATTTCATTTCATGCTGCCAGTACCATGAAAACACCAGTAATGATTGAGATCTATAAACAGGTGGCAGCAGGACATTTGGTGTTAACGGATTCTGTGACTGTAAAAAATTCTTTCCGGAGTATTGTGGATAGTAGTCTGTATCAGCTGAACCCCAATGATGATAGCGAGCAGAGTTTATATGGGATGGTAGGTAAGCGGATACCCTTGTCGGAGTTGGTGTACCGAATGATCATACAAAGCAGTAACCTGGCTACCAATATGCTGATCGAAATGGTGGATGGCAAAAAAGTCACCCAATCCATGCGCGACCTGGGAGCAATGGATATACAGGTATTGCGGGGAGTAGAAGATGGAAAAGCTTTTGAAAAAGGATTGAATAATACAACAACGGCCTACGACCTGATGCTGATTTTTGAGAAAATGGCCAGGGGAGAGATTCTAAACAAAGCTGCCAGTGAGGATATGATCCGAATTCTGCTTGACCAGCGATTTGGAGAATTGATACCTGCCTTATTACCCAAGAATGTAAAAGTGGCCCATAAAACCGGTTCCATAACCGGAGTACAACACGATTCTGGTATCATTCTGCTGCCAGATGGGCGAAAGTATGTGTTGGTAATGCTTTCTAAAGACCTGAAAGAGGTAAAATCGGCTGTCGAAGCCATGGCCAGGGTCTCTGAAATCATTTACCAGTATTTTATGTCAGACAAGCCTCAATAAAGTTGCAAATAATTGATTATCAATTTTTTAAGAGATTTTATTACGCAAAACCTCCATCGATGGAAGTATTCGATTTAGACGCATATATATATATGTATCAAACTAACTGGTTTTAACAGTACCAGGAATTTTTAGGATCAGATGCAACTTTTATAGACTATTTGTGGTCTCAATCTCAACTGTTTAACAAAGGGTATAAAAAAAGTTTTTTATTAAAATTGGCTAAATATTTAACAAAAAATTTTTTTTATACAAAAAATGTGTACTTTGTACACGCTTAATAACCATATAAACTGCCATTTATGAATCTTAGAAAGCTTGTCATGCCCACGCTAGTGGGGTTATTCGCTTGCTTGGGCGTACTCTCCGCACAGGCCCAAAACAAAACTATCACAGGTAAAGTAACTGACTCTAAAGACGGATCCGCTTTAGTTGGTGCCTCTGTAGTTGTAAGAGGATCTAAAACAGGTACACAGACTGGTTCTGATGGTACCTTTAAGATTTCTGTTCCTTCATCTACCACACACATTGTCATTTCGTCTGTAGGCTTCGGTACGCAGGAAGTGTACATTGTAAACAAAACTTCAGTAGACGTTTCATTGACTGCGGTTAATGATCAACTGAATGATGTTGTGGTTATTGGTTATGGTACTGCCCGTAAGAAAGATTTAACTGGATCTGTTGTTTCAGTTCAGGCAAAAGATTTCAACCAGGGTGTGATTACTTCTCCTGACCAATTATTACAAAACAAAGTAGCTGGTCTGGAAATTACCAATTCCAGTGGCCAGCCAGGTGCTGCTCCAACGATTCAGATCAGGGGTACATCTTCTATCCGTTCAAGTAACAATCCACTATATGTTGTGGATGGGGTTCCTTTGGACGGAAGTTCTGCCAGACCAAACATTGGTACTTCTTTTGGTTCTACACCTAATTCTAACCCCCTCCTGTACATTGATCCAGCCAGTATTGCCCAGATTGATGTATTGAAAGATGCATCTGCTGCAGCTATCTATGGAGCAAGAGGTTCTAATGGTGTTATCGTTATTACAACCAAAAAAGCTAGTGCAGGACCTATTAAAATGGAATTCAACAGCAATTTCGGTACCAGTATGGGCTTCATGAAAAGATTCGCAATTTTAGATGCTGGTCAATACCGTTCTGCTTTAACTAAATATGGCGAACCTGCCAGTTTGGATGGTGGTACAAGCGTAGATGCATTAAAAGCCATCACACAAAGTACATTATCTCAGAATTACTCTTTAGCCTTCAGTGGCGGTAATGAAGCAGGAAGATTCCGTGCTTCATTCTTAGGTTCTGATCAGAAAGGATTTATCAAAACTACCGGTCTTCAGAAATACCTGGCTACTATTGGTGGTAACTATAAATTTCTTGACAAACGTTTGACTTTGGATTTCAATATGATCACCGGTAACTATGCAGAGTTATTAACCAGCGTAGGTAATAACACCGGTTCTCAGGGTAACCTGATTTCTTCAGCAGTGAGCTGGAACCCAACTCAATCGTTTACAAATCCAGCTACCGGATTATACAATTTCCCATCTAATGGTTCTGGTAACCCACTGGCCTTCATCGATGGTTACAATGATAAGAGTAGCGTATTTTCCTTCTTAGGAAATATCTCTGCTGCTTATAAACTCACCGATAAATTAGAATATAAAATTTTATATGGTGTAAATAGCGGTACTGGTACACGTACCCAAAACCTGGAAGGTTGGGTAGCAGGTATTGCCGGTGTATCTGGTTTGGGTACAGGTCAGATTGCTACTTCAAAACTGAACTCTCAAACCATTACACATACATTGAATTATAAAACAGACCTGAGTTCTAGTATTACAATGGATGCCTTGGCTGGTTATGAGTATTTTAAAACTGATTACTCTGGTACCGGTATTTCAGGAACAGGTTTCAATACCAACCTGAACCAGGCTACAAGAATTACGATTCCTTATACAAGTATGATGCAGGATGCGGCAACACAAACTCCTTTCTTCTCTTATGCTAATCCAACAGCTGAAATTCAATCTTATTTTGCAAGATTGTCCTTCAATTACAAAGACAAATGGTTATTAACCGGAACCGTACGTGATGATGGTTCAAGCAAATTCGGTAAGAATAATAAATATGGTTTGTTCCCTTCAGGTAGTCTGAAATGGAATGCCAGCAACGAAAAATTCATGCAGGGTAATAAACTGTTCTCTAGCTTAGCTTTCCGTGCTTCTTACGGTTTAACAGGAAACCAGGAATACCCAGCAGGTTCTTCTCAAGAACAATTTGCACTGAACTCATTTAACAATGCTCCTCAAGTAGTAAATGGTAACCCTAACCTGAAATGGGAAAAAACAGCTACCATGAATATTGGTGCTGACTTCTCATTCCTGGGTGGTAAATTATATGGATCATTGGAATATTATAACAGAACAACTTCTGATATCCTGTTCCAAACCAATGCGATTCAACCAGCTCCTTCATCTATCTCTTTCATCAACCTGCCTAATGCAAACCTGATCAACTCAGGGGTTGAATTGGCTTTGGGTGCTACTTTGATAGACAAAAGAGATTTGGGTTGGAATGTGAACTTTAACTATGCTTACAATGCAAACATGATTAAAAAATTCACTGATCCAAATACGGGGCTGAATCTCCAAGTACAAACTGGTCAGGTAAACGGTCAGGGTGTATCTGGAACACTGGCTCAGGTAATTGCCAACAACCAACCGGTGAATGAGTATTTCCTGAAACCATTTGGTGGTTTTGATGCAAGTGGCAACCAGATCATTGGTGCTAACCCACAATATGCAGGCGATCCTAACCCACATTCTCTGGTAGGCTTCAATACCAGCGTTCGTTTAAAGAAATTCACTTTCACACTGAATACAGGGGGTTCTTTCGGATTCCTGATCTACAACAATACGGCTACTTCTATTACCAATATTTCTGGTATTGCACAGGGTAGAAATATTGACCTGGCTGCTTATAATTCAAAAGAAGCCCCATCAAGTGGTGTAGGTGCTTCTACCAGGTTCCTTGAAAAAGGAGATTACTTCAAACTCAGAAACTTTACTGTTCGTTACAGTATCGGTAGCGCTGGTAAATACATCAAAAACCTGAGTGCATTTGTAAGTGGATCTAACCTGTTTGTAATTACTAAATTCACTGGCTTCGATCCTGAGGTGAACATCGACAAAAGCAATAACTCTTACCCATCAAGATCTATTGAATATGTTCCTTATCCAACACCCAGAACACTTTCCTTTGGATTTAATTTCAATTTATAAACAACAACAAAAATCAGAAGTATGAAACTCAATAATAATATTATAAAATACGCACTCCCACTTATCGCCGTTTTTGCGATGTCGGGTTGTACGAAGCTAAATGAAGGTTTGGGTAGCACCCTTACCAATAGCCAGGTGTCAAGTGCACTGGGCGCTCAGGGTACTGGATTACTGCTTAGCGCAGCCTACTCTGATTTAGGCGGTGTATTTACCGGTCAGGATCAGGTATTCTCACTGGAAGAAAACTCAACAGATGAATCATTGGTTCCTACCCGTGGTGGTGACTGGGATGATAATGGTGTTTGGAGAGTAATCCATAACCATACCTGGAATGCCGATCATGGTCAGGTATTAACCGTGTTCAACAACCTGAACAAAATCAACTTTGATGCTACTAACGTATTAGGGTTCAATCCTACCGCTAGTCAGAATGCAGAAGCCAGGTTTATCCGTGCCCTTGCATTGTATTATTTGTTGGATATCTATGGTCAGTTCCCGCTCAGAAATCCAGGTGATAACCTGCTTTTGCCTCCAACAGTGTATACTGGTCAGGCAGCTGCTACTTTTATCATCAGCGAGTTAAATGCGATCTTACCAAATTTGCCTACTGCAAATGGACCTAATAAAGCGAATCCAGATGCTTGCAGCATTTTATTAATGAGATGTTTGTTACAACAAGGTACCTGGGCCAACCGCGCTGCACCAACTTTTGCAGCGGCTGATATGGCTCAAGTGATTACTTTGGGTAATTCAATCATAACTAGTGGTAAATACAAATATGCTACCAATTATTTTGACAATTTCAGTCCTAATAATGCCAGTTCACCCGAAGCCATTTTCTACTACCCCAATTTCTCTGGTGTAGCTGCGAATAACTCTGGTATCACGGCCCGTTGGAACATGGGTTTGCATTATAACTCCTATACTCCATTCAATCCAAATGCTGGTTGGAATGGATTCTCTACCATCGGTGATTTTTATGCTTCCTTCAACACATCAGGTGCCCCACTTACTTTTGGCCCGGCAGATACTGCTTGGGATCCAAGATTGGGTGGACGTAACTACCTGAATTCTAAAACAATTTCTGGTATTAATCCTGGTTTTCTTGTTGGACAACAATACAATGAAACAGGAGCAAAAGAAGTGGATAGAAAAGGTAATCTTCTTGCCTTTACGCCAGTTATAGCTGCAAATATGTTGGAAACCGGATCTAATCTGGAATTAACAGGTATTCGTGTTGTAAAATATGCGCCTGATTATCCTCAGTACCAGGGAAATGGCGGTAATAACCTGATGTTCTTCCGTTATCCTGATGCTGTTTTAATGGTTGCAGAAGCAAAATTAAGAACAGGCGATAATGCAGGTGCCATGGCACTGGTGAATCAAGTAAGAACTGCCAGAGGTGCCGCTCCATTAACAGGTACTTTGAATCTGGTTGATCCTAACCCAGGTGCTTATGGTGGAAGTGTACCAGATGGTCCTAAATCTTTATTAGCAGAACTTGGTCGTGAATTCTATTGGGAAAGCCACAGAAGAACGGATCTTGAGCGTTTCGGAGTATTTGGTACGATTTGGCAGTACAAACCAACCGATAATGCTACTTATCTCTTATTCCCAATTCCAAACCAGGCTTTGGCAGCAAATCCAAACCTGAAACAGAATCCTGGTTACTAATAATTTTGATTTCTGATTTACATGTTGTTTTCATAAAAGAAAAGGCCCCGTAAGGGCCTTTTCTTTATATATATACCTCTACCCATTTAGAAGAAACAGCTCTCCTGAAACATCTCTATTTTACAGCGTCCTTTATAACTAACTGTTTAGATATAAAAAGCTAACTTCCCTTTATTTTTCTTTATTTTGAAAGTTATTTGCCATCTATTTTTATGATTTATATGAACAGGTATTATAAGTATATCACTAGTATTTTCTTGCTTCTCCAGATATCCTGTACTCACAAAAAAGAACAGACATTATTTCAATTGATGGATAATACAGGCATCAATTTCAGGAATGATGTAGCGGATGGTAAACGTGAGAATAGTTTCTTGTTCCGTAATTTTTATAATGGTGGTGGGGTTGCTATTGGCGATATCAATAACGATGGACTGCCCGATATATTTTTTACTTCGAATATGGGTGAAAATAAACTTTACCTGAATAAAGGTGATTTTAAATTCGATGATATAACCGCCAAAGCAGGGTTCAAACAAGACAGCATGTGGAGTACCGGAGTGGTATTTGTAGACATTAATAACGATGGCTGGCTGGATATCTATGTTTGTAATTCAGGTCATATGACCAATGGAAATCGACGCAATAAGTTATATATCAATAACCATGATAATACTTTTACCGAGTCAGCAGCCAAATATGGCTTAGACCACAAAGGATATACTACCCAGGTTTCCTTCTTTGATTATGATATGGATGGTGACCTGGATTGTTTTATCATTGATAATAGTCCCATTCCTGTAAACCAATTAGGCTATAATAATAAACGTGACCTGCCCGAAAATGAATGGGCGGTGGGTGATTTCCTGAAAGGAGGAGGTAATCATTTATTTCGCAACGACAATGGACATTTTACCGAAGTAACCAAAGAAGCCGGTATCCATAGCAGCCTGATTAGTTTTGGTTTGGGGGTTTCTGTAGGTGATATCAATGGAGATGGCTATCCGGATATTTATGTATCCAATGATTCCTATGAAAGAGACTATCTCTATGTGAACCAGAAAAACGGAACCTTCAAAGATGAGTTTGAAGACAGGATAAAGCATACCAGTTTCTCTTCAATGGGATCTGACTTAGCAGATATCAATAACGATGGACTCCCGGATATATTCAATACCGACATGTTGCCGGATGATGATTACCGCTTAAAAACCACAGGTGCATTTGATAATATTGATCTATTCAATACCAAACTAAAAACAGGCTTTTACTATCAATATGTAAAGAACTGTTTACAGATCAATAACCGCTCGGGTAAATTTATTGAATCAGGAAATTACAGCGGGGTATCTGCTTCCGACTGGAGCTGGGGAGCTTTACTGTTTGATATGGATAATGATGGATTCAATGATATTTATGTATGCAATGGAGTAAACAGAGATGTAACAGATCTTGATTTTATTGAATTCTTTGCGAATGATGTAATACAGAAAATGGTTTTGACAGGAGAAAAGCAGGATGTTGATGAGGTATTAAAACATATTCCGCAAACGCCCTTACTAAATAAAGCCTACCAAAATCAGCATGATCTCCGGTTTATTGATATGGCAAAAGCATGGGGCTTCTCGCAACCCAGTTTTTCAAACGGGGCTGCTTATGGCGACCTGGATAATGATGGTGATCTGGACCTAGTAGTAAACAATGAAAACCAGCCTGCTTTTATTTACCGTAATAACAGCCGGGAAATAAATAAAAATCATTTTATCGGACTCAAGCTGCAAGGCAATAACAAAAACACCTTCGCGATAGGAAGTAAAGTAAATATTTACAGGGGCAATGAAATCATTACCCGCGAATTAATACCCAGTCGTGGTTTTCAGTCATCTATGGATTATAAATTGATTATTGGATTGGGTAAATCCCCTGGTATCGATTCAATGATAATCATCTGGCCAGATCTTTCGGTTTCTTCTTATCTGCACCCTGCTATAGATTCGGTTTATGTGATCAAACAGGTAGAAAAGAATAACCGCTTTCATCCTTTTAGTAAACAATCCATTCCTCATTTACTTGATTCTGTAAAATCTGTTTTTGAAAAACATGTGGAAGATGGGAATATCGATTTCTATTATGAGCGAAATCTTCCTAAAATGTTATCTCGCGAAGGGCCTAAAGCTGCCTGTGGAGATGTGAATGGTGATGGATTGGAAGATGTATATATTGGAGGAACATTTGGGCATGCCGGTCAATTATACCTGCAAAAAAAAGGCGGCGGCTTTGAAAAGAAACCAGAGAAAGTTTTCGATCAGTTCAATGACTTTGAGGATGTAGCAGTATTGATGTTCGATTGCGATCATGATGGCGATCTTGACCTGCTGGTTTGTCCCGGTGGTAATAACAATAAAACAGATAGTCGCCAGATGCAATTGCGGCTGTATAAAAATGATGGCAAAGGAAATTTTAGTATAGATGTTAATGCTTTCCCCAATACAGGAATGAATATAGGTATAGCGATCGCCGAAGATTTTAACCATGATGGATTTCCCGATTTATTTATTGGTGCAAGAAGCGACCCCAGAAACTATGGGGTAGATCCTACCAGTTATCTCTTTGTGAATGATGGAAAAGGCCATTTCACAGATATTGCCAAAACAAAAAACCCTGAAATCGCGCATATTGGAATGGTAACCGGCGCTGCCTGGGCCGATATTTCAGGCGATGCAGATAAAGAGCTGATTATTACAGGCGATTGGATGGCGCCAAGAATCTTTAGCTTTAAAAAAGATCATTTCGAAGAAATTAAAACCAATTTATCAGATATGCTGGGTTGGTGGCAAACGGTTACGGTTGCAGACCTGGATGGAGATGGAAAGAATGATTTAATACTGGGAAATATAGGGGAGAATTTTTATCTCCATCCCGATGCAGAACACCCGGTTAAATTATGGCTGAACGATTTTGACCAGAATGGTTCGAGCGACCGGATCATGACCAGTACCATCAATGGAAAAGATATGCCCGTGTTTATGAAGCATGAAATGGAAGACCAGATCCCTTCACTCAAGAAAAAAAGCCTTAAACATAGAGATTATGCCAGTAAATCCATACAGGAATTATTTTCGGCCGATCTCATCAGTTCCTGTAAAGTAAAACAGTTTAATTATTGTGCATCCATTATAGCCTTTAATAAAGGAAACGGACAATTTGCTATACAGAAACTGCCTGTCGAATTAGAATTGTCCTCTATCTGTGCCATACATTGTACTGATTTAAACGGGGATGGAAAACCAGATATTATAGTAGGCGGGAACGAATATGGGTTTCTACCACAACTCGAAAGACTTGATGCCGGAAGAGGCGCCGTACTATTGAATAGGGGAAAAGGGGTTTTCAAACTACTAGATGCTGAGGAATCTGGCGTTGACCTGGATGGACAAATCAGGGATATACAGGAGATAAAAGGAGGGTCGGGCAAGCAATTACTTTTCTTAAGAAATGATATGTTACCTGTACTCTTTCAACAAGGTAAACCAACAATCGCAAATAAGACACAATAAAAAAACAATCCGTAATCGGTATGTTGCCATCATTGAGAAAAATTACACTGCTATACATTATCCTGCTAACAGGTGCTTGTCGTTCTGGTTCTGTTAAGGAACCTGCTGCTTTCGAAGTACTGGATAGCAGTCGTACTGGTTTACTGTTTACCAATAAGCTTACCCCCACACAAGAGTTTAACATGTTCAAATATATGTACTTCTATAATGGTGGTGGAGTAGGAGCAGGCGATTTTAATAACGATGGCCTGATCGATGTTTTCATGAGTGCTAACCAAGGAGATAACAAATTATACCTCAACAAAGGAAATCTTCGCTTCGAAGATGTAACTGCTGAGGCTAAAATTCCACAGGATGGGGCATGGTCAACAGGTGTTTCGGTAGTAGATATCAATAATGATGGGTTACTGGATATTTATATATGCAGGGTGGGCGACTATGAAACCCTGCATGGACACAATCAACTATTGATTTGTAAAGGGATTGATAAGAACGGGGTACCATTTTATGAAGATGAAGCCAAGCAATATGGTCTTGATTTTTCGGGATTTAGTACACAAGCTGTTTTTGTAGATTATGATATGGATGGGGATCTGGATTGTTTTCTGCTGAATCATTCTGTTCATAGAAATGGAAGCTTTTCGCCCCGGAAAAACTTTATCGGCACATATCATCCTCTTTCCGGCGACAGACTTTTTCGGAATGATGGAAACAAATTCACAGATGTAACCAAAGAGTCAAAAATCAATAGTTCTTCTATCAGTTATGGCCTCGGTGTTTCTGTTTCCGATATTAATCTGGATGGTTATCCTGATATATATGTAGGAAACGATTTTCATGAAAATGACTATCTATATATCAACCAGAAAAACGGAACCTTCAAAGAGGAGATCAATGATCATATTATGCATACCAGTCAGTTCACGATGGGAGTGGATATTGCGGATGTGAATAATGACGGATATCCCGAAATCATTTCAATGGACATGCTTCCTTCTGATCCCTATATTTTAAAACGTTCATTGGGGGAAGACGAATATGATATTTTTAATTATAAAATAGCCGCAGGATATAATTACCAGTATACAAGAAATAACCTACAACTCAACAGACGAAATGGGATGTTTAGTGAAGTGGGGCTTTATTCTGGGATATATGCTACTGACTGGAGTTGGGCACCTTTATGGGTTGATTTTGATAATGATGGATTAAAAGATCTGTTTATCTCAAATGGAATACCCAAGCGGATGAATGATATGGACTATGTAAATTTTGTATCTAATGAAGAGATTCAAAAAAGCATATCTGCTAATAAAGTAGCAGATAAGGATATGGCCCTGGTTAACCGATTCCCGGAAATAAAAATACCCAATCGCTTTTTTAAAAATAATGGGGACATGGTTTTTAGTGACCTGAACTACCGTGTTGACAAAGATAAACCCACTTACTCAAATGGTGCAGTATATGCCGATTTTGATAATGATGGAGACCTGGATATTATTGTGAATAACATCGGAGAAGCGGCAACTCTTTACAGAAACGAAAGTAACGATGCGAATACAAAATCCTACGTATCTATTTCATTAAAAGGATCGGAAAAAAATATAAATGCAGTAGGAGCTAAAATTATAATATATGCAAATGGGGGTATTCGTACCTATGAGAAAAGTCCGGTAAGAGGATTTCAATCAAGTATGGAGGGCCCGATACATATTGGCCTTGACAAAACGAAAGTTGACTCAGCTTTTTTGATCTGGCCTGATAATACTTTTCAAGCCATTCTATTGAATGCTGCAAAACCTAAAATGAGTTTTGTTTATCAGAAAGGATTACCGGTATTCGATTATCGAAAAATTACTAAGCATTGGCCGGAACCCACAAAACCGATGGTGGATATAACAGCTCAAACCCAACTTACCTACAAACATGAGGAAAATATTTTCGGGGAATTTGACCGGGAGCCATTGATACCCCATATGGTTTCTACCGAAGGCCCCGCTTTAGCAGTAGCTGATATTAATCATGATGGAAAAGAAGATGTATTTATTGGCTCCTCCAGAGATAAAAAAAGTGTGGTATTCCTGCAAACAAAAGAAGGTAAATTTAAAAAAATACCTATACCTGCTATCGAAGCAGATAGTGCATATGAAGATGTGGATGCGAATTGGGTAGATGTGAATAATGATGGTAATATGGACCTGGTTATTGCCAGCGGCGGAAATGAGTTTTTTGGTCCCGACCCACATCTCCAACCAAGGGTATATCTCAATAATGGTAAGGCAGGTTTTACCCGTTTAGAACATGCTTTCGACAATATTTATCTCAATGCTTCCTGTGTGGCTGCCAATGATTTTAACGGTGACGGGGCAGTGGATCTTTTCATTGGAGGACGCAATGTACCCGCTGAGTATGGTAAATCGCCCAGATCTTATTTATTGCAAAATGATGGGAAGGGACACTTTACAGATGTAACTGAAAGCCTGGCAAAAGAAATGCTTGATATAGGAATGGTAACTCAGGGCGTTTGGGTTGATATTGATAAAGATGGGAATAAGGACCTGATTGTTTGTACAGAATGGAACGGTATTTATGCTTTTATTAATGACCATGGACATTTTACAAAAAAAGTATTGACCGATAAAAAAGGGTGGTGGAATTTTATTTTACCGGTGGATATTAATCATGATGGTAATATAGATATTATAGCAGGTAATCTTGGCTTGAATAGCAGATTAAAAGCAAGCGATAAAGAGCCCGTAAAATTATATTATAACGACTTTGATGATAATGGCAGAAAAGAACAAGTGCTAACTTATTTCCTGGAAGGAAAAGAAATACCCTTTGCGAATAAAGACGAGCTTCAAAAGCAGATACCCATGCTTAAAAAGAAGTTTTTGTATGCCGAAGATTTTGCCAAAGCCAGTCTGGAACAGATTTTTGGCAGAGCAAAACTGGATAATTCAAAAATATTAATGGCGAATTATTTTTCCAATGCGATATTGATAAATGATGGCAAAATGAATTTCACTCTTCAGGCATTACCCTGGCTTGCACAATTGAGCCCCCTGAGAGATGCCATTGTTGTAAATGCAAATAACGATAGCCTTCCGGATATACTTACCGCCGGTAACTATTAT
>Ga0316218_1000982_pt1 | contig 34039 bp, 46 predicted proteins | sample TBH18003metaG_FD_203634 | JGI IMG/M metagenome (GOLD analysis project Ga0316218, IMG submission 203634) | Freshwater microbial communities from Trout Bog Lake, Wisconsin, USA - TBH18003 | ecosystem: Environmental > Aquatic > Freshwater > Lake > Hypolimnion/Profundal zone | place: USA: Wisconsin...
AAAGAAATAGCACAGAAACGCAGTAAAAGACGTAGTATTACGCTTGTTCGCAAAGTAAGTTAAGATTCACCACTACCAATTGACTATAAGCGATCGCATGAGCGGCCTTAAATGCGTACTCACCATCAACCTTATCCCAAACAGTTTTAGCAATCTCTTTCCAAGTCTTGCCTATTAGGTGTCTCTTTGCGGGTCTGATCACTGCTAGGAACATGGCCAGTCTAGGAATCGTATCCACAGGCTCTGGCATTTTAAGCAAGGTATCATAATGATTATTAATATGGATTAACTGCGCACATATTGATGGATCATAGAGTTTAGTCCAATCAGGAGCCTGCATTAATTTTACTAAGTGCTCTTCACTCTTGACCTGTTTGTAGACATGTACGTTAAGCAAGTCTAGTTTCATATAGCCACGATCCTCAGCAACTTCATAGTCTAAACTAGCTGATCCTGAGAATGGATCTACAGGTATATCAGTAGCATAAACACCTGTGTTATGACGAACTAATTTACCATCACGCAAGATACTAGCTGGCGTGACATCTAACAAGTTCAATACCTGTTCACGATCCGCAAAGTCTATATCAATGTCTGATTTAAATTTCATAGGTATTCTGGCGGAATGAAATCTGGACCAGGAGTGCCTGGTGCTATGCCTATACTTTCTTGTGGTTGTTGTAGAGATATTTCAATCCTATCTATTTGTTCTCTCAACCTAGAGACATCATGACTGATCAGCGTGACTTCATTGCGTAACAACAGCAATTCACCTTTGATTTCATCAAACAATATTCTTAATTCGTCAGCTATCATAATTGATAATTTCCAAAAATTTTGATGATTTCTTCAAGTTCTTGTTTCATGATTGAGTTAACATTTAGCAACATAGCTTTATTATGATACGCTATCTGTTGACATTTGTCAAGCTCATTTTGCGTCCAGGGCATGGAATTTATATGATTAAGTATGTCAGCAACGGCCTGCATCCTTTCATGCATGTCAGCGATATCATCGTAGTCTTCTGGCCAAAGATCGCTGTAGGTTTTAAATCCTAGGGTCTTGAGATTTTTTACATAATGATAAGAACCAAAAACAACAAATGGTATGCCTGTCAACAATGCTTTGATGGTTTTTTCTGTCAAGTGGAATTCATCATGATCGTAAGCCATAGTTTCGCTGACCAACAATATCCGTGATGCATTGTAGATGTTAATTGGTATGCTGGTACTAATGGTATAGAATTGTTTGATTGGAATCCATGGATTAAAATTATCAAAATTAATCTTTATATCTAATTCTCTACTGGGTTGGCCCAATTCTCGACCGTCAAAGTTTAATATATAGTTGTCAAATGTAACTGTGTCTTGTATGATCCTAACTAGATCTGTGCGCCAATTCCTGTCATTTGCAGTGCCAACGAATGCACAAAACGTCATGGGTTTATCTAAACTAAAAATATAATCTTTGTCTTGGAAATAGTCTATTAGATTATGCGCTGTTGCACGTTTGGTGTAGTCATATAAGAAGTAACTATAATGTAATATCTTATACTCGATACCAAAATCAAATTTTGATTGATTCCAGGTACCGTTAGAAACAAAGACATATTTCTTATCTCGTGGGTAATTGTAAAAGTTGAAAGATACGTGAAATCCTTCTGTAGGCATTTCAATGAATATGGTCTTGTCTGGAGATTTACGTATGGCCTCTAGATCATAGTAAGGAATCATAGCCACACCATTGGGATCAGCAACAAAAGGATTGGCCACTATTTTACCTGTGGTTAATGATTGATATTGGCAGTAAGCATCTAATGCCAATATGATTTCGTTGAATACATTGTTATTACAGTTGATAGGGATCATAATCTTTAAATTGTCTAATAATATCGTCCATCTGTGATCTAGCCACATCACCAATATTTAACAGTCTTGTTTGGTTATGGTAAGCGATTTGTTGGCTCTGATCAAATATGGTTTGATCCCAGGTCATGGAATTTATATTGTTTAATAATTCTACTATGGCTAATTGTCTTTGTTTAACGTCCATGATAGTATCATACGCTTCTGACCATAGACTGTCATAGGTCTTAAATCCCAAGTCTTTTAGATTTTTATATACAGTATATTGAGACAGCGTATCTACCATGGTCTCAAAAGCAAAGGTCTGATTTGTAAACTGAATCACAATCTAGCTTCTTTTAAAATACTTTTGATCCATTCAGTATCTGCTACATAGTCTTGGAAACGTCGTTGCCAAAATTCTGGATCTATCCAAGGTAGTATCAATCCAATCTGTTCGTCATTGAGTTGTTCAAGAAACTCCACACCCGTAGCACAATTAAATACAATCCAAGGACTAACGCGGCCATTGGCAATATGATGACAAATCCTATTTGGATTACCGTATCTAAAATAGTCTCTAAACCCGTTAGCAAACTCTTCATGTTCATCTGCATAATCCTGCATCTCCTTTAGTGCTCGTTCTAGTGCATCTTGTACTGCTTCTTTACGCATATAGCCTCGTAGATATTCTAAGTAGACCTTTTCATGGCACCAATGATCGAGTTTTTTGTTTTCTTTGATAACCCAATCAATGAACATCTTGGGATTGACTGCACGTATATTGACCATGTGACGACCAAATTTGACAAAGGCTTTGTAGTAAGGACTGGCCACAAAATCAGCATATGACTTCATCTTAGCTGAACCTTGTGTCATTTCATAGAAACGCAAGTATGCCTGTAAGCCAAACTGTACACCAGTTTCTTTTTCTTCCTGCCAGCGTCGTTTTACTTCACAGAGATGCACCGCAAGGCTAGATTCTTTGCGGAACTCTTTTTCACAATATCTACACTTATAGCTCGGACTTGATTGTTTTGTCGTCGTATCCGAGACTGCGTGCATATTCTGCAATAGCTCGTTTGTCATTGATTTTTGCCAATAGATCTATTTCATCTGTTTTCATATTAGGAAATAATTTAGCCAAGAACTTTTGACTTTTGTTATCTCCTTCTTTCTTTTTACTCTTTAGCCAATAGTGGAATTGATTTCCCATCTGTGGGCTGACTGTAGTACAGGCCAACCATTGTAATTTAGGATGCCTATTCAATTCAAAGAAATGTTTATTTACATTTTCGTTGGTAGCCATTAGATAATAGGCCTGCATGTCAGCACTGCCTGACACATTAGCACCATATTTTAACATGAGATATGTTGAAAACTGTTTTTTCTGTTCATCGGTAAACTTGTCATAGTACGCACGATCCTTGCGATCAAATGCTGCCATTTCATTACCAATGTATAATGGATCTGGATTACTCATCTTTTATTATTAAGTGAATGGCCGATGATATTAACTAAACTTTCTAGCTGATCGATCCTAGCACGCAATCTATCGATGATATCCTGTTGACGGTGTACACGATCTTGTAATTCAGAGAATGCGGCTGCGCTTTCCTTTAATTTCTTTTCATGGCTGAACAAGTTTGGACGGACGATATTTGGGTCCATTACTCGTTTCTTTTTCTGTTTAAATTGTTTTGGGTTAAACATCATTATGTTCCTCAGAGAGCTTATATATAATTATACATTTTTCTACAGCTTCTGTCAAGGCTGGATTTAGGTTACGTTTTGAATATATTTCATTCCACATGCGTTGTTCGATCCGTTCTCTGGCCTGCCAACTCTGCCCAATCATCACACGAGATTCGATCGGTGCACCAGCTTCACGAGCATAGACAGTATCTCCACCATCTGGGCTTTCGTATATATAGGTCGCGCCTGGTTTCAGATTACCCATTACCAATGCCTTATGACACCTGCTATGATAAACAGGTTAGTGATGATATAAAACAACACGATCATGGTACGTATAAAAGCGATACGATCAGCTTCTTGATCTGTGCGTCCTTCTTTTTGTCCTAGGGCTTTAGCCCAAATGCGCCAAGCGTGATTCTTTACCATATTTTGCTGTAGTCTACTACTTCGCTCTGACGGCTGATATCCTTGACAAAGAATGCACACATCGGATGATCACCTTCTGTGATAGGAACAGCCAACATCTGCCCAGGTTTGAGTTTTGGAAAGTACCATTTAACGTCTTGATAGATGTCTACTATTTCGATTGGGTGGAACTCAGGTTTAAAACTACCTAATGGATTGAATGTGAATACGTTAAATCCTCGATCATTGATTGATGTTAAAGGTATGACTTCTAGGTCACCAAAGTCTGGTTCACCGATCAGTATCTGCCAATCCACAGGCATCTTGACTAGGTTACCACCAATGTTCAATACCAACGCTGGACTGTTGAAACTTTCTAAGAAGATCAGTGGGATAAAGAAGTAGTCAGGGTTCTTTGGATCGCTGTTATCTAATATAGCGAATCGTAGATCCTCGACTTCATCTGGAATCTCATTCATTTCATATGCGGTGTTTTCTAGTGTTAATATGTAAATTTTAATGCTCCTTTAAATTACTTTGATTGCCAATCTGCTTTTTCTACTAAAAAAGGATATGAGGCATCTTTATAAAATTGTTTACGTTTAGTTAAATGCCGTTTGGCAAACTTACATGTTGATGTTATGTCCCAGATCTGGACGAAATCCTTGTCTTCAGCCTTACGTATGCCACGCCCAATTGACTGGATAACTCGAACGAAACTCTTACCAGGCTCCACAAGCACAAGATTAAAAATTCTAGGGATATTAATACCAACAGCAGCAACACCATAGGTAGCGACAATAACTTTGTCATCCATGCTTGCAACGTCATCATAATGTTCTTTTCTATCATCTGCTTTAGTGCCTCCTGACACAAATACACTATCTTTGATACGATCTACTAGAGCTTTACCTGGTGCTAGTCTATCTACCAGCACGAGAGTGTTACCTGACTTACGTATCGTTTCTACTAATTGGGCGATGTAGTCTAATCGTCCTTCTGTTTCAAGTAAGTATCTCAACTCACTTTGATAATCTCGATATTCTACATGGTCAACTAATTGTAGAACGTTTACATGACATTGAGCTAGTACGCCCTGCTCTTGTAATTCACTGGCACTTAATCGGCCGATAACGTCACCTATTGAGCACTTTAAGCTAACAAATTCGTAATCTTCTTTAGGAATCGTACCGGTTAACCCCCACCTGATAGGTATATGTGCCATTACACCAGTAAGCAGAGTTTTAAGTGCATCTGCTTTGGCCATATGTACTTCGTCAACCATAACACAGACAACATCCTGTAGGAACTCACCGATGGTGATATCTACTTCATGATTGCGTGATCCTTTAAGTAGGATATTCAAGCTCTGCCAAGTGCAGATAGTATGTGTACGACCAAACTCTTTACGGTCTCCAAAGTACACTCCGACATCCAGGCCCATGTTCTTATAGTCAGCTTCTGTTTGTGTCACTAAACTCTTGTTTGGAACTATAACGATAGTACGTCCATGTGGTTCACAACAATGACTCAGTGCCGCAGTGATCAGTGTTTTACCTGCACCTGTTGCTACTTCCTGTAGACATTGTGGGTTGGCTAAGAACTTGTTGATGATCTCAACTTGATAATCTCTAAGAACGATTGGTTCACCGGCCATTGGGTGCTTGGCTGGCCAAGTGATATGTTTAAATGTTTCTTCTGTTACCTGTTCAAAGTCATACTGAGTTTTATATTCACGCAGATCTTCTACTTCTAAACTATAACCCTGCTTGTCTAAGTATGCTATGACTTCTGGTAATAGATTGATGTAAGTGCTACCACCCAATTGGAAGAATGCCACTTTACCGTCCCAACGTCCTAGACGGACTGCTGGTAAGTAACGTGCACCTGGGATCTCAAACTTAAACATGTTTGAAAGTTCTTTGCGTTCATGTAAATCTAGGCCTTCTATCTTTACATTAACTTCATCTCGGATTATTAATCTAGCTACAGCCATCAATCTTCTCTTAATTGGCTCGCGCCATAGTAAATTATTTTTTCTGCTCTACGGGTCCAGTCCATCTTCTTACCACCAAACATCATTTCAAATGTTGTGACCATCAATGGTACAGGCCAGTCCCAAGTTTTTGGAATCTTCTGAGCATATACTACTTTAACACGATATGGATCATAATCGCTAGTCTTAGTCTTACCGTTTCTGTCAAAACGCACTATGTCAGATTCATCAAAGCGACTCAAATCTATTTCCATCATGGTAGGATTGTAAATACAAACAGGATATCGATCAGTCTGTTCGGCATAATCAAATATCATGTTAAGATTATCTGCGCTTGGTTGTAGGTGTACTGCGTGCTTGGTACTGATATTACGCAAAGGTTCAGCACAAGTAACTAAAATACTGTCGTCTATAGCGTAGCCACCTAGTCCTGAATAATCAACTAATCGAATCTTATTGTCTAGACTAAAGCCGCCTAAGTGTTCATTTATGTAACTTATTAAACTGTCAGCAGCATTAACTATTGTATATTGATCATCTTGTTGGACCAGTTTAATCTCATATAGTTGCTGTTCACTGACTAGTATTTTGTCAAATAATTCTTTGACAGCTGGTGATATATCAAATGCAGCCAATTCACCCCAGGTATAGATCCAATTGACATTAGATTCAGTTATAGCCATGTACCACTGTTTAGCGTCACGATCATATCTGACAGAGCCTTGGCTTTCTTCTTTATAATGATGTAGTTCTTTAATCAACATGTCATTATAAGGGAACTTGACAATAATACGTCCATCTTCTATCCAAATGGCTTTGGTAGTGTCTAGTTTACGTACAGGTATACGGAATTGTGGATTCTCAACTGGACTAACGTCAATGCCCAACTTGGCAAACTGACGACGGTACTTTAATACCAATTTACAAGCTAAGACAGCTTGTTTTTCAGTAAGCCCTGTGCCAAAGCTGGTGGTATTGGCCATGCTGTTGACTATCTGTATATCATAACGTGCCAGACTTATCTTGGTTACGTTAGGCATGATCAGGGCAGTAATGCCCACTTCATAGCCAGCTAGGTATTCGAGATAGTCTTCCACATGGGTATAGGTTATCATACTATTATTATACCTTAGTTAAATGTGATTGTCAACTGAAAAAGAAGCCCAATGTAGTTGTACACTGGGCTTTGAGGCCACTGCACCAGGAGCTAGACAATAGGAGGTGCGATGGAAACTTGTTACATTATATGTATATATTCATACGACTGTAGGATGGTGCTAATCTTGAAATAGCCTAAAACCAATTTCAGCGATGGCCCAGCCTACAGTAAAGCTACCTAAAATACCTTTGACAGCCTGTGGTAGTAGTGTATAAGCTGCTAATGCTAATGCGATAAATCCCACACGTTTTACATAGACGTTTGACATTATTTTTTACTCCTATAATTATTACCAGTGAAAAACATACCTAATACGACCACAGCTAACCAACTGTTGAAAGTCAGTTCAATGGTATGTACAGCACCAAACAAGGTATTCCATGCCCAGATGGTTGCTATGGGTCCAAAGATCACTAATAACACTACCAAAACTACGATACCTACTATGCCTAGGGTTTCTGCAAAATCCATATTATACTCCCTTCATACAAGTTGTTGATGCCAATGCCGTCCATTTTAATGGAAAGCTCTTCTTAAGTTGTGCGATTTTAATCGCCATACGTAAACTGACTTCACGTAGACGATTTTGATTTTCATTCATAAAGTCAATGATTAACTCTTCATCAAATTTATCAAAACCAAAGTCACTGAACAATTCACCTGTACGTGCGATCTGTTTGATACGCAAGACTTTATCACGCAAAGTATCCAACGTCAAGTCCAGATAGTGACAACGTGATTGGATAGCATCCAAGTGGTCACGTGTCTTTTGGCTTTTCATCTGATCAAACTTAAGATTGGTAATAAAGATCACACCACCCTTGAAATCAAATTGGTCTGGAATACCTTCATTACGTAGGCTGTGGCTATCTGCTAACCATGAGATACGACGTTTCTTACCTGAGTCAAGTGCGCCTTTAAGCAAGTTCAAACATACGTCATCAAGTAAGATGCTGTCACAGTCGTCAAACACCACTACTGAGTTTTCGTCACTGTATTTGTAAAGTGCTTTATATAAGCCTAATGGACTAGCAGTACCTTTGATCATTTCACTTTTAACTCTACGACCTGAGATCTGATCGAACAAGTTAGCACGATCAAGCTCTGCTTCAATACCAAAACTTTTACCTACACCCGGAGGGCCTGCTACGATCATAGCACGGATATCTCCGTTTAATACTGCCTTGGTCATGTCATGCAAGATGTCAAACCGTTCTGCGATTTCTGAGATACGTTGTTCGTCATCTTCTGCATTAGGCACTATTGGTGCATCAACAGCTTCAACCAGTTCGTAGTCCGTAGGTGTTGCTACTGAAACACGGATCTTGTCCTTACCAAAACGACCAGTACCATCAACGGTCACATAACCGCCTTTGCTACCCAATTGGAATTGTTTGATGAGTGGAAACACTTCATCTTTTACTTCTTGATTACGGTATGACCCGTTTTTAATTTTTATGAATCCTGTTGTCATTGTTGCTCCTTAAAAGTTTATAGACTTGTGAAACCTGTAGCGGTTTTCTTATTGTTATAATAGTATAATAGCACGTTTTTGGCCGTTTGTCAACCAGATTTTGGGTGCTGTAAGTCATTGATTTTATTATACGAAATCGTAGGCAAATTCGCCTGTATCACCAATAGGATGCACTTCTACTTTACCCAAGCCCAATGTCTTGCTTAATGCATGGAACACTCTACGGGCTTGATCTTCCGTAATTGTGCTGACAAACAAGGTACCGTGCCAAAACTCCATAGTCACGGACTTGTCAAGGGTAATTGTTACTAGTTGTTTTATTGTAGTTTCAAACATTTTAGCTCCTTTTCTTATTGTCTATGTGTAACATTATACACTAAAACAACCAAAAAGTCAACCAAAATTATGTGCGGAAATACTTGAAAAACCACTCGGGTGGATGTGCTTCTGCACCACCAAAATGTATGCCAAAACAGGATATCGGCAATCTTGATAGATTTAAATAGGCTGTGTTTCTGGCTGAATTCATGGCCTGCGTGTTATAGTTAGGTGCTATAGCTGTTTCTGTGATCCTGCTCTTCCAAAACAAAGGAATATCTTCAGGAACGAATCTATAGTCAGCACCTTCGGGATCTGCATTATAAAGATTCATAGTAGGATTACAGTTGGTCCAAAGATTGTCTCGATCTGTGAATCCAAAACGTACTTTCATATTGCCATCTAAGAAACCTGGGGGAATAAACAAAGGTGGAGCAGTGTTACGCACAACATCACCGGTATGTATGTATCCATCATAATGGCGTACCATTTCACGTATAGGTGCATAGTAAGTAGCTGGTAATGTATAATGCCAATGATTGTATAAATCATCTGGACGGAACACTAGTTCATCACCATAGTCAGCATCAAACCAATATCTTCGCATGCGTGCGGCTTTGAACATGTGGATGCCATCAAAATTATCCCAATGGAATTTAACAAAATTACCATCTTCAGTCAATTGACCATTGAAATGACGACTCATACGCATCTGTTCTGGCCAATGGCTATAGTAGACTACAGCATGAGGGTCTGGATCTGCTTGTAGATTTTTAATACCAGCCGCAACCATGTCTAGATCATAGTCGATGAATATGTGATCATCATTACCACCAAACCATATGACTTCATTGTCATCAGACAATATTTCATCACAGGTCTTGCGCCAATCTCTAGTATGATTATTACGATAGTGATGTAGATCTAATTTGTCGCTAGGGAACAGCTCTTTACAATATGCTTCTAATTCCTGTTCACGGCCAGCATACTCAGGACCTAGAGCGATATAGAAATGGAATTTCTTGACCAATGGCGCCAGCACAGCATAGCTGGCTAGGCAGTATTTGAATATATCAAATCTATTAGATCTTGGTTGCCATGGTCCACGCCCATTGTCATAGGGATAACCTATACGATGATCTGTGATTTTAACGTTAAGGACTACTATCATTAGATATTGTTTGCGTAAGTATCTAAAACTTGATAAATTTCGTGTGCCACTTCCATATCCCAGAAGCAGTGTTGATTTAATGCATCAATCAATGATTGGTATTCTGGAGTTGCAAAACAGTAGTGACCTGCTACTGTGATCTTTTGTTGGTCTTCTTGGCTAGCTGTCCATTTCTTCCAACGACCACTGTCTAATACTCGTTGAGCGAATGGAATCCATAGATTATCAAGTTTGTATTGTTTGGCTAAACGTTCTAGTAATTTAGTTTGAACTACCCCTAGTTGTGGAGCGATATTCATAGCATGTACACCTACTGATTTACGTAGTTGTACTTGTTCAGCTGTCAAATAGTCAGCATTGTGTTCTTTAAGACCTACACCATTAGCATTGGCCACTTCGACCAGTTCTTTTACCGTGTCAGCATAAAATCCACCAGCTTGATGATCTTCAAAACACAAACTGCCTGTTTGCGCTACTACGAATTTCATGTTAGGGAAGTTCTTAGCAAAGGCCACGTCATTTTTATATTTGATCGCACCTGCTGCTACACCTACATTTTCTTCCGTGCCAAATTCAAAGCGGATATTGGGATTGAGATCTAAACAGAATTTAATCAGTTCTTCAGCGATACCATATGTATCATCAACACGGCTAGTATCGATGTGTATTAGATCAAAACCCTGTTCAATATCATAGGCGATGGTTTTTTTAGTGGCGTCAACTGCATCACGTAATGGCAGTGATTTTTCAACGTCTAAGAAATATGGACCACAATGATCACGGCATACTAATAGATAGTCTGTGTTGTTTGTTTTTAATTGTTCACGCAGTTGTGGAGTCGTCATTACATATCCGCTTTCTGCGTCAATTTGATTACGGCTAGCGATCAACATCAAAGGATATTGCTTGTCGTGGCTGTAGTCGCACAATGTATTAATAACTTCACGGCTCATTGGCCCAAAACCTAATTTAGAATCCATGTTTAATTCCCATTTTATCCATAATATACACGCAGGCATCCATCACAGCACCCTTACCGCCTTCGCGTGGTGTTACATAATTAGCAGCCTGTATAGCTGTTCTCCAACTTTGTGCTGGGGCAATACTCAATCCCACATGAGGAAAGATTTTTGCATCATAAGGTCCGTCACCCATGAAGACTGTTTCACTGGGATCTCCTTTACTTAAGATCCAGTCCAATCTATCTGCTTCTTTAACCATGGTCACAGGAAACTTCATATGTTCAGTGACACGATTGTAGGTGATAGGCCAGCCATTTTCATCAGCACTGACAAACTCAATCTCAATATGGGCACGTAGCAATTTTAATCCATCGTGATCATAATTACCAAAGGCTTTGAATGGTTTCCCATCTTGACCCCAGTAGAGCATGCCATCATTTAGGACGCCATCAACGTCCATGATAAATCTTTTATACATCTAATACCTTTGAAAAATGTAATTGTGCTAGTGCTACTAAGAACTTGTCAAATGGTGCTTCATGTAATGGGCTCATGTTTAAGTAGATGATTGGCACTAAGGTTTTAACTTTACGCCAATCTAGTCCTCTTGATATGACCCAACGTTGCAACATGTCTTCGTAGACTTTGACATCTTCTACACTAGGAATTTCTAGTGTAACATAGTCATTCTTTTCTTTATAATTATAGTGTTCGTGTTTGATATCTTTATAACTTAAATGTAACCCGCCTAGCATTTTAGCCAGATCATAATATTGATCGCCATATAATTCACCAGCAAAGTCAGTGCGCCAATCGATAGCAGTAAAACGATCTTGCTCATGTTCATACAAGTGCATGACGTCTAAACTGTGTAGATTCTGGCCGCGTTCATAGATAGTGTTATCAAAGTGCAGGTCACCGTGGATGAATTTCCATTCATAATTAGAGCATAGCATATCCCAATCAATCTTGTCAAGATATTGATCGATACTCAACACTTCTTTACCGTTTACCACACAGGGTTCTGACCAGTCGCTGTATTTGACACGGAACTGTTCTACACGTTCCATAGTTTTATCATGGTAGAATTTACGGCAACAGGCTTCTGCTTGATCATTAGCTGGTGCTGGTTTCCAAAGTACTTTTTCGCACCAATCAAGCATTTTTTCAAATATCTCTGGTGTGTATTGATTATATACGATATCACCATTAGCATAATCATGTACTAGGAAGTTACCTGCTACTTCTACATTGGCTGGCATGGCTTCTGTGTTACATTCAGCTCGTTTGACACGCATTTCTGCTTGTCGGGGATTGGTCCAAAATTTTATAATTTTACCATTATCATTGTAAAATAATTCATCTGGTTTAGGAAAACTAACATCAGTGAATTCACTTGATAGTTCTTCCCATTTTTCGTAAGTACCAAAGTCTTTCCAACTGCGGATGGTATGAGCTTTTAGGTCCATGCCCCTAAATCCTTCATAGGTTTCTTTCGCATGTCGAGCCTGCAGATTCTTTAGATACTCATCATCTTTTACATACATCAAACCAATAAAAGCGTCGACTGCTATCTCACTGGATTTTTTATTGTGTACACTGACTATTTCATCACCTTCACGTTCGACCCAACAATAATCTTGAGCGATAGCTGAATCTACCGGATGTACTCCGATCCAGTTATGATCTAGTTTATCTTCAAAGTTAAAGTCAAATAATGTATCACAAGCTAACCACATGAATCCACCACGGATATATTTGCTGCACATCTGTATAGTTGTTGCAGGTCCTGTGTCGCCTTCTGCATAATTGTCGATGTCTACGAATACAATATCTTTATCTTTATGTACAGTACTGACATAATCTTTAACATGTTGCCCCATGTGGCCACAGGCAACAACAAAACGTGTCGTGTCATCAAATTTTTCCATGATATGGCTGATCAAGGGTTTGTTATTATAAGGAACTAGGGCTTTAGGGATCATGCGGCTAAATGGCCCCATACGACGACCATAACCGGCAGCAAGGATCAATACCGTGAGTTTAGTTTTGTTCATGTTCTGATGCTATCCTTCCGTGACCTCTATTGGCTGAATCTTCTAAACGAATCACGTCATCTAATTGAGTTGTACTTGCTTCTGTATAATGTAAATCATCATGAGCGATCATGCGATGGATTGTACCAGGAGGTGTATGGAATACTGCACCAGGTTCTAGTTCTTGTACTATTAGTTCAGATTTGATTTGAGCTATTTCTTCTGTTGAATAACCGCCAGCTAGATAACGCTCACAGTCAAATGGTTTTGGATGATATGCTAGTGCACCTCTTCCAATGTGTAGATGTATTGTTTCTGATTTGTATTGATGTACCTGTAAGCTGGTTACGAAACCTGCTCTTAGGATTAGTTCTTTAAGTGCAAATGGGTAAACTTCATTACCACCTTGGAGCCATGTTTCTTGCCCCCAGGGTTTATGTACTACGTGGCAGTCTTCAAGTTTATAGAATTCTACAGTCATCATTGATCCTTCATTGAACGGCAATATTTTAGATATTTATCAGGCCGACAATTTAGGATCTTAAAACTTGGTATTAACAGCAGTCACTAAAACTATCAATCCAACGTTTAGTACAAGCCTTGTCATTTTCAGCACAAGGTGTGTCAGCTTGCTGTTGTGTTTGGACTGGTTTAGCAGGAATGCTTGCGACCATAGCTTGAGTCGCTAAGTCAGATAAATCTGCTTGGTTTTCCATGTTACTTCCTTTCGCCTTTTGGGCATGGTTAAAATATAGTGATTGTGTCACTATAAGATTATTTAGTTAATGTGGCAGTTTTGGTGCGTGCATAGCGTCTAAAATGCTGTCTACAGCATCATACCAACTTTGTGTAAAGTCGATACCAGAATATACCCAATCGCGTAAGTCCGGAACGAATGCTGTAAGTATCAGGAATGCACTGACAATCCAAAATATGGTTTCTAGAGTGACTGTGAGTTTTTTGGGTTTTAGTTCTTTGGGTCCATATAGGCAGTGACGGTAGTGATACCATTCTTCTCTATTTGGATTACCGTGTGTACCCCAGTTGCTATCTCTATTATCCATGCAAATATTATACATGAATAATAGAGAAAAGTCAATGGGTTTTTATCGTTTGTAGAAAACGTGACTACCAATTTGGTCCACTACGTGATGTGGCCAACTTGGATCTATTTTGACATCATATCTATGAAAGTATAGTGTATCGTTACCCAACGCTTCTATCCGTCGGTTTTCCAGATATACCCTCCGAGCGGCAATGTAACTGATATTGTTTTGACTGATAACTCGAGTCTTATCTGTTTTACTATCGCACATCCAGCTGAACTGGCAGACTTTAGTTTTATCATCAGCTACTGTAGTCTGTGCTACTACAGCACATAAGTCACGTGGAAACAATCCACTACGGGCACGATTAACTGTCACCTGTGCTACTGCCATCTGCCCTTCCATTGGTTCACCATTAGCTTCATAGAATACATTACGAGCAAGGCAACCAAGTTGTCTCTTGATACTAGCTTCTTGTTTCTTGAGCATGACTGCTACTCGTTTGTTGAAACTTTTTGATTCTACTTCAGCACTACCTACTGCTGATGGTATTCCTGTTGTTGCTGTTACTGCTAAAATCGTTATGGACATTTTTGCCCAGGTTACGAACTTTCTGTGGAACATCTCAAACTTCTCAAATCGTGAGATATCTCGCATTGGCTTCCCTCCTGTTTTAATTATTGTCTATAGGCTGTGATTACCTTAAGATTTTACACCAGTCGCGTTGTTGCGATCGATGTAGTGTTGACATGGTTTAGTTGGCGTTCTCAATGCCACTAAATCATAATCGTTAAATGGAGCTAAATTCACTCCTGTACTTGATGTGTGTCTATGACACTGTTCTCTCATTGTGCAATATCTCCCTGCGCAATAGTATCTTGATTCGGTTTCATTGTTGTTACTCATCCTGAATCCTCCGAACGTAGTATTATGTAGCCATATGAATCTGGACTTTTATGCGTACTTTATTCTCAACAGAATGAGATAATTAATCTATTCCAGACCTAGGACCCCTTGATTTGACTGTAAGAACTTGTGTCTATAGAAATTCCATATGTCATATAATTCATCACTTTCGTAACGATTTATGGCCATTTTTAGGTCACTTAGAGCCATAATTTCATCAATATAGGGGTGGTATTTAATCGACACTGTATCAGGTGTATGTCGGTATCCTAGGCTGTTGATCCCTTCTAATTCAAGGTACGTTGGTATCAATCTTTCAATCAAAAAGGTAAAATTTGGTAAACTTCGATCATGTGCATAGTTGCTTAAACCTTCACCAAATACCTGATGTTTGAATTCAGGATCCTTATCTGCTTCAGTGAAAAGTTTGCGAGTGAAGGCCATGAACTTTTTCCAGAACGCTGCACTACCTACGATGTAGTTAGCAAACACAGTTCTGTCTTTATCTAAGACCATGGCTTTGACATCAACATCACCGTAACCAACTTTCTTTAAAAAGCTCGAGCCAATGGTTGATATATTCGGATGATGGATGTCGCCTTGTTCCCAACTGTTGGCAAAACAGGCTTCATTTAGTATGCAGGGATTTAACAGATAAACATCATATCCAGGATTATCATTGATGAACTTAAATACCTGTTCACCTGACAAGTTGGTTTTCTCTTTAAACTTCCAGCTGACGAATCCCCAATAGTCTAATTTTTGTTTGACGATTTTGTTGTATTCACGATCCCAGACATCCCATTCACGTAATTCTGGTCGGGGATTAGTAGTGTTGTCTAAGGGTGTAAATGCTGGATCGCAATGTGCTTTAAGTTCTGGCTTAAAGTATATTTGAAAAATCTTCGTGTTGTTTGACATACTTTTCTATATCCTTTGAAATATCTCTTGATTGTGGTATAAAGTAATTTTCTAATTTCCACTCTAGTGTTTCTTTATTTGTGATATGATGGAATCCCCAATTACGCTGACGATCTATTAAAGGGATCTGTGTTTGTATTTGTAACTTGCGATCAATCTGTCCTTGATCAAATGGGCACCACCCATAATAGAATATCACTAATTCATCTGAGTTATAAGTTTCAAAATGCCTACCAGGTACTGGATATCCTGACCCATCACTGTGGATAGCTCTACCACGACGTTCTGGAAAGTTTTCGCGGAAGGTAAATCCATCAGTCTTTTGTTTATATAAAGGAAGATCATGGGTCACTGGGCGTTGTCTATCACAGTCAACAAAAAACATAGTAGGTAATATTAGTTGTGTTGATCTATCATCTAATATACTGTAGTTGCCGATCATCAGCTCTGTGACATTAAGACAGATTTTCCAACCTGGTATGCTTTTCTCAATGTCCATAACTTCATAGTCAATATTATCTGCTTGGAAGTCTAGATTACGACTGGTTATGATATCCCATGTAGGGCATAACTCTCGTATTATCTCAACACTGCGATCAGTCGAATGATAGTCAATCATCACTCCATGATCAAATATCTGCCGATGATGATTGAGAAACCATGGTAGCATATACTCTTCATTATAGAAGTGGCAGAGGATAGTTTTTTTCATCGTTTATTGATGTAGCCCTAGTGCAGTATTCAAGGCTGCGATAGCTGATTTGATATGTTCATGTGTTTGGGGATGAACATTTTTCTTTCTAGCCAACCAAGCTTCGTGTGCGGCTACCACCGGTTGGATCGCAGGGCGCATGTCACGGCTTATTGGCTGTTGCTCTTTCTTATAACGATCCATCAATTGATCAAATGTAAATTGATGATTGGTACCTGCACCACCACCTGGACATTGTGTTTGTATTTGCATCTTGCGATTGATACTGGCTTCTTCTAAACTAGCATAACCATAGTAGAAAATAGCCAGATCAGGGTACGTTGGCGCAACACCAGGATAATGCCTGCCTGTAGCTGAATATTGTACTGGATGATTGTGTATACTTCTAGGTGCACGTGGTACACTGCCATAGGGTTGATTCTGTGCGAAATCATTTACTATACCATATCCCCACCAACGTTGTTGATATAAAGGTCTATTGCTGTCTAAGAAGAAAGGTTCTTCACGACGTTCCATGTCTGTAAACATGTATTGACCAACATATATCTGTCTTGGATTCATGTCATCATTTAGATGATCATAATTACCGAACAAGAATTCTGTAGTATTTAAACAAACACGCCAACCCTGCAAGTCACGTTCTGCATCCATAATTTCCGAATCAACAGCACCTGGGCTGAAATCACCATTGCGGCTGGTACGTACTTCCCAAGTTGGACAAAGTTCTCGGATTATTTCCACTGAACGATCATTTGAATGATAATCGAATAGTATACCGTGATCAAATATCTCACGATGATGTTTCAACCAGAAAGGTAATAACCATTCTTCATTATAAAAGTGACTGAGTATAGTTTTCTTTGCCATATTATTCTACGTTTATTTTTGGAAAATATCTAATAAAAACGTCACCATCTTGGTCACGTTTACCCTTGATTTTACTTTTAATTTCTGTGAAGAAATTCCAAGCCAATGGTACGAATACCACTTTAAGATCTTTACATTGATCTAATACATCGATCGATTCAACTGGTATGTTACTACCTGGAGCAAATAATCCCTGTTTAAGTGGATTGTCATCGATGATAAAATCTAGATACAGCTTACCAAAATTGATCAGAGTATTACCTTTGGCAGCTGCACCGTAACCAGCAAGTACATAACCTTGACCTCTATAGTCATCTAATACTGCTTTAAGATCTTCAACTACCTGTTGGCAACGTTCTGCATAGACTGTGTAGGTATTTAAATCTTGTAATCCTGCTTGCTGCTCTTCTGCCAACACTGCATCAACTTTGCTTGTATCTTCTGCTTTTTTCTTAAATACAAACATATAACTATTACCATGGATAGGTGTTTTACGAATATCGATCAAATATAGACCAGCACGACGAGCCAATGCGCTCATGCTACTGGCATTGAAGAAACTTAGGTGTTCATGATAGATAGTATCAAATTCATTATTACGTACCATATCTGCTTGACTGGTTTGGATAAACAATACGCTGTCATCATGCATGATATCTCGACACTGTTGTAAGAATTCTAGCGGATAGTCATTGTGCGCAAATACATTCTGCGCTGTGATGATATCTAACTGTTTCATCTTATAGTGGTAAACATACTTTTCTTTGAAGTAATCACAGACTACTTCATGATTGGCGTTGCTTAACTTGTGTAGATTTTCAGCAGGATCAATACCATAGGTCTTTAGGCCCAATGCCTTGAAACTATTCAACTGGCTACCATCATTACAGGCGATGTCTAAAACTGTTTTGGCAGCTGGTGCATATATCAATGTTTCTTTGGCGAACCAATCAAAGTAATCACGCAGTGTTTGGCTTGTGCCAGACACATACAAGTAGTTCTTAAATAGCAAATCTGGATTAACAGCATGACTTAATTGCAAGTGTGTACAGTCTGTACATAAATTTAATTTCAATGGAAATTGTGGTTCAGCTTCTTCTGCTGTTTTTTTGAAACTGTTAGCCAACGGTTGTTCATTTAAATCCAGTGCTAGTTTTAATCGTTCACTACCACAGCACAGACATTCTTTTAGTTCTTTTGCATTATCCATTTATTGTTTTCCAATCATAATTTATATAATCATCTCTACGTTCTACACGAGAATGTGTGTATCCATTGATCAAACTATCTACTATAGTAGCAGGAGTTTCTTTAAATGTAAATCCATAAGTTGTTTCAAACAAAGTCGTATCAAGTGCGAAGTCATAGACATTTGGTGTATTGCCTTTATCTACTATTGGCACTGCTAGTTTAGTACTTACTACTTCAGCGATCTCACCCACTGTAGTATTGAAACTGCTTAGGTTATAAATTCCTGCCTGTGGCTGTTCGATGATAGCTTCTATTGCTCGACATAGATCTTCTAATCCCAACAATGCTCTGTTGATATGTTTGTTGGTTATTACTATTTCATTCATAACGATAGCCGTGCTATACATGCTGTTAATCATGACATCAACACGTAGATTAGGACTCCAACCATTCACAGTGCCAAAACGTAAGCCAATGATATTACGTCCTTGTTCAATCAACGACTGTGCATGTAGATCTAACGTGTATTTGGTTAGATCATAATGATTGACTGGGATAAAGTGTTTGACCTGTTCTTTATGTACTTCTCCAGGTGCGCTGTTGCCATAAACTGAACTAGAACTAGCATAGATCACAGTAGTTGAGCTAGGCAACTTATCTAATAGTTCAGTGAAGTTCGTGACATTGTTTACCCAAGGACTTTTGACATCACCTAAACAGCTTTTAACACTGCTGTGACCAGCTAGGACCACAACGGTATCGTATTTAGATAATTCTTCTTGGGTAAGATCATGATAGTCTTTGATCTTGGATCCGCTGTTGCTGTTATACCAACCAACATCAACTGAATCTACATTATAATTGTTGGCCAAGACTTGACGCAGTCTACTTCCGATATAGCCATTACCACCTAATACCAGTATGTCTTTCATTAGTCAATGATCATCATTCCGTTAGGCGCGATATTACCTTGTAGGCCTACTGTTTCTAATTCGACTAACTTATCCTTGGGAAGGAACTTGGCCATAGCATGTTCATTATCGATGTATTTTCCTGCGTTGAACGTAGGAATCATGATGCCAAGGATGTCTTTGTATAGCGTCATAGTATCAATTAATAGGTCAGGAGTAAATGACCATAATCTTGTTTGATACAATTGATTGACCCCTGTAACTTCAGATGGGATCCAGCTTGGTTGTGGTTTCTTAAACACATATTTGTTTTTAGTATTGGCATTGCTAAAGTTTTTAATATCAAACTTGTCTGTTACCTGATAACGACCGCTGAGTTTAAAAATGCGATCTGCGTCGTCGATCTCTTTCATCATGTCTGCATCGTTGGCGATATATGTCAGAGCTTTGAGCATACCAAATGCTTCCATAGCATTCTTACCAATGTCATAGTTAGTGACATTGTTGTGGAAGTATTTGATGTCTTCATCATCACTGTTGTCGATATAATAGTCAACGATATCAACGAGCTCTTCGAATTCATCGCTGGTATCATTCTGCACATCAACTTTACTGTTGTCAACTAAGATGATAACTGCGCCTGGAATATATTTCTTAGCACTCTTAGCTGTTTCTAATGTTTGCTCAATACGTTGTTGTGGAGTATAGATTCCATAATTGCTGTAAACTGCTGATGTTAGCAATACAATATTTTTAGTTTTTGTTTTTGTTATTTTAGCCATTTATTTTCCTTTATTCGCAACGTAACCAGCGTTCATTTGCCAGTGTCCATTGTACTACTTCACCGATACGTTCTGTTAAACTAACCTTAGGTTCCCAACCTAAACTGCGCATGTAGTCACCACTCAGCGCATAACGCAAGTCATGTCCTGGGCGTGAGCTATGGAAGTCAACCATTTCGTACTTCAATTCTTTTCCTTGCGCATCAGCGATGATCTGTGCTAGTTGCAGATTGTTAATTTCTTGTTTACCTACTAGGTTAAACTTAGGACACTTAGCATCACCATAGTCTGGTTCTAGTTTAGTATCGTCTAGGCCCAGCAAGAACAACATAGCATCTGCTACATCTGCCGCATGTATATAGTAACGGCTACCTGGAATAGTTTTACTTGCATCACTGTGGATAGTGATAGTGTCACCATCGTTTACCTTACGGATACACATGGGAATAAACTTTTCTGGGTGTTGTCTTTGACCAAACACGTTCATGGTGTGTGTGATGTAGATAGGCATCTTATAAGTGTTTTCAAATGCCACTGCTAGTTCTTCACCGCCAGCTTTGGTAGCTGAATATGGATTGCTTGAATTATATCTATCACGTTCACCATAGTTAACACCGATTGGTGCTGGTCCAAATACTTCATCTGTTGAGAAATAGATGAAACGTTCTAGATTTTTAAGTTTGCGTGAAAACTCTAAGATATGTCCTGTACCAACAACATTATCCATGACGAATTCCATTGGATATTCGATACTACGATCAACATGGCTACCTGCCGCTAGATGTAATACATAGTTTACATCACCGATATCACGGGCTACCATTGGGTTAAGTTCTGCACGTAGATCATGGAATACTACCTTGACTCGTTTACGAGTTTCAGGATCTAGGTCCTGTGCCATATCATTTAAGCGATTAAGATTACCTGAGAAGTCCAAACGGTCTAGGCTGACCACATTCCAATCTGTTTCTCTTAGGATTTTTTCAATAACGTGATGTGCGATAAAACCCGCACCGCCAGTCACTAAGACGGTTTTTGACATTGATATCTCCAAATATTGTTGAATTTACTGCTTTTTAGTATTTATTTTACTAAATTGAGGCAGAAAAATATTATTGTGCTACTGTATTTGCTACTTTAGCTTCTACGTATTCTTTGATAAAACGGATAGCTTTACGGCTGCTGTCAAAAACGTATTCTGTAGTTTCGTCATTTTGTACCAAAATGACGACGAATCCATTTGCTGCTTTTCTAATTTCAATTGAATCAAACATGTTTATTACTCCATAATTATAGATTGTTACTGTAATACTATAGCATGAAATCAAAATTCTGTCAACAAAAAAGCCCACCTTAGTGAGCTTTTTGGTTAAACTAAACTATCTACAAGGGCAATTATCAAAGCCACGACTTCTACAATAATCAGCATAGTCTTCAAACTCCCTGTTGGTCATCGTTAGATCTTACCTACTAGATCTAGGCTTGGAGCGATAGTAGCTGCGCCTTCTTTCCATTTAGCTGGGCAAACTTGTCCATCGTTCTCTGCGACATATTTTGCTGCCTTTAATTTACGTAGTGTTTCATCAACATCACGTGCGATAGCATTGTCGTGGATTTCTGCTGTCTTGATCACGCCTTCTGGGTTGATGATAAATGTGCCACGTAGTGCTAGTCCTTCTTCTGGGATATGTACCCCAAACGCTGTAGTTAGGACATGTGCTGGGTCACCAACTAATGGGAATTCAGCTTTGCCTACCTTAGGACTGGTTTCGTGCCAAACTTTGTGTGCGAAGTGCGTGTCTGTGGTGACCACATATACTTCAGCACCAATCTTTTTAAATTCTGCGTAGTTGTCTGCTGCATCTTCAATTTCTGTTGGGCAGTTAAATGTAAATGCCGCTGGCATAAAGATAACTGCTGTCCAACGACCTTTCCAATCTTGTTCTGTTACTTCAACGAATTTACCATTGTGGAACGCTTGCGCCTTAAATGGTTGTACCTGTGTATTAATCAAAGACATAATTTCCTCCTTTTAAATGTGTGTCTTACATATATTATATATGCAAAAAAACCTATTGGTCAAGTGGTTTTAATAGGTTTTGCTTATTGAATGATTTAATGGAGATAATAAGAAAAACTAATAAGCAGTAATGATGGGTCAAGAAAAAGCCCCACATAAAGTGAGGCTTTTTTGCTTTCTTTGATTAATATCTATAAGTATCTGGTTTGAATGGGCCATCGACACCAACGCTGATGTATTTTGCTTGTTCATCAGTTAGTGTGGTCAGTCTCGCACCAATCTTATCTAAATGCAGTCTCGCTACCTTCTCATCTAGGTGTTTAGGTAATAGATATAGTTCACCAATCGTATAATCTTTATAGTTAGTGAATAGTTCTACCTGCGCTAATACCTGATTGGTAAAACTATTTGACATGACATAGCTAGGATGTCCTGTTGCACAACCCAAGTTAACTAGTCTGCCTTTGGCTAAGATGATCAGCTTGTGTCCACCTGGCATGGTCACATGATCTACCTGTGGTTTGATCTCGTCCCACTCACAGTCTTTTAAGCTAGCGATATCGATCTCACTGTCAAAGTGACCGATGTTACAGATGATAGCATTGTCTTTCATACGTTCCATGTGTTCGTAGGTAATGACATCAATGTTACCTGTGGCAGTTACAAAGATATCTGCTTCACTAGCAGCTTCATCCATGGTAACTACACGATAGCCTTCCATTGCTGCTTGCAGTGCGCAGATTGGATCAATTTCAGTTACCCACACTTGAGCTGATAGTGCTCGCAGTGCGGCCGCTGATCCTTTGCCTACATCACCGAAGCCTGCTACCACAGCGATCTTACCTGCAATCATAACATCTGTTGCACGTTTGATACCATCAACTAATGATTCACGGCAACCATACAAGTTGTCAAACTTGCTTTTTGTCACTGAATCGTTGACATTGATAGCACGTAATTTAAATTTACCTGCTTCGATGGCTTCACGGATCTTATGGATACCTGTGGTCGTTTCTTCAGTAACTCCATAGATGCCATCTAATAGATGTGGATAGTTAGTATGAATACGACTGGTTAGATCATGACCATCATCTAAGATCATGTTAGGTGTCCATCCATCTGGACCTGTGATTGTTTGATCAATACACCACCAATATTCTTCTTCTGTTTCACCTTTCCAAGCGTAGACTGGAATTCCTTGTTCTGCTAATGCCGCTGCCGCATGATCTTGCGTTGAGAAAATATTACAGCTTGACCAACGCACTTCTGCGCCTAAGGCTACTAGTGTCTGTACCAACACCGCTGTCTGTATGGTCATGTGTAGACTACCAACGATACGTGCACCTTTAAGTGGTTGTTGATAGTAAAGCTCATCTTTGATGGCCATCAATCCTGGCATTTCTGTTTCGGCTATGGCGATTTCTTTATGTCCCCACGCAGCTAAACTTATATCTTTTACTTTGTAATCCATATTATTCCTTGTGATGTTGCCAAATTTGATCAGTGCCGCCTAAGTGACCCCAATCACTGTCTACAGTCATTTTACTGCTGATACCGCCACGTGGTCGATATTCAATTTCTATACGAATACGATCCGGAGCATATACTGCCTTGAGATCCTTATACATGACATCTAGTGCTCGCTCATAGCTAAGACGTGTGTCACGATATTGGAATATGTATTGTTTAAGGCTTTTTAGTTCAATGGTCTTTTCATTACCATAAAACCAAATAGTGACATCACCAAAGTCTGGTTGGTTGGCACCACCTAAGAATGTAAACTCAGGTATGTTGATACGTTGTTCATACCCTTTGGCTGCATTAGGTAGACTTTTTAGTATGCCACTGTCTATGCTGTCCCATAACTTCTTTTCACTCATTCTGACGCTGGACCTTTAGGACCTTTTTGTGCTACTGCTGGGTCACTGAACTTGCGATTCTTACCATTAGCATAAGCTGCTTCTGCTTGAGTCATTAGCTTAGTGAACTCTCTGCGACGAGTAGGATTGTCGATGAATGATGCGAATCGTTTCGCTGTTTTTGAAAGATTAAAGTTACTGTTAGTTGCCATCTGTTTATCCTTGTTTGATTTTGTTTAAGTATTCTGCGCCAAATATACCTTGGTCGATTTCAATCAGTGCTTCAACTGTAGGCTTATTTGCATAAGGTTTACGATTACCATTTTTATCTGCGATAACACGTTTGCTTGCGATTTCTCTGGCTCGGATAGCCCCGGCTAGGATCATACGGAAACGATTACCCTCAAATGGTTTGATACAGTTATCAATGTTATAACGTTCAACGGTGTTGACTGCTTTGACTGTCATAGAATACTCCATGTGATTGAATATACTTAATTATAACTGAATGTTAACAGAATGTCAACGTTTTTGTCTGAGTTTTGTTGGTTTGTTGCGTTTATCTCTGGCGGGTGCTATTTCGATTGGTTCATGATGTTCTACTTTGGTCAGCAGTTCTAGCATAGGGCCGGTTTCAAAAAAGTTTCTTGCGTATCCACCCATCAGTCCAGTTCTAAATTGGCAAAGTAAATTTGATCCTTTGGCGATCTTTTCACCTTCTTGTGGTTTAGTCCAAATTTGTATAGTACGACTGTTAGCACTTGATACTAATCTAGTGTCTAAATCCAAATGCTGCATGGCTTGATATAAGTTATCACTGAAACGCAAAACCTTGTAACTACCTGTTGATACTTTATCATCGAGTTTAACTACTTCTACATTTTCTAATTTTTCACCGCGAGCAAAGAAGTTAGCCGCATCTGTCAGATGTTTGACAATTTTAGCTTCTACGTTTGGTTTTTGATTTTTAACTATCTTTTGAACTTGGGGGTATACTACCTTGTCATAGATTTCAGTTAATAGATTATCGTATATGGTCTTTTCGTCAAGTGGTGCATCTAGTAATTTACGATACTTGCTGATATCAATATCAAAACCAACTTGGAACCATTTTTGTAATGAAGGGAATTTTAATCCTGAGATCTGACCTAGAGTTTTTGAACTATAGGTTTTAAGACTTAGCAAATCAATTTTTTCGCCATCGATACTTAGGGTTAAGTCAGCTTTGGTTCCTCTCGCATCAGATGTGCCATCAGATATTACATTAATTTTATTAGTATTTTTGTCTTGGATCACACGCTCACATGAGGCCTTAACACTTCGTGATTCATTGATATACTTGACCGCACTGTTTAATACTGCGCTTAGGTCTGGTGCTAGACGATTAGTTTTTATCTGTTTGATAAATGATTCTGACGACTTTCCTGGCGCTAGTCCTGTAAACTCCAGTTGGTCATTCTTACCTATATTCTTATTGTATGTGATTGGACTTGATAGTTTAAAAAGATAATTCTTTCCTTGAGGTTGTGCGTCACTGGCTTTGATTACAGTTAACACCTGTGCTGATGTTATAGGGTTTCCAGCATTAAGGAATTTAGTTGACATACTAAACCCCATGAACAGTTCAGCTAGATGTCCAGCATTGTAAGTTTTTTGACCAGCTAGTTGTGTGAATTCTGTACCTTTATACAGCACGCCCCATGGTGCAGTTTGGCCATTTTTAAGTATGATATTTTTAGGCAAATAGGATTTAATGTCTTCAGGGTGTTTTAATGCCTGTTTTAATGGTTTAGACATAGCAGGATTAATCAACACTGACTTGCCAAATTTAGCCTGATATTCAGGTGATACAGCTACAGGTTTATTGTTGTCGATGTATTGTAGTAATATTCCTAGGTATTTGCCCTGATGTTTGGCCAACTCCTTGGGATTTAGAGATGCTTCTATTAGGTTGATTAAATCACGCATGATACAGTATTTATCTGCGTTCTATATCATCTTCTTCGCAGACTACACCATATTGTATTTCAACTATTTTACAGGGTCTATTGTAAGGATTGTACAATCTATGCCAGGATTCTTTGCTAATCCAATGATGGTAGAATGTATCTAGCTCATAGGTCCTATTGAGCTCTGGACTATCTTCCCATTCTGTTTCAACACAGCAACGTCCTTCCGCTATGAACCAAAACTCCCAACGATCCCAATGACGTTGCATGCTAAGACTTTGTCCAGGTTCTATGGTAAGTTCTTTAACTTTAACCGTTGGCATTTCATGTAATACACGCCAATAACCCCAGGGACGTATAGTTTTAGGGGCTTTCCATTCTTCTAATATCCAACTGCTTGAATTCTTTTTATCGTATCCGCCTACACCAAATTGGAATTCTACATCTTTAACTGACATTTCTGGAATGTTGTCTTGAGTGCGATCGCCACCATTGGCAAAGATAATCTGACTGTTGGGATATAAAGTTTTAACGTTGTGAATGGCTTCTATAGCAGTACCGTCTGTGTCATTAAACAGTATACAGTGATCTACCATCTTGAGATTTTCAATGATCCTGATACGTTCACTGCTAGGCATGAATTCACGACCTTTTTTCTTCCTTAACCAACTGTCACTGTTGACACCAACTACTAGTATATCTCCTAGGCGTTTTGCATGTTTGAAATAGTCTATGTGTCCTGAATGTAAAGGATCAAATCCACCAGTAACTAATACCACACGATTAATCATTTGTTTCTATAGCTTTTTCTAGTAGGAGGTAAGGGTTTAAGCAGTTGGGTGCCAGTGGTAATTACATTATTTTGGAATATAGTGTGAACATTTGAATGTTCTGTCGTGTTGAACACTCCTGTGGATTCTGTAACCGTTACTGGTGCGCCACGTAAAGGTTCCCATTGACTGATGTAGTCAATAAAATATAACTCTTTATCTAACCATGGCATGACTATTTCTTCTTGTTTTAAATATCCGTTGGCCATAATGCTAGATACCATGCTAGGGTGTAATAGATTTTTATCAATTAAATCAAACCATGTGGTAGTTTTTGGATCCATTGGAGCGATGTCTGTTTTATATACAGCCATGTGGACCCACGGATCATTGAACCTTTTTAATAGATATGCATCGCGACAATCAAATCCATTGACAGCTAACATGTAGATCAGCATTATTGGAGTATAATGATAGTAACACCCACTATGGCCCCTGCTGAACTGTTTACTGTATTCTATACCAGTGTGTTGTGGAATAGTCAACAGTAACATGCCATTAACAGTCATCTGGTCATTCCAGTTTTTTAATGTGCTTAATGGATCAGTGCTGCATTGTAAACAATCATGCGCCCACATCAAATCGATGTTAACAGGGAATATATGAGGTTCTGTAAAATCTCGTTGGATCTTTTTAATATTTGGTAGATCAGGAACTGCTGATAGCTTGGACCCATCTCTATCTACGGCAAAAGTATTAAAATTATAAGGTTCTGGAGGGTCATTGTAGTTTTCTAAGGTAGCCCACCATACAGTGTCTTCACCTGTGCCACAGCCCATGTCAGCTACATTCTTAAGACTTTCTAAGAAAGTATCATATTGACGTATAGTTTCTAATATATGTAGACTGTGTCTAGCCAATTGATGCGTCCTCCATACCTGCTGTTCTTAAACGAGTTACGTGTCCTAGCATGAAGTTCTTGCTTTCAAGCCCTTTCATGATACCTAACCATTTATTTCGTAATAGTGCCACTTCATTGATGATGGTTTCAAAGTCGATTACTTCGTCCTCACCATCGACATACTTTTCTACATCTCGCGATGTAAGAGCTCGTTGATAGTTTTCTAGATATTTTTGGAAGTGTGTTCTACGTATCTTGCGTAGACGAATATTAAGATAATTGAGCACCGCTTCAATTTCTTGCAATTGATTAAAGCGACGCTCAGTTATACCGGGCAGGCCAGCTAGACTCTTTTCTATGTTACCATAGATTCCAACTTCTGTTTTAGCTTCATCTAACTCTCTTTCGTAATGTTCAATGAAGTCTGGAATTGCACCAAGACTAGCAACTATGCGACTATACCACATTAATAATCATCGTCCTCGTCATCATCGTAGTCTGATTCTTCGACTTCATCTTCGCCGAGATATTCTTTAAGACTACGTTTGAGATAACTATCGGTACCTGCGAATGCTTTAAGATCACGTTCAGTTATGTTGTGATCAGCTACGATTGCCAACACATGATCGGCAGCCGCTTGTCGATCCTTAGGAGCGATGTACTCTTTACAAGTTAACCAAACTTCACCTAATGCATCTAACTCAATGCTCATTCTTCAACTCCTTCCTCTGGTGTTGTTTCAACTGCTGTCGTAGTTTCTAATAGTTTAGAATTGCTGGAAATATCTTTCATGACGATGTCTAAACAACCTTCTTCATTCGATTCCCATGCTTTGCGGAACTGTTTAATTTCTTTACCATCAGCTGATTTATAAGCAAGTCTATTACCGTCTTTAGCTAATAGACCTTTGGCTTCCATCATATCAGTTAATCCACTGTATGGATTCATGCCTGTTTCATACGGAATCTTAACTTGTACTGATTCAAATGGTTTAGCATATCGAGTTTTCATAACTTTACATGCTGCACGGATACCTTTGACTTCTGATATCTTGTTACCATCTTCGTCTTCTTTAAGTTTGAGTTTGCGCATAGCAACTACTATACTTGAAGCGTAGATAAATCCCTGACCACCCGAAATCTTATCATCTGGGTCAAACATGTCTTGGCTAGCGTAGGTATGGTTAGTTGCCACTAGGCCAACATTGTTACTGCCAAACATATTTACACAATTACGGACCAATGCTGTCAGTGCTTTAGGTTTACGACCCATGTCACCTTTTAAATCGCCCGCTTCAAATTGATTGATGTCTGTTGGTGTTAATAACATACCTAAACTGTCAATAACGAATAAAACTTTTGGACGCTCTTCAGAAGGTAGTAGTTTATATTCTTTCATAAACTCATGTATCGTTTTAGCCACGTCATCGATCATGGCCACATTTAATTTCAGCAACTTGCTTTCATCTGTGCTTACACCTAATGCGTGTAACCAACTTTCATCTAGAGCATTTTCACTGTCGATCAAAATAACATAAATGCCTTGTTCTTGTGCATTTTTAATGATATTACCTGAACAGATATATGATTTACCTGCACCAGATTCACCAGCAAACACTGTTACTTTGCCTAGTGGAATACCTTTATGGAAGTCACTGCTGATCAGATAATTTAAAGTATAATTACCTGTTGAGATCCAATCAGTTGGATCATTGAAACCGATACCTAAGCCATCGATGCTTTTGGTAATCGACTTTCTAAATTTACTAATGTCAAATGGTTTTGGCATACTATTACATCCTTTTTAAATCGGCAACCAATGATTGATTGTTGCCTTGTAAAAAATTATTATCATACCAACGTAATTCTGTTGGATTCAATTCTAAATTAGCACAGGTATAGGCTATTACCGCGGCCTTTTCCCAGAACTCTAATTCTCCAAGATCAAACACTTCTTGTGCTATACAACCTTCACAGATAGCCTTTATATTTTCAAACCAATCTAGATATTTTTTATTGGCTTCTAACATATAATTATGGAACTCTAAACTTTTTTGATCATCCCAGGTCCAACCCATAGTAGTTTCTATAATAGATTTAACATCTTTAACATCATGTTTGATCAGTGCTTCTAACGGAAACCAAACACTAGTAGGATATTTCTCTACTATAGATGTTACCATACTATAATATTTTAATGTCAATGACTCTAAAAAGTCAATTGATGACTGTTCATAGGTGATATCAAAAAATTTATTAAAGTTATCTACTTTTGGAGTATCTTTATAGGCCTTGCCATATTCCATTTTCAAACGCAATAGATGATAAATGTCGTTGGGTTCCAATTGGACCAAACATACAGTATCGGTATCGTCTCTAGAATATTCATTAGCCACTTGTTTTGATACACCATAACTGTAATGGTCAGCACCAATGTTTAAGTGTTTGAATGAATCTAGATTAGCATGATAATAGTTATGACAATCACCAGTATCACTAAAGATCGTCTTTATATCTGTGTTAATCTTACCACAAGAATAGAGGATATGGGCCATAAGTGTACAGCCCATACCTCCATGTGGATAATCAATGATATAAGTAGTCAATTAAGACGCCTTTTGACGATTCCTAATCATTGCTAAGATGTCTTCAGCACGTGCTGTACCGCCAGCTGGAGGTGTTGCAACTGGTGCTGTAGGAGCCGCTGGTGCAGCCTCTGCAACTGGTGCTGGGGTTGATACTGGTGTATCTAATGTACCGTCATCTTCGTGAACTGCTGGTTCAGCTGAAGCTGCTGATGCACTGTCAGTTGAAGCATTAGCTGTAACTACTGTAACACCTCTTGGTTTATAGTAATTGCCCCAACGATCAGCGTCATATGCTTCACCATTTACTGAAGCTTCAAACATTTCTTTGATTACTTTTAGTTCAACATCTGTTGGTTTCTTAGGTAAAAAGTCTGCTAAGTTATATAAACCAAACTGTTCAATCGCGCCAGCTTCTTCTGCTGTTAGTGCAGATTCTTTGCGTGACCATTTACTAGTGCTGTAGTCAGCATAACCACCTTTTGATGTTTTAGTAACTGTAAAGTCTAAACCACCTTGGTAGTCTGTTGGTAGATTTTCTAGTTCTGGATCAAGCAAGGCTGCTTTTACTAGATTGAAAATCTGTGGACTGATAATGAATCTACGAATTGGGTTTGCAGGTGTAACATCGTCTTTCAAAGGATTCTCACGCACAAAACCTTGGAACAAGTATGATCTTTTCTTCCAATATTTACGACCCATATCTTCTAAACTTGGATCTTTGAACCAAGCACGTACTTCTGCTAAGATTGGGCATGCTTCACCCCACATCTCAACGCATGGTACTTGAACAGTAACTTGTTTACTATCTGCTTGACCTTTAATGCCAGCAAATGGTAAATTGATCATTGCTCTTTCTACCCAGAAGAATGTATTTTTTGGATTTGCGTCTGGAAGGAATCTGATTCGAGCATTTTGCCCTTCTGCGATGTTCCAGTGTGCATAGATAGCGTTGTCGCCACCTTGTGATGAATTACTACCCGAACTGCGTGTTTCTTGTGCTTGTAATTTTGCACGGATTTCTGCTAATGATGTTGCCATGTTATTTCTCCTTAAGTTGGTCTTAAAATATGCCTAAACGTATTAGTCATATAAAACATAATACGCTACTATTATTTATTCCGCAAGTGATATTTTTAGAATTTTTTAACCAAAACATCTGTTAATCGTTGATATCCCTGTAGATCTGGATGAACTTCCTTCCAGTATTTACATATTAACATCAATTTATTCTCAGCGTCAATGGTCATCGGTTTGAATTCTTTGCCAAACTTCTGCATGAATCTAGGATTGTCAGCTAACTGTGTGTACCATTCTGCATCACTCATGTATACATCACGCTCAAGTTCTGGTATCAATAATTTAGTAGCACTGGTCGCTACATTGACTAAATTAGGATAATTTACAATACTAGGGTGTAGTTGGCTCCAACAGCCTAACATCAGCACTTTTTTGTGATAATATCCAATAAATCTATCCAATCTGGTATAAAATCTAGCAAAATAACTGTTAATATATGCCTCTAAAGACTCGCAGTCTAATAGACTGTCTACAAACTTTTGTTCTAATATTTTATATCTATGATCAACATCATCAGGGTGTTGTTTGTCATAATAGTGACGTTCACGGAATATATCAGTCTGTAGGAATATTATATGATCCATTTTAGCTAGATCAAATTCTATGCGATCTCTAGGGTCAACACCAAATAAACATCTCTTGGTGTTATTCCAATTACCTTCAAGGCGATCTATCATCAGCCAATTACTGCCACCAGCTTTGCTGATATTATATACAGTATGTCCTTGGCTGGTTAATATAGATGCAATACCTTGGCCCGTGGGACCATATCCTTGCCCTTGATCAGCAAAGACCCCTATGCCCCAACTATCGCCCGCTAGTAATATATTTGCCATAGGTTTGTCTATTGTGTTCGAGTATAGGTAATAGCTCTTGGTACATCTGATTTACATCGATACCTGCTAGTCTATCTATTTCTCTTTTGATCGCCTCCAATCTCAGATGATTGTTATCGATAGTATCGTAGGTTTCATCGATCCAAGAACCAAATGTTTTAAATCCAAATGATCTAAGTTTTTCTAAAGTTCTAGCACCCGACATTACCAAGAATGGTTTACCGATATAAAGATTCTTTATGGTCTTTTCTGTTATCCACCCTGTGGTCAATGAATCTGTTTCTACTATGATTTCCATAAAATAATCATTATAAGGTTTACGATCACCTACTATTTGTTCATAGGTATAACTGCGATTTGGAAATATCTCATCATATACTATAGGTGTATTGGCACTGGCCCAGGCGATCTCATGTTCAAAATACTGCTCGAATCTTGGGTGCCTCAGCATACCAGATTCTTGATATGATATATAACTGTCATCGGCATGATTAGTTTGTAAATGTTCTGCTAACATGGTCCTATAGAACGTGCCTCTATTAAACCAAACAGCAAAACGTTTGCTAAAAGGTCCTTGTGGGATGTCAAAGCCTTTGATATAGGGATATAATTGTCGAGCCCATAATTCTATGCTGTCTTCATATATAACAGTTACACCGGGAAAGTTTATCGGTTCTCGGCAGAACACAGCACAACTGTCACTATTTAGATTAAATGTTTTGATAATGTTTTTAATTATTTCTACAGCATTAGTCATTCTTAACAGTACGCCATCATCGAATACAAATAAGAATCGTTTACCTTGTCCTAGTTTATGTAGTTGATATATCAATTGATCGGCAGCTGATATACTGTAATCTCTTTCAAATAGTAAAATAAAGTTAACAACCAAAGTATTGTTAACTTCTACTATAACTGATGATTTTTGATCTGCTGTAAGGTTTAGATAGATATCATAAAAAAAGTTTCTCATGCATGTACTTATCAGCCAACAAAAAAGGCACTATAAAAGTGCCTTTGGTGCTGCCTTCCCATCCCGGGGAATTATTTTAAGCCTGATAATCTTTTGAGTTGTTCTCTTTCTCTTTCGTATTGATCTTTTCTCTTATAAGCTGGTTCGTCTGTGTTTACTCCAGTCCAACCAGATTTTTTAGGTAATTCTTTTGGATTGTTTCTTTGGAATGTTGGTTTGTCATATTTGCTATAATCAGGGTTGTCTGGCATGGTAATAGCTTCGTCAACTGGTTTGACTTCTTGCATTCTGTATGAATATGTTTCACCGTCGTCACCTTTGATAAAGTAATACCCATCACCATCTCCGGTAACTGTGCCTATTTTTCCATCTGGACATTTGACTTTATCTCCAGGGTTAAATCTGCCTTCGGTTAATGCTTGTTCAAATGCCTCGTGTAGGTCACTGTGTTCTTGTTCAATGCCAGCGTTGCGTTCAATCATACGAACCCAACCACTGACATCACTGCTACCAATTTCTTCAACAGGTGCAGCGAAATCTGCTATTTCACGAGCCGCATCCATAACACCTTGTGGGCCTAATTTCATTAATAAGTCATGATGTTTGCCATGTATGATTCTCCGAATGATAGCTGACTGGATCGCTTCAAAGCCACCGTCATCTTCTTC
>Ga0316218_1000986_pt1 | contig 33959 bp, 24 predicted proteins | sample TBH18003metaG_FD_203634 | JGI IMG/M metagenome (GOLD analysis project Ga0316218, IMG submission 203634) | Freshwater microbial communities from Trout Bog Lake, Wisconsin, USA - TBH18003 | ecosystem: Environmental > Aquatic > Freshwater > Lake > Hypolimnion/Profundal zone | place: USA: Wisconsin...
CAGGGTTTTCCAAGGGGCTGTGGGCAAACGCGAAGCGTTTTCCATGGCCCCGGCGGCTCTCCGCAGCCGTTGGGTCGGAGCCTGAACTCAGGCCGCCTTTTGTCTCAAAGTCGTTGACACGTTCCGGTTCGGGCCTTGAGCAGTCGGTTCAACGCGCCCCGACTCCACAAGGCTTAGCTAGACTTGAAGTTCCTGATGGCAGGCCGGATGGCCCGGCTCGTAGCTTTTGGTCGCGGAGTCCAACACCGTCCTGAAGGGATGGGGCATCAGGTGATCCATCTACGCCTCGGGAGCCGGGGCGTTCATCACCGATCCGCCAAGGCCCGAACAGGCCAGGGGCCGAAGCGACGCGTGCTGGCATGAGATAGCGGAGGCCCCTGGCCGGCAGCGCGCAGCGCTGCCTGGCACGCGCAGCGGGCCAGGGCCTGCGTTGGGTCGAGCTGCAAAGCCCGGCTCCCGTTGATGCGAAAGCCAGCCCCCAAATTTCCTCTGTGTCCTCTGCGCCTCTGTGGCGCTCTGTGCATGATCAGTTTCTATGTGATGCCAAGGCATTTATGACCATTGATGCCGATCCGCAATCCAGTTCCGAATGGCCCGGTAGGGATCCAGGCGCCCCAGTCGTACCGTTCATCCCCGGCAGAAAAAAAGCCAATGATGTTGCCAAGCTGCCTTGTCCAGGCATATCGGCAACATCATTGGCTTTTTCCTGCCGGGGATGAACGGGGATGAAAACGATAAAGATATTAATGGCTATGTCTTGCGTTTGCGTCCCGGTTTTTTCGCCGGCGGTTCAGGCGGCGGCGCCTCGGCACCGCCTGCCTCGAGGATCATCGGCACCACCACCGGCCGGGTCTGGGTGGTCTTGCGGATGATGCGGCGCAGGGACTGGCGGATGAATTCGATGAGCAGGTCGCGGTCCTTGCGGATCTCGCGGGGGGCCTCGTCGAAGGCGTTCTTGACGGTGGCCACCAGCAGTTCGTTGTAGGCCTTGTCGTCGGACAGGACCACGAAGCCGCGGCTGAGGATGCTGGGCTCGGCGGCCAGTTCACCGGTAGCGGGGTCGATCACCAGGGTGGCGATGACGATGCCGTCCTCCTGGAGGATCAGCCGGTCGTGGATCACCCGGGCGTCGACCATGTGGTCCACGCCCTGGTCCACGAAGCACTTGCCGACCGGGACGCTGCCGGCCTCCTTGACCCGGCCGTCCTTGAACAGCTGCAGGCACTCGCCGCCGTCCAGCAGCAGGATCCGCTCCTTGGGGTAGCCCAGGGACGCCGCCAGCTGCCCGTGGACCTTGAGGTTGCGGTAGGTGCCGTGGACCGGCGCCATGATCCGCGGGCGCACCATCCGGATCATCTCGGCCGAATCGGGCCGGTGGCCGTGGCCGGTGGCGTGCACCGGGCCCAGGCCCTCGAGGGTGGTCTCGGCGCCCAGGCGCGCGGCGGTGTCCAGGGTGCGGGAGATGCCGATCTCGTTGCCCGGGATGGCCCGGGAACTGAGCACCAGCCGGTCGCCGTCCAGGACCTTCACGCCCTTCACCTCGCCCTTGAGGATCCGGGTGAGGGCCGCCATCTCCTCGCCCTGGGAGCCGGTGCAGAGCACCACCACCTGTTTGGGGGGGAACAGCGAGACTTCCTTGGGGTCGATGAACAGGTCGTCCGGAAGCTGAAGCCGCTTCAGGGTCCGCGCCACGGTCACGTTGCGCTCCATGGAGCGCCCCATGAGGCAGACCTTGCGCTTCTCCTCGTAGGCCAGGTCCAGGAGGATCTGGATGCGGTGGATGTTGGAGGAGAAGGTGGCGATGAACAGCTTGCCCGGGGTCTTGCGGAAGGCCTCGCGCAGGCCGGTCCGGCACAGTTCCTCGCTGGGGGTGGGCTGGGTGTTGAGGATGTTGGTGGAATCCGAGAGCAGCACGGCCACGCCCGCGTCGCCCAGCTCGGTGAGCCGGGCCGTCCCGGTGAGCCGGCCGTCCACGGGGGTGGGGTCCAGCTTGTAGTCGCCGGTGTGCACCACCACGCCCCAGGGGGTGTGCAGGGCGATCGCGCAGGCGTCGGGGATGCTGTGGGTGACCGGGATCCATTCCGCCTGGATCTCGCCGCCGCCCACCTTCAGCCGGCTGAAGTCCTCCACCACATGCATGTGCTTGGGACTCCACAGATCCACTTCCTTCAGCTTGCCTTCCAGGACGCCCATGGTGAAGGCCGTGCCGTAGACCGGCACCGGCCAGCGCTCCAGGAAGTAGGGCAGCGCGCCCAGGTGGTCCTCGTGGCCGTGGGTGAGCAGCACGGCGTAGATGCGGTCGGCGAAGGCCTCCAGGTAGGCGAAATCGGGAATGATGCTGTCGATCCCCGGCTGGTCCTCGGACGGGAACAGCTGGCCGCAGTCCACCAGGAACAGGCTCTTGGCGGTGTGCACGACCAGGGCGTTCATGCCGAATTCCCCGAGGCCGCCGATCGGGACGAGGCGAAGTTCATCCTTCGCGGGGGGGGTCTGCCACTGGGCGAAGGGAGGTGAGGCGAAGTCCATGAAGGTCTTTCAGGAAAGGGCGCGGAACAGGTCGAGCCACGCGCGGGGGGGGACCGCCTCGGCCCGCACCGTGGCCGGAAGGCCCTGGGCGGCCAGGAGTCCCTGGATCTGTTCGGGGGGCAGCCAGCCCTGCCAATTGTTGGCGAGGGTCTTGCGGCGATGGGCGAAGCTCCGGTGCAGGAGCGCCAGGAAGGCGGCCCGCCGGTCCATTTCCAGGCCGGTGGGCAGGGGTTCGAACAGCAGGACCCCCGAATCCACCTTGGGCGCCGGCCGGAAGGCGCCGGGCCCCAGTTTCAGCAGGCGGGTCACCCGGCAGGTGAGCTGGGCCAGCACCGACAACGGGCCATATTCCTTGGTGCCGGGCCGGCCCATGATCTTCTGGGCCACCTCCAGCTGGAACATGAACACCAGCCGCTCCCAGGGAATGGGCTCGACCAGGAAGCGGGTCAGGATGGCGGTGGCGGCGTTGTACGGCAGGTTGCCGGCCACGGCGAAGGCCGGGCCGGGGGGCAGCTCGAGCTGGACGGCATCGCCCGCCCACAGATGGAAATGGTCCACGCCCTGGAACCGCTGGGCCAGAACCGCCACGGCCTCGGGATCCAGTTCCACCGCATGCACCGGTCGGCCGTCCGCCAGGAGGGGCGCGGTGAGCACCCCGGGCCCGGGGCCGATCTCCAGGAGGCGCGGGGCCGGGCTGGCCAGGACCGCATCGACGATGGTCTTGATGGCCGATTCCTGGATCAGGAAATGCTGGCCGAAACCTTTCTTCGGATTCAATTTGAGGGTTTCGGCGACGGCAGGCTCCACCCTTCGAGCTTAACAGGCCCACCCCCCCATCAACGAACGATCCGCCAGGCCCGGACCGTCATCACCCCGTCCGGGGACTGGCAGGCGTAGACCTCCCGGGTCTGCCGGAAGGTGCGCACCGGGCGGGAGCCGGCCAGCACCTGGACCCGCCCCTCCACGGTGAGCCGCCACCAGACTCCGGGCCCTGGCCCGGGCCCCAGGCGGTGGAACCGCACCTCTCCGGCCTGGCGAAGCCCGGGTTCCGGCGGCAGAACCGGCGCCGGAACGGTCAGGACCGTCCCGGCCGGCCCTTCCCGCCCGGCGCCCTCGCCCAGGGCCCAGGTCAACGACGAATCTGCCGCAAGGGCGGCCCTGTCCCCCAGCAGGGCCTCCCCCTCCATGGCCCAGCCCCGCACCACCATCCGCCGCGCCGCGAACGCCGCGGCCCCGGTCCAGGCCAGCGCCGCCAGGACCAGGAGGATGGCCACCCCGCCCTGTTCCCCGGCCCGCGCCCTCATGGCGCCGGCCCCGGGGCGTTGCGCGGAACCCGGGCCAGGGTGAGGGTCCGGTGCAGGCAGCCTCCCGCCCCGCAGGCCCGGGCCTCCAGGTGGACCCGGACCGGCCCTCCGGGCGCAACCGGCCCGTCAACCCGGAACCCGGCGATGCCCTCCACCCGCGTCCGGGGCCCGCCCCGGGGCAGCTGGAGCGGGCCCCGGACCGGACCAGGGCCCGCCTCCAGGCGCGCCAGCGCAGGCCGGACCGCCCCGGCCGGCCCTGGGCCCAGCAGGACCAGGCCATAGCGCACCACTAGACCGGGCCGGACCACCCGGACCGGCGCGCCCTCGGCATGGGCCCGGGCGAACACGCCGGAGCCGCCCTCGCCCAGGCCCACCACCAGGGCCTGCCCGGTCCTGCCCGGCCGCAGTTCCTGGGGCCCTTCCAGCCGGGCCGCCTCCCAGCCCGCGTCCTCCACCACCAGCAGATCGCCCGACTGGAGCCGCATCGGCCGGTCGGCGCGCAGGGCGATCCGCAGGAACCCCGCCGGCAGGTCCGGAAATGGAAGGTCCACCGCCAGTTCCAGGCGACCCGGGAGGATCGCGTCCCGCACCAGGGTCAGCACGTCGCCGGTCCGGGGCGGAGGGTCCCGGGCCGGGCCGCCTGACAGGACCGGATCGGGGCAGACCGGCACCGGCAGGCCCCGGTCCACGGCGAGCCCGGGCGCGGGGTCCCCGGCCCGGCAGGGCACCCGGAATCCGGCCTCCTGGAGGTCGTCCGAAAGCAGCGCGGCGGCCCAGCGGAGGCTGCGCTGGGCCTCCAGGTCGGCCTGGAGCCGGGCCAGCCCGCGGCCGAAGGCGGCCACGATGCGCAGCAGCCCGGCCCCCAGGATGGCCACCAGGCCGAGCGCGACCAGCAGCTCCACCAGGGAATGGCCGGATGCCCGGTCACTCCGGCCCATGCCAGACCCGCAGGCGCACCTGGCCGGCCCGCCCCGCCGATTCCGCCCACACGATCCGCACCTCCCGCGCCCCGTCCCGTTCCTCCACCTGGATCCTGAACCCTGGCACCGGCGGCTCCGGCTGCCCCCGTTCCAGCGCCGCCAGGGCCTGCCACCGGCCCACCAGGCTCCTTCCCTGGCTGCCGGCCGAGGCCAGGGCGGCACCCAGCAGCCCGGCCACCCCGGTCATCCCCACGCCCAGGCAGACCAGCGCCAACAATATTTCCAACATCGAAAACCCGCGCGCGGAAACCACAGCCATGGCTCACCCCAGCACCAGCCTGGATCCCGCCCCCCACGGCCGCCAGGGAGACCGCAGTCCCTGGCGCCGGACAAACTTGGAGGCCCGGGAGGAGGCGGCCTCCGGGCCCGGACCAAGCCGATGGCTACTTTCTGCTCAATGCCGCCCGGCCCCCCGGGCGCCGTCTCCCAAAAAGGGGCCTGGTGCCGGGCCGTCCCCTATTTCGCGAGGGTCCAGGAACTGCCGGCCTGGGTGAGGGTGTAGACCGAGGCGTTGCCGAGGGTGGTGTCCTTCACCGTGATCTTGTAGGTCAGCCCGGTGGATCCCACCACCAGCGTGTAGGTCATGACGGTGGCGTTCTTGGTGGTGAAGTACGGGGCCGGGCTCACGGAGGCGGCCGGGGCGGTGGTGTTGGTCCAGGTGTAGGTGGTGCCCACGCTGCCGTAGAGCCCGACGTCGGCGCGGTGGGATTCCAGCTGCATGGCCAGCACGCTGGCATTGGATTTGGCGTCGCCGATGATCCGCGCCCGGCGGCGCTGCATCAGGAAGGAGGGGATGGCGATGCCCGAAATGATGCCGATGATCGCCAGGACGAGCAGGAGTTCGACCAGGGAGAAGCCACCGGATTTCCTGGTTCTCGACATGCGATTCCTCCCTTGGCATGGACGGCGGTCGGCGACCCGGATGCTGGCGGCGCCTGGGTAAAGATAGTCCGGGCCCCGCGGGGAGCCAAGGGAATTATAAGGAATCCAATTGTTCGCGCCCCTGGAAATGTTCACGAGGCAAAGGATGCCTATTTTTTGCACATTGGTCCGCCCCATGGGCCGGTCCCCCCGGCCATGCAGGGCTATTTATTGATTTATATATATGTTAAACACCACTCGAGAAGCTGTTTGATTTAAATATACTTTTGCTGCATAAGAGGTTCCCAAATGTTCGTGCTCCACCGGCCTGACCGCGGCTTCACCCTCGTCGAGATGCTTGTGGTCCTTTCCATCGTCGCCGTCCTGGCGATGGCCGGGGTCTACATGATCCGCCCACGCACGAGGGACTCGGTGCGCTCGGTGATGACCGAGCTTGAGGGCCAGCTGATCAACGCCGAGAACGCCAGCCTGCTGTCCGCCCAGGATGTCTATGTGGTCTCCTCGGGGAACTGGACGGATGGCACCTTCATCCTGGACGCCCGGCCCTTCGTCGGCGGCGGCCTGGTGCCTGCCGATCCCTCGACCCTGCCCGCCGCCCTCGTGCCCGGCGGCAGCACCTACCGCCTGGGTTCCGCCGCGGAGTGCTTCCGCTCCCGATACAACCAGGGCAATCGCGACCACATGTCGGCCGGCGTGGACTGCAGCGGCGCCGGCTGGTACGCCACCGCCCTGGGCACCGCCCCGGACCTCGCCACCCTCAGCACCTTCAGCCCCGCCACCATGTCGGCCTTCAAGACCGCCATCGGCACTCCGCTGGTCGGACAGACCTACGTCGTGTTGAGCGGCATGACCCAGACCTTCCTGACCGGCTTCTGCATCGTCGTGGTGGGCCTGAACGGCGGCAAGCCGATCCCCAACGGCCCGATCGGCATGATCGTGGTCCCCGCATCCAGCAGCAACATCTACAAATATTACAAACAAGACGGCAGCACGACCTGGAAGCGCCTATGAACCCCTCCCGTCCCGCCCCCCCGCGCCAGCAGGGATTCAGCATGGTGGAACTGCTCATGGCCGCGGTGATCCTGGCCATCGGCATCCTCGGGCTGGCCATGCTGCAGACCTACACCTTCGCCGCCCAGCACGGCAACAGCTCCCTGAGCACGGCGATCCAGGTCGCGCAACAGGTCCTGGACCAGGCCGAAATGGTGGGCCGGAACAGCGTCATCTGCTCGCAGAGCGGGACCGCCCAGCCGACCCTCACCACCACCTATTTCGGCGCCACCCAGGTCAAGGCCTATTTCAACTATTCCGGCCAGCCGGTGACCACCGGCCCCTACTACACCGCAGTCCTGACCGCCAACACCGCCGCCAGTTCCGCCCCCGGGGTCGTGGTCCCGGTCTCCAAGTTCGGCGGCATCGCCCTGATGCAGGTGGTCGTGACCTGGACCGAGGGCTTCGGCCCGGGCAACAAGGCCGTGACCCGCAACGTGACCCTCAACCGACGGATCAACTATGCGACAAGCTGAACCCGCCCAGGCGGACCGTTCCGCACCCGGCTTCTCCCTGGTCGAGATGCTCGTGGCCGTGATGTTCATGGGCCTGCTCATGGCCGGCCTGGCCAAGGTGTTCAAGACCAGCCTGGGCAGTTACGTGGCCGCAGCCGAGACCACCTCCAGCAGCCGCCAGAACGCCATGGCGCTGGAGATGCTGTTCGACGACCTGAACGTCACCGGGATGACCCCCAGCAACCTCTACAATTCGCCGAGCACCATCAACCCCGCCAACCCGGGGTTCGAGATCATCCCCAACGTCGTCTATGCCAATACCGATGTGCCCAAGCCGACCGGCTCCTCCTTCGCCGGCCCGGTGACCGACCAGCTCTACCTCTATTTTGACCAGTTCATGCCCTACGCGGTCACCGTCGGCAGCACGCCCCTCCAGGGCACCAGCTCCGCGGTCGCCGGGGGCCTCGCCCTGGGCAGCACCAACTCTTTTAATCTGAATTTCAACGCCACCGAGGCGGCGCTCGCCGGGACCGCCTACAACAATGCGGTGACCGCGGGCTTCACGCCGGTCATCCTGCTCCAGGCCACCGGCACCACGGCCAACATCAACTCCCTGGACAGCCTGGGCAACATCACCATCTCCACGGTCCAGACCCTGACCAACACCGGCACCTTCGCCAACGGCGCGCCCACCGGGTCGGTGGTCAACCTGATCATCCCCGGCTGCTATGTGCGCTACCAGATCCAAGCGGTCGCCCTGGATCCCAGCAACTCCAGCGGCAGCACCCTGACCCCCTGCCTGGTGCGCACCCTGGTCCCATACCCCGGCTCGGGCGCCGCCGCCTGGACCTCGCCCTACACGTCGACCATCATCGCCGACAACGTCACCGCCTTCCATGTCGGGCTCAGCGCCGACGGCGGCAAGACCTGGTCGGGCACAGACACGACCACCGCCACCGGTTGGAGCTACGGCACCGCCGCCTGGAGCGACCTCACCGGCCCGACCACCGGGGCCACCACCCCCACCCTCAATTACCAGCTGGCCAACCTCAACGCGACCGCGGCCAGCGTGGACCCCGCCGGCGTGGGCGGCACGGGCGGCCCGTTCTGGTTCCGCCAGTACCCCATGCTGGTCCGGCTCGACATCACCACCCGGTCCCTGAACAAGCGCTCGGACTACACCACCACCGGCCTGGCCGACTACAAGTACCAGACCCGCACCCTGATCCTGAACCCACGCCATTTCGGCCTGCACTACTAGGCCGCACGAGGACCCCATGCCCCATTCCCCCCATCGCCAGCCCGCCCCCCGGGAACGCGGGGCCATCACCGTCATCGTCGTGCTGATGCTGCTCCTGCTGCTGACGGTTTCGGCCATCGGCATGTCGAAGAACGCCACCCGTTCGGCCATCGCCGCCGGCACCATGCGCCAGGTCAGCCAGGCCGAGAACACCGCCGACGCCGGCCTGGAGTGGGCCGTCTACTGGCTGGCCCCAGACTACACCGGGCTGCGGGCCACCGCCACCGGCGCGGCCCTGGCCCTGCAGAACCAGTCCCTGGCCCTGACCACCGCCGCCCAGTTCGGCCAGCCCGCCAGCACCGTCCTCAGCAACACGTCCACCTCCACCAACGACATGACCGTCGCCACGACCGGCAACGTGAAGCAGACCTTCGACGTCTCCCTCACCCTCATGGGCCAGGTCACGCCCCCACTGCAGGGCCTGACGCCCGGCCAGACCAGCGCCACCGCCTTTTCGACCCAGACGCTGAACCTGTGGGCGATCGTCTGCAATGGCTACCTGACCTACAACAACGGCCCGGTATTCACCCATCGGCGGGAAGTCTGGGTCACGACCCCGCCGAACTAAGCCGCCCACCAGGTTTCCCGTTTGAATCCGATCCGCCGAGGTGATTCCATGCTGCTCCGCCGCCTTACCAGCACCCTCCTGCTCGCCTTCGCCCTGCTGCTGTCCACCGTCCCGGCCTCGGCCCAGCTGGCCACCGGCAGCGCCTGGCAGAACGTCAAGTCCACGGACTTCCTGAACCTGTACCAGGGCAACAACTCCGCGGCCATCAAACCCGAAGTGCTGATGCTTCTGGACAATAGCTACTCGACCTGGCGGATGATGTTCCATCCCCTGTTCCCCAACTACTGGCTGGACGAGATCCCGGGCTCCACCGCCTCCGGCTTCCCCACCAGCGGCTCCAACGCCTCCAGCGACTACAGCGTGGCCCTGAAGTTCTCGAGCTTCCCGGCGGCCTCGGGCACGGTCGCCCTGGAAGCGGCCAGCCCGGTCAACTTCCTGACCATCGGGTTCTCCACGGACGGCGCGACCGTCTCCCAGACGGTGACGGCCAGCGGGGTCACCTACACCATCGGCGGCGCCCGCACGGCGGTCACCGGCAGCGACGGCAAGGTCTACTACGTCAACACCCTCATCGGGGCCGACGGCTATGAGATAGGGTATGCCAACATTCCCAACGCCATCAATTCCATGGCGACATCGCCCCTGGTCACCAGCACCCAGAGCACCACCAACCCCGGCAAGACCGACCCGGTCAACTGGATGCTTTGCGCCACCCACATGCGCCTGCTGCTGAGCAAGGTCGATTCCACCACCACCACCCGGGTCATCGACTTCCCCCTGCCCTGGGCGCCCCTGGACCCGCCCACCACCGCCTGGTACTCGGCGTACAACCCCGCGGTCATCGCCGGCACCGCCACCGCCTCGGTGGGCCCCTACACGCCGGCCAAGGCCACCGATCCCTTCACTCTCACCACCTACTTCTTCGACACCCAGGTCCCGGGTGTGCAGCCGGTCAGCAGCACCGGCTCGGCCACCGGGACCAAGCCCATGGGGGTCGGCATCAACGGCGCCGGCATGGGCACCACCTTCATCCGCTCCCGCTACATCGAATGGTGCTTCGTCGGCAAGGACCCCTCCTCCACCGGGGGCGCGGCCTACTGCATCCCCAACGCCATCCCCAGCACCGTGGCCGCCGACATGTACGCGGTGCCTGCCAACGTCATCCCCTACAACCCGCCCGCCACCGGGACTTGGGCCCCGGGTCCGGGCTACACCTACAACGGGCCGCTGGGCGCCTGGCAGACCAAGGGGTGGACCCAGTTCACCACCGGCACCACCGCCTTCAGCAACCTCATCCCGAACCGGACCCGGGTCAACTCCATCAAGGAGTGCGTGATCAAGACCTGGCTGAACCACCAGAAGGACATCATGCTGGCCGTCCGGATCTTCGACGCCGCCAGCAGCCAGACCGCCAACAACAGCCTCACCAGTTCCAAGACCGCCGTGCCCGCGGCCTCGACCTCCAATTGGCTGGAGATGGACGCCTCCAGCCAGGCCACCATCGCCAACCAGGTGGGCCTGATCGCCGGGATGGGCTGGGCCACCGACGGCACCCCCTTGGGCCAGTCCATGCTCGGCTGCCTGGCCCAGTTCACCAACCCGACCGCGTTCTCGGCCTCCATCGCCACCGCGGGCTATTCCACCGCCCAGCTCAACTGCCAGCACCATTTCCTGATCATCATCACGGACGGCGCCTCGGACGAGGGCAGCATGGAAGCAGGCGTCACCCTGCAGACCAGCGCGGTCACCAACTACCCCTACTACCAGCAGAGCGGCAGCTACGCCAACGCGGCCTTCACCGGCAACGGGCTGATCAAGAACAGCCCCAGCCTGCTGACCAGCACCTACTGGAACCTGCCCACGCTGGCCGGCATCGGCGCCCACGGCGGCGACGGCAGCAGCACCAACCCGACCTGGATCCAGAGTCCGCTCAGCGAATACCAGGGCACGAACTACCCCGGCAACTTTACCACCATCACCAGCGGCGGCCTGGTGCCGTTCTGGGTCACCCAGCGCACGGTGGCCGGCAATGTGGTCAACCTCAGCCCCGGCCAGGCCATCCAGACCATGACCGTGGGGGTGAGCCTGGGCGTCAACTACTACTCCTCGGGCACCACCATCCTCACCAGCGGCTCGAGCAGCAACACCAACCTGACCGCTCCCAACCTCAACACCATGCCGGTACCGGTCAATCTGGATTTCACAGCGGCCAAGTTCGAGCTGCTGGCCAGCGCCGCCTTCGGCGATCCCAATTCCAAGAACTACACGATCGCCAGCGTGGTGCCGTTCTACCTGGCCTACGGCTCGACCCTGAAGACCCCGGACGCCACCTACTTCTTCGACGGCCGGGACCCGGCGTCCCTGGTTCAGAACCTGGACTCCGCCATCACCGCCATCAACCAGATCTCGGGCGTCAACTCCTCCTCCGCCCCGGTCTTCCCCACACTCGGGGCCGGTTTGGGCAACGAGGTCTATGTGGGCAACTTCCTGCCGCCAGTCACCCCCGGTCCGCTCTGGACCGGCGACCTGCTGGCCTATCCCACAACCACCAGCTCCGTCGGCACCCTGTTGCTGGACAACTCCGGCAACCAGATCACCGGGGCCCTCTCCGCCTCCACCGCCCAGTGGTCGGCCGCGGCCGTCATCGGCAACCGCGGCTGGCTGAACCGGCGCATCTACACCCGCCTGCCCTCCACCTCGAGCACCTGGAACCCGTCGATCGTCCGGGTCAACATGGGCGCGGCCGGAACCGACCAGACCCAGGGCTACAGCACCATTTCCAGCCTCCTGCCCGGAGGCGCCAGCGCCCTCACGAACTGGCAGTTCTTCACGGGCGCCGACACCAGCAGCGGCAGCTCCCCCCTGAGCACCCGCCTGGACAGCATCATGGGCGACATCATCGGCAGCACCCCCACCGTGCTGCAGTACGCCGCCCTGCCGAGCACCGTGCAGTCCTACAGCACGGCCCTGGCCAACGCCTGGTCCGGGCACACCAATCCCGCCTTCCGGGTGATCTTCGTGGGAGACAACCAGGGGCTGTTCCACGCCTTCGGCGAAGTCAGCTGGACCGACACCACCACCAACGCCTCCCAGGCCTTCACCAAGTCCGTGGCGGATGAGCTGTTCGCCTTCGCGCCCACGGAGATCCTACCCTACATCAACGTCATCAACGGTTCGGGCAACAAGCACTACTACGCGGTGGACGGCGCGCCCACGGTCTACCTCCTGGACCTTCCGCAGAACAGCACCCAGGCCACCGGCAATGGCATGTTCGACGCCTCCAACAGCTATGCGACCGAGAAGGCGATCGTGGTGTTCGGCCTGGGCAAGGGCGGGCGCAGCTACTACGCCCTCAACGTCGCCGATCCGGTCAACCCCACCATGGCCTGGGCCCTCTGCCCCAACGAGGGGGCCTACAACTACCCATCGTCCCGGGTCGGCGGCAGCGTCTCCACCGCGGTCATCGCCAACATGGGCCTGGCCACCTCCCAGCCCAGCTTCGCCCGGGTGGCCACCTCCAACGACGGCGGAGTCGCCAACAAGATCATCGACGCCGTGCTCATCGGCGGCGGCTACAGCGACTGGAACATCGAATCCTCCCTGCCGGCCACGGCCGTCACCAACACGACCAGCAACATCGCCTGCTACCCCGCCACCGGCACCCAGCTGGGCAGGAGCGTCATCGCCATGGATGTGTCGAACGGCCAGATCATCGGCACCTGGGCCCTGTCCGGCTCCAGCAGCACCCTGCCGGCCGGCCCGGTCATGACCGGCCTGGTGCCGGTGACCATCGTGGCTGGCTCGGGCATCACCGAACGGGCCTACTTCACCGACTACTACGGCAGCCTCTGGGCCCTGGGCGGCACCACCCTGCAGACCGGCACCTACAACATGATCCGCACGGACACGCCGATCATCGACAACTGGGCGGCCCGGCAGATCTACTGCCAGACCGTCATCGGCGCCGTCACGCCGGCAACGGGCAACGGGGTCATCTCCACCGTACCGGTGCCGTTCCTGCTGCCCTCCTCGCCGCTCACGGTCACCACTTCCGGGGTCACCTACTCGCCGTTCACGCTGGGTGTGGCGTTCGAGACCGGGGACCGCAACAACCCCCTGGACAATTTCACCTATACCCAGTGGGCCTCGCCCGGCAGCGCCGCCTCCGCCCAGAACCACCTGAACGTGATCTTCGACCGCCAGGATCTGACCCAGGGCGTCAACGCCTCCACCTTCACGTTCACGAACCTGGCCGACGCCACCGCGGCCAGCACCACCTTCGACACCAACCCCGGCGATACCGGCTACTACCTCAAACACACCTCACCCGGCTGGTACGGCTACACCTATCCCCTGGGCGCGCCCGTCGCCAACTCCGGGTCGAGCACCAGTCCCTACTTCATCCCGAAGGGGATCACTTCGCCCCTGGTGCTGGAAGGCAACCTCTTCTTCAGCACCTTCACCCCGACCAATGTCACCTGCGCCGGCGGGGGTGGCGGCACCGGAACCTACCAGCTCTGCAACCTCCTGGCGCCCAACTTCAACAACTCAGCCGCATTCAACACCACCAACGCCGCCTCGGATACCGTCACCATCGGCGGCTGCAAATCCGGGCTGGTGCTGTCCTGGACCGGCGTGGCCAGCAACATGTCGGCCCGCACCATCCTGACCGGGGTCCAGGCCGGTCTGACCAGCGGGAGCGGAGTCACGGACAGCATCACCTCGACCGCCCAGAACCTGATCATCCAGAACCTGAACACGCTCAGCTCCGACCGGTTCCCGAAGATCCGGGTCTGGCGCGTGGTCCACTAGCCGGCAAGGCTTTATCCGTCCTTTCATCCTTTCTGCCTGGGGGCCCGCTCCCGGGTGGAAGGGTGAACGGCGTGCCGGGCCCAGGCCGCCTGGGCCGCACCCGGGTCAGCGCAGGATCGCCGACACCCGGATCTCAAGCACCGGGGCCGTGGGCGCATCCAAGGTCAGGGTGACCTTCTCGTCGTAGCTGCCGGCGGGAGCGGAGGCCGCCAGGGCCAGGCGGATCCGGTGGCGGGCGGCGGCCTTGGCGGGCAGGTCGAGGACCTTCAGGAGCGGATTGCTGGTGGTGGCGGAGAGGATGCGGAACGGCTTGTGCTCGCGTTGGGTAAGGCGCACCGTGGCGGTCAGGTCCCGTCCGGCGGTTTCGGCCCAGGCGACCCTGGGGGGCGCGGCGAGGACCGGGGGGAGACGCTCCCAGCGGACCTTCAGGCGGATCTCGGCGGGCTCGGGGTTCATCACCTTCAGGAGCACGTTGTCGGTGCCGGCGAGCCCGGGCGGGAGGCCGCGGGCAAGGAGGTCGAAGTCCACGAACAGGTCCCTGCCTTCCTCCCGGGTCGCCACGCCCAGCCACGGCGCTTCCGACAGGACCACGCCGGTGACCTGGATCGGCTGGCCGGAGGCCGACTCGAGCTTCACGGAGACCTTCCGGCGGTCCCTGGGGACCAGGTCCCGGAAGTACACCTCCTGGTCCGATACCACGATGTCCTTCACCACGTCCGCGTGGAAATTGAGGATGGTCACGGGCCGGGCCGGGTCGTCGGTGACCAGCCGCACGAACTTGTCGACCGGGCCGCGCAGGCCGGCGGAACTGAACCGCACTTCCAGTTCCGTGCCCTCCCCCGGCTCCAGCCGGAGCTTGCCCATCACCGTGGTCGTGCAGCCGCAGGTGGAATCCAGGCGGACCAGGGTCAGGGGCGCGTCGCCCCGGTTCTCCGCCTTAAACCGGTGCGACACCACGGCACCCTGGGTGACCGCCCCGAAATCATGGCGGTCCGAATCCAGGACCAGTCTGGGACGGGCTTCGGCCTGGGCGTAGCAGGCGACGGGGGCGAGAACGGCCAGGACGGCAAGGCGCATGGGAGTCCCTTCCAATCCCTGAGTCTATCAGACGCCGAAGTTGAGCGGATCCCGGTCCAGCGTCACCGCCCCCCCCGGCGCCAGCGGGGCGGCCCGCATGGCCTCGCCCAGGGGGCCGCGGCCACCGGCCTTGAGGATGAGCTGCATGCGGAAGCGGTCCTTGACCTTGGGGATGGGGGCCTCGAGCGGGCCCAGGATGCGCAGGCCCGGAACCGACTCGAGGCGCCGGCGCAGCCGCTGGAGCGGCTCCAGGGCCTCCCGGGGGGAATCGCCCTCGCTGCGGTAAAGGCTCATGGCGGCGTAGGGCGGGTAGCCCAGGGCCTCCCGGTACGGCAGTTCTTCGGCGGCGAAGGCCTCGAAATCCTGGGCCACGGCGTGGACGATGGCGGGGTGGTCGGGGCTGTAGGTCTGCAGCAGGACGTGGCCCTTCAGCTCGGCTCGGCCGGCCCGGCCGGCGACCTGGGTGAGCAGCTGGAAGGTCCGCTCCGCCGCGCGGAAATCCGGGATCTTCAGGCCCAGGTCGGCGTTGAGGATGCCCACGAGAGTGAGCCGGGGGAAGGTGTGGCCCTTGGCCAGCATCTGGGTGCCCACCAGGATGTCCACCTCGCCGGCCTCGGCCGCCAGCAGCCCGGCCTCCAGGGACCCGCGCCGGCTGGTGGTGTCCCGGTCCAGGCGCAGGATCCGGGCGGCGGGGAAGCGCGCGCGCAACAGATCCTCGATCTGCTCGGTGCCCTCGCCCACGCCGCGCAGGTGTTCGGCGCCGCAGTGGATGCAGACCTCCGGCGGGGCGGTCTCGAAGCCGCACAGGTGGCAGCGCAGGCGGAAGGCCCCCTTGTGGTAGGTGAGGCTCAGGTCGCAGTGCGGGCAGTCGAAGGTCAGGCCGCAGGCCCGGCACATCCAGAAATTCTCGAAGCCCCGGCGGTTCAGCAGGAGCATGGCCTGCTCGCCGCGGGCCAGGACCTCGTCCATGGCGCGCAGCAGGAGCGGGGCGAACACCACCTTCCGGCGCTCGGCTTTGTAGCACTCGCGCAGATCCACCACCTTCACCGAGGGCAGGTTCACCCCGGCCGGCCGCTCCATGAGCCGGAGCAGCTGGTAGCGCCCGGCCTGGGCCGCGTGCCAGCTCTCCAGCGAGGGCGTGGCGCTGCCCAGCAGCACCGGGCAGCCCTCCAGCTGGGCCCGCTTGACCGCGAGATCCCGGGCATGGATCCGCGGGTGCTCCTCACTCTTGTAGGAACCCTCCTGCTCCTCGTCGACGATGATCAGGCCGATGTCGCGAAGCGGCGCCAGCACGGCGTTGCGCACGCCCACGAACAGCGGCGCCCCGTCCTGCAGGAGCCGCATCACGTCGGCCTGCTTCTCGGTGGCGTTGAGCCCGGCATGGCCCACCGCCACCTGGCCCGGAAAGCGCCCTTCCAGCCGGGACAGGAGCCGCGGGGTCAGGCCGATCTCCGGCACCAGCCACAGCACCCGCCGGCCCCGGGCCAGGACCCGCTCGGCCAGTTCAAGGTAGACCTCGGTCTTGCCGCTGCCGGTGATGCCGTAGAGGAGGTGGCCGCCGAACGCCTCCAGGTCCACCGCGGCCACGGCCCGGCACTGCTCGCCGCTGAGCTCAACCCGGCGGTCGGCCACGTCCTCGCGGCGCTGGGCCATGAGGTCCAGGCGCCGCACCCGCTCGACCAGGCCCTGCCGTTCCAGGTTGGCCAGCACCCCGGGGCCGGTGGCGCAGGCCTCCAGCAGCAGGCCCTCCAGCATCGCACCGCCGGCCCCTTCCAGCGCCAGCAGGAGCCGGGCCTGGGCGGCGGTGATCCGGGGCGGGTTGGGCAGGCCGGTGAGGCGGACCTCGGTGATCCCCGCGCCCCGCAGGGCCCGCCGATGGAACAGGGACGGCAGCCGGAGGGTCCCGGCGTGCCAGGCCGCCCCGGCTTCCACCAGGGCGTCCCAGCGCCCCTGGTCGCGCAGGTCTGCCAGCCTCGGCCCGCCCGGCACCTGCGTCTCCCAGTCGGCCAGGACCGCCTGGGGCAGGCACAGCGGCAGCAAGTGGGCCAGCCCGCAGCCATAGTAGCGGCCGGCGAACGCCAGCAGTTCCAGGAGCCGCGGCGGCAGCAGGGGAAAGGGGTCCAGCACCGCCATGACCGGCTTGAGAGGCACGTCCGGGGGCTCGGGATCCGGCCCCAGCGCAACGCCCACCGCCATCCCGGACCGGAGCCGCACCTGCACCCGCACGCCCTCCGGCAGCCCCGCGGGCGCCAGGTAGGTGAGCGGCGGCAGGGGCCGGGCCAGTTCGATGCGGGTGGGGACCTGGGATTCCATGTCTGGGCATGATAGCGCGGCCCGGGGCGGCTAGACTGGAGGGCACCATCACGGGAGTTCCATGGATTCCAAAGGCCACCTCCTCCTGGTCGACGACGAGGAGATATACCTCGATGCGATCGCCCAGGTCCTTGAGTTCAAAGGCTACGAGGTCGACTGCGGGCGCTCGGTGGCGGAGGCGCGGGCGCACCTCGAGCGGACCCGCTTCGATGTGCTGGTCTCCGACATCCAGATGCCGGGCGAGCCGGTGCTGGAGCTGATCAAGCAGCTGCCGGCCCTGAACGCCGGCCTGCCGGTGATCCTGGTGACCGGCCACCCGACCATGGACACCGCCCTGGAGGCCCTGGGCAACTCGGTCCTGGCCTACCTGGTCAAGCCGGTCGAGATCCCCGAGCTGATCGCGCACCTGGAGCGGGGCGTGCGGCTGCGCAAGGTCCAGGCCCTAGCCCTGGAATCCGCCCTCCGCCTGCAGGCCTGGGCCGACCAGATGAAGGCCATCGAGAACGACTTCCGGGCCGCCCCGGCCTCCATGGGGATCATGCCCCTGGGCGGGCTGGTCGGGATGGTGCTGGGCAACCTGGCCTCCTCGACCCTCGAACTCAAGCAGCTCATGGATCTGGCCCTCCAGGCCGAACCGGGCCATGGGGTCTGCGCGATCCGGGACTGCCCCCGCCTGGGGATGTTCCAGGACGCCCTCCGGGACAGCGTGGAGACCCTGGAACGGACCAAGGGCTCCTTCAAGTCAAGGGAACTCGGGGATCTCCGCAAGCGGTTGTCCGGGCTCCTGGAGGGCGCCCATTAGCTTTGGCGCCACTTGACTTTTTCAACCCCATTCGCATAATGGCCGTGTCCATCCGGTCCCCCTGGGGCCAGCGTCTTGGCGGGCAGGATCCGGTCCTGCAAGTTGAAGGCCTCGTTCCCGCGCTCGATCCCCGGCGCTGGAATTTGCGTCGCCCACGGTTCCAACTGCCCGGTACCCCCCATGACCGTTTCCCTCCTGCTGGTCGAGAATTCTGAAACGCAGGCGCAGCGGCTGCTCCAGCCGCTCCGGGAGGCCGGGATGGCGTTCGTCTGGGAGCGGGTGGGCACGCTTGCGGATCTGCGTGCGGCGCTGGACCGGGCCTGCTGGGACGCCATCCTCTGCGAGCACCACATGGCCGGAATGGCCTACACGGCCGCGCTGGCGGAGGTGCAGCAGCGGGGCCTGGGCATCCCCTTCCTGGTCATCGCCCCCACCGCCGACGAGGACCAGGTCGCCCGGGCGGTCCGCCTGGGCGTGCGGGATTTCATATCCATCGGCCGGCTCGCCCGTCTACCCCAAGTGCTGATGCGGGAACTGGCTCCGGAGGGCCAACGACCCCAGCCCGGGCCCCCATCCCCCGAACCGGACCCTTCGGGCCTGCTCCTGAACCTGATGGACGAGGCCTACGGGCTCCTGGAGCTGATCGAGCACGACCCCCTGCCCGCGGATTTCCGGTTCGTGGCGGTCAATCCCGCCTTCGAGCGGCTGACGCGCCTGGCCGGAAGCGCGGTGCTGGGACGCACCCTCCAGGAAGCGGCGCCCGGCATGGATCCAGCCTGGATCACCCGGTTCGCCAAGGTCGCCCGGACCGGGGAGCCGGCCGGAACGGACAGCTACCGGAGCCTGTTCGGCCGCACCTTCAGCGGGGTGGCCTTCTGTCCCAAGCCCGGATTCGTGGCGCTGCTGTTCAACGATGTGACCGAGGGCCAGGCCGCCGAGGTGTCCCGGGAGCGCCTGGCGACCGCGGTGGAGCACGCCGGGGAGGGCATCCTCCTCGCCGACCTGGACGGCACGATCGCCTACGCCAATCCGGCGCTGGAGCGGATTCTCGGCCACCTGCCGCACGCCCTCCAGGGCCGGCCCCTGGCCGAGGCCGCGCCGGGCCTGGAGCTGGCCGACGCGCCCTGGCAGGGCCGGCTCCCCAGGCCGGACGGCCAGGGCGGCACCCAGCTCCTGGACTGCACCCTCACCCCGGTGCGGGACCCGCTGGGTTCACCGAAATCCTTCGTGGGGGTGGTCCGGGATGTGACCCTGGAGGCCGAGACCGAGCGCAGCCTGCGCCGGATGGAGAAGATGAACGCCCTGGCCGAAGTGGCCGGCGGCGTCTCCCACGACTTCAACAACCTGCTCACGGCCATCCTCAGCGCCTCCGAGCTGATCGAATGGCAGCTGGCCGACGACAGCCCGATCCGGCACAAGCTGCAGGTCATCTACCAGGCCGTCACCCGGGCCCGGGAACTGAACCGGCAGATCCGCTCCTTCAGCCGCCAGAGCGAGGAGAAGTCCGCCCCCTTCGACCTGAGCGCCGTGGCCCGGGAGGCCGCCCAGCTGATCCGCGCGACCTTCCCCGCCAGCATCCAGGTGCGCACCGCCCTGGCCCAGGGGGTCTGGGCCAAGGGCGACGCCGACCAGGTCCACCAGGTGATCATGAACCTGGCCATCAACGCCCTCCAGGCCATGCTGCCCGGGGGCGGGCTGCTCGAACTCACCCTGGAAGCCGCCGACGGCGCGGCCACCCTGAAGGTGCGGGACACCGGCTGCGGCATGGAGCCGGCCCTGCTGGAACGGATCTTCGAACCCTTCTTCACCTCGGGTGAGCGGGGCGCGGGGAAGGGCCTTGGCCTGTCGGTCGTCCACGACATCGTCCACCGGCACCAGGGCGCCATTTCGGTCAAGAGCGAGCCGGGCCAGGGCACGGTCTTCCAGGTCGTGATGCCCTGCACGGTGCGCGCCGACGAGCCGGCCGCGGCCGAGGCCCAGGCCGAGACCGCCGGCAAGGAGCGCATCCTGTTCGTGGACGACGAGGAGGTGCTCAGCGCCCTGGGCAAGCAGGGCCTGCAGATGCTCGGCTACCGGGTCACCGCCCGCTCCGACGCCCAGGAGGCCCTGGAGGAGGTGCGGCTGCACCCCCAGGAATACGACCTGGTGATCACCGACCTGTCCATGCCGGGCCTCACCGGGGTCGAGCTGGCCCAGCGCATCCGCAAGATCCGCAAGGACCTCCCCGCCATCCTGGTGACCGGCGCCTTCCAGGACCCCATGCCCCTGGAGGGGCTGGCCGTGCCGTTCGCGGACGTGCTGCTCAAGCCGGTGACGACCCTGGACATGGCCCGGTCGATCCGGAAGGTGATGAACCGCCGGCCGGCCCCGGTCGCCGAGGCCGAGGCCCGCGAGGAGGGCCCCTCGGTCATCCTGCTGGCCGAGGACAGCCAGACCACCCGGTCCCTGCTGCGCTCCTGGCTGGTCAAGGCCGGCTACCAGGTGCAGGAGGCCCGGGACGGGCAGGAGGCCTGGGAGGCCTTCGACCAGCACCGCCACCGCTACCGCCTGCTGATCACCGACATCGTCATGCCGCGCCTGGACGGGCTCAAGCTGACCGCGCGGATCCGGGCCATCGACCCGTCCATGCCGATCCTGATGCTGAGCTCCAGCGAGGACACCGGGCTGGTCAAGGAGGCCCTGCACCTCCACGTCAGCGAGTTCCTCTCCAAGCCCTTCGAATCCCGGATGCTGACCGAGACCGTGCAGCGGCTCTGCGCCGACCAGGCCTCCCGGGTCAAGGCCCTGCGCAGCCACGAGACCGCCCAGGCCGTGCGCATGGCCCAGCGGGCCATGGAGGCCCTGCCGGAACCCGGCATGCCGATCTACTCCATCTCCGAGCCGCTCACCGACGCCGGCGGCGACGTGTTCCGGGCCTTTCGAAGGGAGGACGGCTCGATCTTCTTCGCCCTGGCCGACGTGGCCGGCCACTCGGTGATCAGCTCCTACGCCGTGGCCGCCTACCTGGGCATGCTCTCCAACTTCATCGCCGGGCAACTGGACCTGCGCCAGCTGGCCCACCACCTGAACCGGGGGATCGCCGCCGGACCGTTCTCGGAGGTGCCCATCTGCGGCCTGTTCGGGCACTGGCAGCCCAGCACCGGGCGGATCCACCTGCTCAATTCCGGAATCCCCCACGCCCTGTGGTACCGGGCCGCCGCCGGCGCCACCGGGCCGGTGGCCATCAACGGCACCCCCCTCGGCATCCTGGATGACCTGTTCGTGGAGGAGAAGGTCGTCTACCTGGCGCCCGGCGACCGGCTCCTGCTGGGCAGCGACGGCTTCTTCGAGGCCGTCTCGGCCGGCCGGACGGCTTTCCTCGAGCTGGCCGGCCCCACCTGGACCGCCCTGGGCAGCACGGACATCGTCCAGGCCATCACCGTCATCTCGGAAGCCTCCCGGACCCACGCCGGGGGCCAATTCGAGGACGACCTCCTGGTGGTGGCCCTGGAACAGCCGGCCCCGGCCGAGGACCCGGACAGCTTCACGCTCAGCTTCCCGCCGGACCCCCAGGAGATCGACGGAGCCTGCGAACGTTTGGCCGGATTCCTGGACGACCGGCCTTGGTCCGCAGCCTCGTTCGCCGGCCAGCGCTTCGACGCCCTGCTGGCGGTGCGGGAGGCCCTCTCCAACGCCATGATCCACGGCGACCCCTGCCGGGAAGGGGCGGTCATCCAGCTCCGGGCCGGCCGGACCGGCGATGGGGCCTTCCAGGTCACGGTGCTGGACCAGGGGCAGGGTTTCGACCTGAAGGCCCACCAGCCCCCCGACACCCAGTCCTCCGAACGCGGCCGGGGCATTCCCCTGATCCGGCACTTCACCCGGGGGGTCGCCATGGTCGGGGGCGAACTCACCATGATTTTTTCCTAGATCGACAATTTTTTATAATTGTTGACAGGAAACTCCTATTCCCGATACTAACCCTGTTTCCATCCGTCCCCAGGGGACGGTGTGGCCTGGCGGGCGGAACTGGGATCCGCAAGTTGAGGGCTCGAACTTCAGGTGCGGCGTGCCCGCCTGGAAGTCGGGCTTTTCCCCATTCCGTTCCCGACCCCTGATCTGGAGGACCCCATGGTTGCCCAAACGCCCGGCCAGGCTGATTCCAACTGCATCCGCATCGCCTCCGGCGGCAATCTGGTGGCCAGCACGGTGGAGGAGCGGCGCAAGGCCGCCATGGAGGCGCTGACCGTCCCCTGCACCGAGGCCGTGCTGGACCTGGCCACCGCCGAGGTTGTGGATTCCCTGGGCATCACCCTGATCCTGGGCCTGTTCAAGACCTGCCAGCAGCGCAGGATCACCTTCCGGGTGGAAGGGGCGAGCCCCGACCTGATGCGGGTCTTCAAGCTGTTCAGCCTCCCCAAGCTGTTCCCCATCCAGGAGCGGTGATGGCCAGCCTGGCGGACGAAAGCATCATCGCCGAGTTCGTGGCCGAAAGCCGCGAGCACCTCAGCACCATCGAGCCCGACCTGCTGGCCATGGAGGAGCTCGGCGCCAAGGTCTCCCAGGAGGTCATCAACCGGGTGTTCCGGGCCATCCACAGCCTCAAGGGCGGCGCGGGCTTCTTCGCCTTCGAGTCCCTGAAGCGGCTCAGCCACACCATGGAGGGCGTGCTGATGCTGGTGCGGGACGGCAAGCTGCACCCCACCCCGGAGATCATGGACCGCCTGTTCTCCGGCGTGGACCGCCTGCGGGCGATGCTGGACGACATCCACGCCAGCGACACCGTGCCCATCGAGAAAGAGCTGGCCGCCCTCAAGCTGATCCTGGAGCACCAGGGGATCTCCCCCGACGCGAGGGTGCTCGCCCGGTCCAAGGACCCCTCCCACCCGGGCTTCGACCTCGGGGCCGAGGAGGTGCGTTCGGCCATCAAGCGCGGCATGCGGATCTACCACGCGGTCGCCTACCTGCACCGGGACATCGCCGAGCAGGGCCTGACCCCGGTGGCCTTCCTCAACAACGCCCTCTCGGTGGGCCAGTGCCTGGACGCCTTCATCGACATCGGCGCCATCGCCGGCCTGGAGGAGTGCCTGGAGCAGGACCTGCCGGTGAGCCTGCTCTACGGTTCGGTCCTGGAACCGGACCTGGCCTCGGTGGCCCTCCGGCTGCCCCAGAACCAGATCACCGCCCTGGACATGGCCCAGATCAAGAAGCAGCTCAAGGCCACCGCGCCGGCCCCGAGCCCGGCCCCGCAGCCCGTGGCGCCCGTGTTCCAGGCCGCCGAGGCGGCCGCGCCCGCCGCCCCGTCCGAACCCGCCGAGGAGGCCGCCCCCCTCGCGGAAGCGCCCACCGCCCGCGGCGGCGCCGCCGGCAAGGACACCGGCAACGAGACCCTGCGGGTCCGGGTCGATCTGCTCACCGGCCTCATGAACCTCGCCGGCGAGCTGGTCCTCGGCCGCAACCAGCTGTTCCGGGCCCTGGCCGGCAAGAACCGGATGGTCCCGGGCCTGGGCGCCATCCTGCAGAACATCAACCAGGTGACCAGCGAGCTGCAGGAGGGCATCATGCAGACCCGCATGCAGCCCATCGGCACCATCTTCAGCCGGTTCCCCCGGATCGTCCGGGACATGTCGCGCTCCCTCAACAAGCAGATCGAGGTGGAGATCAAGGGCGCCGAGGTGGAGCTGGACAAGTCCATCGTCGAGATGCTGGCCGACCCGCTCACCCACATCATCCGCAACTGCGCCGACCACGCCATCGAGGCGCCGGCGGAACGCAAGTCGGTCGGCAAGAACCCGACCGGGCGGATCCTGCTCAACGCCTACCACGAGGGCGGCCAGGTCTGCATCGCCGTCACCGACGACGGCCGCGGCATCGACCCGAAGCGGGTGCTGCAGAAGGCCATCGCCAAGAAGCTGGTGGACGCCAACCGGGCCGCCGAGATGACCGACCGGGAAATCGTCAACCTGGTGTTCGCCCCGGGCTTCTCCACGGTCGACACGGTCTCGGAGATCTCCGGGCGCGGGGTCGGGATGGACGTGGTCCGCACCAACACCGAGAAGCTCGGCGGCCACGTGGAGCTGGAGACCCGGCTGGGCGAGGGCACCACCCTGCTGCTGAGCCTGCCCCTGACCCTGGCCATCATCCCGTCCATGATCGTGGGGGTGGAGGACCAGCGCTACGCGATCCCCCAGGTGAACGTGGTGGAATTCGTCTGGGTGCGGGCGGCCGAAGTGGCCACCCGGATCGAATCGGTGCACGGCGCCCACGTGCTGCGCCTGCGCGACCAGCTGCTGCCGCTGGTGCGGCTGGCGGACGTGATGGGCTTCACCCGGACCTTCCTGGATCCGGCCAGCGCCGAACGGGTCCCGGACCGGAGGGGGTCGCTGGCCGACCGCCGCGCCGAAGCCGCCGGGGACCCCGGCAACCGCATCGAGGACCGGCGCAAGGACTGGCGCAGCGACCACAACATCGTGGTCCTGAGGGTCGGCTCCAACCAGTTCGGGGTGGTGGTCGACGAGCTGTTCGATATCGAGGAGATCGTCGTCAAGCCCATGTCCAGCTTCATCAAGGGCTGCCGGTGCTTCTCGGGGGCGACCATCCTGGGCGACGGCTCGGTGATCATGATCCTGGACGCCGCCGGCCTGGCCCACCACGCCCAGCTGCACTTCGCCGACCTCCAGGCCGACGAGAAGCGGCGCCAGGAGGAGGAGTCGCGCAAGGCGGCCATCGCCGCCTCGCGCCGGCGCTCGGTGATCCTGTTCACCGCCGCCGAGGACGAGCGCTTCGCCGTGCCCCAGGACCAGGTGCTGCGCCTGGAGCGGGTCCCGGTGTCGGCCATCGAGCGGCTCGGGGAGAGGGAATACATGGAATACCGGGGCGAGGGGCTGCCGCTCCTGCGCCTGGACCAGCAGCTGGAGGTCAGTCCGATCCCCGCCGGCCTCAAGGACGTGTTCGTGCTCATCCCCAAGATCACCCGCAACGGGGTGGTCGCCAAGGCCCCCGCGGGCCTGCTCATTTCCAGCATCCTCGACGCCCTGGACGTGGACGTGGAGCTCAAGCCGGTGGACGTCAAGGGCGCCGGGATCCTCGGTTCGGCCATGGTCCAGGACCACCTGACCCTGTTCCTGGATCCGGGCGAGATCATGCGCGCCTCGGGCACGCTGGGAGGTAACGCCTGATGGGCCTCTACGCCACCTTCCACCTCGACGAGCACCTGTTCGGCCAGAGCATCCCCATGATCCGCGAGATCATCCGCAGCTCGGCCATCACCCCGGTCCCGCACGCCGCCAAGCACATCCGCGGCCTGATCAACCTGCGCGGCCAGGTGGTCACCATCCTCGACCTGGCGGTCCGCCTGGGCATGCCCCGGCGGGAGATCCAGGAGACCAGCCACATCATCATCCTCAAGACCAACGGCGAACTGGCCAGCATGCAGTCCCGGGGCGAAGGCCGCGGGCTGCAGACCAGCGCCGACGTGGTCGGCTTCCTGGTCGACAGCATCGGCGACGTGGTGGAGGCCGACGAGGCCACCATCGAGCCGCCCTCGGCCAACGTCAGCGAATCCGAAGGCCACTTTCTTTCCGGCGTGCTGAAGACCGACATCGGCCTGCTGGTGCTCCTGGACATCCCCGAAGTCCTCAACGGCGAATGAACTGAACCCCATCCCCAATTCCCATTTCTCCCCTACCGGAGGCACCCCGTGAAAATGCTCGATGACCTGAAGATGGGCCCCAAACTCATCGCCGCGTTCCTCGTGACCACCCTGTTCGCCGTGTTCGTGGGCGTGTTCGGCATCGTCAAGCTGCGCGCCGCCGATGCCGCCGACGCTTCCCTTTACGCGCGGATGACGGTCCCGCTGGGGCAGCTGGGAGATATGCAGTCGGATTTCCAGAAGGTCCGCGTCTCGCTCCGGGACGCCATCATGACCGGGGAAGGCGCCAAGAACGCCCAGATCGTCGCGGATCTCAAAGGCAAGATCCAGAAGGACGGCGAAGAGGTCCAGAAGTCCCTGCTCACCGACGAAGGCAAGGCCCAGTACAAGGTCCTCACCGAAGCCATGTCCGGCTACCTGAAGGAGGCGTCGCGGGTGCTGGCCCTGACCGAGGCCGGCCGTGCCAAGGAGGCCGAAGCAGTCCTCCGCGGCGAAGTCCGGATCAAGGCGGACGAGGTCGGCAAGAGCCTGGACAGCCTGATGGAAATGAAGCTCCGGTTGGCCAAGGGCCTGTCGGATGAGAACAACGCAATGGCCTCCAGCGCCGTGACCGCGACGGTCGTGGTGATCATCCTGGCCGTACTGATCGCCCTGGCCATCGGCATCGTCATCGCCCGCTCTATCGTCACTCCGCTCCGCAAGGGGGTCGACATGATGACCGAAATGGCCAAGGGCAAGCTGGGCATGCGCCTGAAGATGGACCGCAAGGATGAGATCGGTGAACTGGCCGCGGTGATGGACACCTTCGCCGAGGACCTGCAGGTCAAGGTGGTGGGGGCCATGAACCGGATCTCCGCCGGCGACCTGGACTTCGACGTGAAGGTGCTGGATGCCCAGGACGAGATCATGCCGGCCCTGAAGGCCACCCTGGAGGCCCTCAAGGGGCTGATCGAGGACATGAACAACATGTCGACCCAGCACGACCTGGGCGACATCGACGTCAAGATCCCCGCCGACAAGTACAAGGGCGCCTACAAGAGGATGGGCGAGGGCGTCAACGTCATGGTGTTCGGCCACATCGCCGTGAAGAAGAAGGCCATGGCCTGCATCAACGAGTTCGGCAAAGGCAACCTGGACGCCGCCCTCGAAGTGTTCCCGGGCAAGAAGGTCTTCATCAACGAGAACATCGAGGCCCTGCGCACCAACATCAAGGCGCTGGTCGCCGACGCCAACATCCTCAGCCAGGCCGCCGTGGCCGGCAAGCTGGCCACCCGAGCCGATGCCAGCCGCCACCAGGGCGACTTCCGCCGGATCGTCCAGGGCGTCAACGACACCCTCGACGCGGTGATCGGCCCGCTCAACGTAACCGCCAACTACGTGGACCGCATCTCCAAGGGCGACATCCCGCCCCGGATCTCCGACACCTACAACGGCGACTTCAACACCATCAAGAACAACCTGAACCAGTGCATCGACGCGGTCAACGCGATGGTGGCCGACGCGGCCACCCTGGCCAAGGCCGCGGTGGAGGGCAAGCTGGCCACCCGCGCCGACGCCGCCCGCCACCAGGGCGACTTCCGCCGGATCGTCCAGGGCGTCAACGACACCCTCGACTCGGTGATCGGGCCGCTCAACGTCACCGCCGAGTACGTGGACAAGGTCGCCAAGGGCATCATCCCGCCCGAGATCACCACGATCTACCAGGGCGAGTACAACCTCATCAAGATCAACCTGAACGCCATGGTCAGGATGATGTCGGAGCTCCTGGCCGAGACCGACAAGATCATCAAGGGCGCCAAGGACGGCCAGCTCGACGTGCGCGCCGACGCCAGCAAGTTCGTGGGCGGCTGGAACCAGCTGGTGACCGGGGTCAACGACGCCGTCACCAACATCGTCGATCCCCTGAACGTCACCGCCGACTACGTGGACAAGGTCGCCAAGGGCATCATCCCGCCGGCCATCGTCACCGAATACAAGGGCCAGTACAACGTCATCAAGGGCAACCTGAACAACATGGTCAAGATGATGTCGGACCTCCTGGCCGAGACCGACAAGATCATCAAGGGCGCCAAGGACGGCCAGCTCGACGTGCGCGCCGACGCCAGCAAGTTCGTGGGCGGCTGGAACCAGCTGGTCTCCGGGGTCAATGATGCGGTCACCAACATCGTCGATCCCCTGAACGTCACCGCCGACTACGTGGACAAGGTCGCCAAGGGCATCATCCCGCCGGCCATCACCACCGACTACAAGGGCCAGTACAACGTCATCAAGCTCAACCTGAACGCCATGGTCAAGATGATGTCGGACCTCCTGGGCGAGACCGACAAGATCATCCAGGGCGCCAAGGACGGCCAGCTCGACGTGCGCGCCGACGCCAGCAAGTTCGTGGGCGGCTGGAACCAGCTGGTGGCCGGCGTCAACTCCGCCGTCACCAACATCATCGATCCCCTCAACGTCACCGCCGACTACGTGGACAAGGTCGCCAAGGGCGTCATCCCGCCGGTCATCACCACCGAGTACCGCGGCCAGTACAATGTCATCAAGGGCAACCTGAACGCCATGGCCAAGATGATGTCGGAACTCCTCGCCGAGACCGACAAGATCATCAAGGGCGCCAAGGAAGGGCAGCTCGAGGTCCGGGCCGACGCCAGCAAGTTCGTGGGCGGCTGGAACCAGCTGGTCGCGGGCGTCAACGACGCGGTCACCAACATCGTCGATCCCCTGAACGTCACCGCCGACTACGTGGACAAGGTCGCCAAGGGTATCATCCCGCCGGCCATCACCACCGACTACAAGGGCCAGTACAACGTCATCAAGCTCAACCTGAACAACATGGTCGCCATGATGACCAACCTGCTGACGGAAACCGACAAGCTGGTGCAGGCGGCCATCGGCGGCCAGCTCGCCACCCGGGCCACCGCCAGCAAGTTCGTGGGCGGCTGGTTCCAGCTGGTGGACGGGGTCAACAAGACCCTCGACGCCGTGATCGTGCCGCTGAACGTCTCGGCCGGCTACGTGGACCGGATCTCCAAGGGCGACATCCCGCCCCGGATCACCGACACCTACAACGGCGACTTCAACACCATCAAGAACAACCTGAACCAGTGCATCGACGCGGTCAACGCGATGACCGCCGACGCGGCCACCCTGGCCAAGGCGGCGGTGGAAGGCAAGCTGGGCACCCGGGCCGACGCCACCCGCCACCAGGGCGACTTCCGGCGCATCGTGCAGGGCGTCAACGACACCCTGGACGGGGTGATCGGACCGATCAACGAAGTGATCCGGGTCATGGGCGCGATGGAGAAGGGCGACCTCACCTCCAGCATCAGTCAGGAGTACCAGGGCGACCTGCAGAAGCTGCGCAATGCGGTCAACAACACCGCCACCAAGCTCAGCCAGACCCTGGGGGAGATCAACAAGTCCAGCAACACCCTGGCCTCCTCGGCCGAGGAGCTGACCAGCACCAGCCAGACCATGACCAGCAACTCCGAGACCATGACCAACCAGGCCAACACCGCCGCCGCCGCCACCGAACAGGCCTCGGCCAACGTCAAGAACATGGCCGCCGGGGTCGAGGAGATCAGCGCCAACGCCAACACGGTGGCCTCGGCCTCCGAGCAGATCAGCGCCAACCTGCACACGGTGGGCGCGGCCGTCGAGCAGATGTCTTCGAACATGAAGACCATCGCCACCACCTCGGACCGCATGACCGGCGCGGTCAACTCGGTGGCCACGGCCATCGAGGAGATGTCGGTGAGCCTGAACGAGGTCTCCCGGAACTCCGGCCAGGCCGCCACGGTGGCCAGCAAGGCCGCGGACTCCGCCAACAGCACGGCGGTGATCGTGGACAAGCTCGGCCGCAGCGCCCAGGAGATCGGCAAGGTGGTCGACATGATCAAGGGCATCGCCGCCCAGACCAACCTGCTGGCCCTGAACGCCACCATCGAAGCCGCCAGCGCCGGCGAAGCCGGCAAGGGCTTCGCGGTGGTGGCCAACGAGGTGAAGGAACTGGCCAAGCAGACCGCCGCGGCCACCGAGGACATCCGGGCCCAGGTGGAAGGCATGCAGGACAATACCCAGCACGCGGTCAAGGCGATCGACGAGATCGTCCGGATCATCAACGAGATCAACCAGATCTCGGGGACGATCGCCGCGGCGGTGGAAGAGCAGACCGCCACCACCAACGAGATCTCCAAGAGCGTGGGCGAAGCCGCCCGCGGGGCCAACGATGTCACACGCAACGTGAACCAGGCGGCGGCGGGGGCCAACGAGATCTCCCGGAACGTGCAGGAGGCGGTCAAGGGCGTGTCCGATATCGCCCGCAATGTCACCCAGCTGGCGGGCGGAGCCACGGACGTGGCCCGGAACGCCGCCGAAGCCGCCAAGGGCATGAACGATGTGGCCCGCAACGTCGGCGTCGTCAGCACGGCCGCCCGGGATACCACCAAGGGGGCCACGGGCACCCACACCGCCTCCCGGGAACTCGCCCGGTTGGCCGAACAGCTGCAGCATGCGGTGGGCACGTTCAAGCTCTAGCCCATTCATTGTTTTTGCCCAATGCTGCACGGGCTTGGCTTACACTATGACCCTATGACCATTCCGAAGCTCCGGATCCTCATCGTGGACGATACGGCGGTTTACCGCCGTATCCTCACCGAAGTCGTGGAGTCCTTCCAGCAGGACTATGAGGTGACAGCCTGCCCCAGCGGCCGGCTGGCCCTCAACCGGCTGGACCAGTCCCCGGCGGATCTGGTGCTTCTGGATGTCGAGATGCCCGAGATGAGCGGCCTGGAGACCCTCCGGGTGATCCGCCGCAAGCACCCGGCCGCCAGCGTCATCATGATCAGCGGCACCAGTTCCGCGGCGGCCTCGTATACCCTGGACGCCCTGGCCCAGGGCGCGCTGGAGTTCATCCGCAAGCCCGAAGGCACCGATGCCGAGGCCAGCCGGGCCGAGCTGCGCGACCTGCTCCGCCCCCTGATGCGCCATGTCCAGACCAAGATGAACCTGCGCAGCGCGGGGGCCCCGGGGGCGGACCCGGCCCCGGTCCCCGACATGGCTGTCGCGCCGCCCAGGCCCGCCGCCGCCCCCCGGCCCCAGCCCCGCCAGGGTCCCCGTCCGACCCGGTTCGACGTGCTCGCCATCGGCGTCTCCACCGGCGGCCCGAACGCCCTGGGCGAGGTCATCCCGGCCCTGCCCGCCGACCTGGGCGTGCCGGTGCTGATCGTCCAGCACATGCCGCCCATGTTCACCGCCTCCCTGGCCGAGCACCTGAACCGGAACTCCCACCTGCCGGTGGCCGAGGCGGTGGAAGGGGAGCTGGTGCTGCCCAACCGCGTCTACATCGCCCCCGGCGGCAAGCACATGGTCATCCGCAGCAAGGGCGAGGGCGAGCCTTTCATCATCGGCCTGAACGAGAATCCCCCCGAGAACAGCTGCCGGCCCTCGGTGGACGTGCTGTTCCGCTCCATCGCCGCCCACTACGACGGCGGCATCATGGCGGTGATCATGACCGGCATGGGCACCGACGGCTGCGAAGGGGTCCGGGCCCTCAAGCGCAAAGGCTGCGTCTGCCTCACCCAGTCCGAGGAGACCTGCGTGGTCTACGGCATGCCCCTGGCCGTGGACGAGGCCGGCCTCTCCGACGAGAAGGTCGCCCTGCCCCACCTGGCGTCCCGCATCGCCCGCATGGTCCGGGCCGGGAGCCACGCATGAGCCCCGACGCCATCACCACCACCGAGTTCAAGCTGCTCCGGGACTACATCGAGGAGCACTGCGGGATCTGCCTGGGCGAGGGCAAGGCCTACCTCATCGAGACCCGCCTGGCCGGCCTCATGGTCGAGAACGGCTGCCCGGACTACGGCTCCTTCTACCGGCTGGCCAAGAACGCCGGGACCCCCCAGCTCCGGGACAAGATCATCGACGCGATGACCACCAATGAGACCCTCTGGTTCCGCGACACCCACCCGTTCACCACCCTGGCCGAGAAGCTGCTGCCGCCCCTGACCGACGAGATCCTGCGGGGCGGCCGGTTCCGGATCCGGATCTGGTCCGCGGCCTGCTCCACCGGCCAGGAGCCCTATTCCCTGGCCATGGTCATCCACGAGTACTGCCGAACCCACCCGGGCATCCTGCCCAGCCACTTCGAGATCCTGGCCACCGACATCTCGCCCTCGGCGCTGTTCCTGGCCAAGGCCGGGCGCTACGACGAGAACGCCATGCGCCGGGGCCTGCCCGACGAGATGCGGGCCCGCTATTTCCATTCCGACGGCAGCGTCTGGAAGGTCAACGAGGAACTCAAGAACCTCATCACCTACAAGAAATTCAATCTGCAGGAGCCGATGGACCCGCTGGGCCGGTTCGACATCATCTTCTGCCGCTACGTGACCATCTATTTCGCCGAGGACTTCAAGAAGAAGATCTTCGACGGCATGGCCCGGGCCCTCGCGCCCTCCGGCCACCTGGTGGTCAGCGCCGTGGAGTCCCTGCGCGGCATCGCCGACCAGTTCCTGCCCCTGACCTACTCGGGCGGTCTCTACTACCAGTGCGACCTGGCCAATCCGGGAGGCTACCGATGAAAATCCTGTCCGTGGACGATTCGGCGACCATGCGCAAAATCATCGGCCGGGCGGTGTCGATGCTCGGCTACGACCTCCTGGAGGCCGCCAACGGCGTGGACGCCCTGGCCACCCTCAAGCAGAATTTCCGGGACGTCTGCCTGGTGATCATGGACATCAACATGCCCGAGATGGATGGCATCCAGGCCCTGGTGGCGATCAAGGCGGACCCGGACCTGCAGCACCTGCCGGTGATGATGGTGACCACGGACTCCGACCGCGGCCGCATGATCCAGGCCGTCCAGGCCGGCGCCGCCAACTACGTCACCAAGCCCTTCAGCCACGACGACCTGGTCACCAAGATCGCGGCGACGCTGGGGGCGGACGAGTTCTAGTGGAGCCGCCGGCCCGGGACCTCGGAATCCTGCTCCGCTCCCTGCGACCGGTGCTGCGCCCGGGGACGTACGCTTTCGCCATCGCCCCCGAAGGAACCGACCTGGCCGCCCTCGCCCCGGTCGCCACCTTCCGCGAGGCCGAGGGCCTGACCATCATCGCCGAGGTGGGCCGGGTCGTGCGCGCCGGCCTGCCGGTGCTGTTCCGGGCCGCCTGGATCACCCTCGAAGTCCATTCCGACCTGACCGCCGTGGGCCTCACCGCCGCCGTCTCCACAGCCCTGACCCGGGCCGGCATCAGCTGCAACGTGGTCGCCGCGGCCTGCCATGACCACCTGTTCGTCCCGGTGGAGGCCGCCTCGGCGGCCCTGGCATGCCTGGAGGCCCTTCAACGGGACCACATAGCCAAGACCTGAACCGGACTATCTGTATCGCTTTTCATCCTGGTTCATCTCTTTACATCCTCGTCACGACTGGGGCGGCTGGAATTCGGGCTGGGTGTTGGAAGGTTGATCAGGGGGTGGGTCTCGATGGCCCTGGATGCTTTGGTATCACATAGAAACTGATCAAGCACAGACGGGGTGCCCTGGCGGGCACCCCGAGGGCTGAAAATAGGCTGGCGTCTCGGTTCCCCGGGACACCAGCGGTTGTAGGTGCGGGCCAAGCAACCCTAGGATGAATTTGGAGATCCTCCCAATGGTGGCCGTCGCTCTGTGGCAACGAAGTGAGATTCCGAAGCACAGACTGGCCCGCACGGGTAGTAGTACCACATTGTGTTGCCCCCCGGAAGGGTCTTCCTGGAAGGGGTGTGCACGGATGGCAGTGTTGCCTTTTTCTCCGTCCCGCGCTCGGAGGTTCTCCCCTTTTCTATGGGGGGTTAGATGGACCTGGATGAAGTCGTCTACACAACAGCCGGTGGGCTGGACGTGCACTTCGCTTTCGTGGCGGCATGCCTGGTGACCACGGGCCCCAAGGGCAAGCCGAAGGTCGAGGAGCGGGAGTTCCCAACCAACCAGAAGGGCCTCCGTGCCCTACGGGAATGGTTGTCGGCCGGCGGTTGCGAGGCCGTCGGGATGGAGGCAACCGGGGTCTACTGGATGCCGGTCTATGCCGCCCTGGAAGGCGGCTTCGAGCTTGTGGTGGGAAACCCCCAGCACATGAAGAACGCCCGGGGGCGGAAGACAGACCGGATGGATGCACGTTGGATCGCAGGTCAGATGCGTCATGACCGGATCAAGCCCAGCTTCGTGCCTCCGCCAGAGTTTCGGGATGCCCGGGAACTGGCCAGGGCGCGCCGCCAACTCATCCAGG
>Ga0316218_1000991_pt1 | contig 33876 bp, 29 predicted proteins | sample TBH18003metaG_FD_203634 | JGI IMG/M metagenome (GOLD analysis project Ga0316218, IMG submission 203634) | Freshwater microbial communities from Trout Bog Lake, Wisconsin, USA - TBH18003 | ecosystem: Environmental > Aquatic > Freshwater > Lake > Hypolimnion/Profundal zone | place: USA: Wisconsin...
TTTCCCAGAGAATTATTTTGAACAACAATCACTGCTGCTGCAACAACCGTGTTTCGCATCTTTTCCTTTGCAACAACTCATATCTTCTTTACTGCAACAATCTTCTTTACAAGCTGTTTTGTCTTTACAACAACCCATCCCGTAAGCAGATGAACTTGATTTCTTAGTTGATATTCTATCATACTGACAGCAATCTTCCAATCTATTGTAAGCGGCATCTGTTGCTTTTACATCTTGTGTATCATAACCTGCTGATGCTATTTTTTGTTCTATTTTTCTATCAGATGTTTTTGCATCATTAAAACTTACAGAAAGTATTTTAGAGTCTTTATCCCAAACTGCTAAAGTAGCACCGGCAGACTTCGCTGCTGTCTCAATATGTTTTTTACAGGTATTACAATTCCCTAAAACTTTAATTTCTTCTTTAGTAAGAGTTAGTTGTGCTAAAGAAAATATCGAAAAGCATAAGAAGGATAGAAATAATATTTGTGTTTTCATTTTTTAGAATTTAAAAATTAATAATATTGAATAAATAATTCATTCAATCAAATACTCAAACAAAGTAAAAACTTAAGAAAAATATCAAATTCTAAAAACACAAATACGTAAATAAGTGTCTGGTTGAGAGATATCCGGCGGAGCAAGAATACTGAAATGCATCAGTTCATTTAAATAGAATGATGATGCAGTAGTAGTTTGATAAGATGAAGCAATTTCTTTAACTGGTGTATTAAAAGAAAAATCAGCATAAGAAGCTTTGTGATTGTCTTCTACTTTTAAATAATGATGCTCTGTTTTGCAGCAACCTTTATCCTGTTCTTTTTTGCAATCACATAAATTTGTTGCAAGCAAATCTAATTGCACAGAACTTATTTTACCCATGCAATAGTGAACATTCATTACCATTCCGGAACTGATACAGAAATAAATGATTGCTACTATAAATGCAATGGATTTCTTCATGCTATTACAAAGATAAACAGATAATGCCCTAAGAAAATTTTGAGTTATAAATATTTGATGATTGGTAATAGTTTCTTTAATTAACGAATGTCCACCAAATACCAAAACGCAACCAAACTGTTTGAGATGGATACAAAGGCACTGTAAAATTGTATTTGCTTAATCCTGTTCCTAACAAAGTATTCAAATTTTCAAATCGAAGAAATGCTTTGAAGCTTTTGATACGAACATGAAAGAAAAAATTTATATCAGGCTTATTAGCTGTAACAAATGAATTCTGGTAAAAGAACTGACCGGTAAAAGGAGAATAATTGTCTGCATGATAATTACTGTAATAACGAAATTCAAGACCTGTGGATACATTTAAGTTAGTATAAAAATTACCCTCAAATGCAATTCTGTTACGGGTTAGCAAGAATGGTAAATTAACGGGTGCACCACCTGTTGTTTGTTGCAGATCTACTTCTGTATACCAATTCCAGTATCTCGATAATTTAAATGCTTTTTCGGCATGCACATGCAATACATTAAATAAAGTAGCATATTGCTTGGCAATAAAAAAACTATCGAAGTATGTATAATTATTTACTAAATAATATTCGCCGCTTAATTTAAAGGCTGCTTTCGGATTTTCATAAAGAGCAAATGCACGAATAATATTTTCTTTTCCAAAGTTGGCATGTTGCCGAACAGGGAAACTGGTTAACGGATCAAAAATAAATGAAGGCGTTCTGTTTACATTTTGAAAACCCAATTGCAAAAAGCCGATCTTCTTACTTAATTGCCTTTTTAAACTTATAAATGCTGCATAATCCCCTGCATTAAATCCATTTAAATATAATTTTCCGCTGGCTTCGATATCCCAAACATTATTTCTTGTTCTGTTTCTGTACTCGCCCAATACATACAAATTATAAAAATGATCTACTGAAGTATCATTAAAAGTTGCTTTTAAATTTTGAATACCTGCGCCTACTTTTGCAAACTGACTTAAATTAATCTTATCTGGAAAAGAGATCACACTAAACTCATTCGTTAAATTACTCCAGTTATCTTTAAAACTGATGGTATCATAGTTACCGGATGCGTTACCGGGAATAGTATAATTAAAGAATTTTTGATAAGAAGCAGAATCAGCATAATAATCATAAAAATTATATGAACTGCTGCTGAGTGAAATAGTATGCTCTAATCTAAGCCTGGGATAAAATAATTTAATGGTTACAGAATCTGTAACAATAGAATCTTTCTGTCCAAAGTCATAATGCTGTCTGTATAAAAAAGTATTTTGTTTATATACATTACCTGTTGTAATAGCTGTATTTGTAAAGGGATTTCGTGATGCAGGTCCGGCATTGCCTAATCTTGTTTGTAATTGATAGGGATCAGGCAATTGAATACTGTCTATGTAATTGGGATCTTGCAATCCACCATTTTCTGATGAAACATTTTTATTACTCAGGTAAATAAAAAATGCTTCATATCTTTTATTCAATGTTTGATAACGACCGGTGAAACGCATGTTATTCAAATTGGCATTACTTGTTCTATATTGACCAGGTGCATTACTAAATCGATATTCAAAAGAAAAATTAAAATTACTTTTCCTGTTTTGCGTATGCAAGATGTCAACCAACTGTTCCGAATTATTTCCCAATGCATAAGCCATTTCGGTATAAGGCCTTGTTGTTTGAAAGAAGCGAGTGGTTTCTATATTAAAATTGTAAAGGTCATATTGATGGAAACCCGCATCCCATCCTGCTTTCATTAAAGGACTAAATATCAGTGAATGTGAAGCCGTTCCAAAATTTCCTAAATTAACAGATGAATATGGTTGTGGAAATTTTTTAGAGAAATCATTAATAGAGGAATCTATTTTTCTTGTCCTGGTAGAATCAAAATATCTGTAAAAGATGGTCACTGAATCAGCATATTTATCTCTATGCTGTAAAGAGTCTCCCGTTTTGGTTGCTTTAATTGGTCTACCCTGACTATCATATTGGATCGTTGAAACAGAACCACCACTTTGCCCATAATTAGAAGTTTGGGCAGCAGTTTGAAGCACCGTTATTAATAAACAGCCAGCAATCAAACATAATAATTTATCTGCGGGTAAATTCATGCAATCAAAATATCCTGCAAATTAACAGTAAAGCTGTGAATGAAGTGATAAAAGAGTCTCTTCCTATCATTCAAATCCTCAAACTACTTTTGATAGTTCAGTAAATAATAAAGTCAGTTTAGGTTCGGCTTCTTTGGCTGCCTGCAATACTTCTTCATGTGTAATAACATTATGCTCTTCTCTAATACCTAAATCAGTTACTACACTTACTGCAAAAACTTTTATTCCGCAATGAACAGCGGCAATGGTTTCCTGAACTGTGCTCATGCCAACTACATCACTGCCAATGATCTTAATCATTCTGTATTCTGCATGTGTTTCGAAAGTTGGGCCGGTTACAGCAGTGTACACACCTTGATGAATAGGAATATCATTTGCTTTGGCAATAGACAATGCTTTATTGATGAGTGCTTTGTTGTATGGCTCACTCATATCCGGAAAACGTGTTCCTAATGCTTCCTCATTCTTACCCATTAATGGATTAACGGTGAAGAAACTGATATGATCTTTCAATATCATTAAATCACCTACTTTATAGTCAGGATTTACTGCCCCTGCTGCATTAGATAATAATAAAGTTTCTATACCCAATAATTTCATTACACGAACAGGAAACACCACTTGCGATGGTTCATACCCTTCATAAAAATGAAAACGGCCACTCATTACTATAACTTTGGTGCCATCTAATTCTCCAAATAATAATTTACCTCCATGCCCTTTGACTGTGCTTACCGGAAAATGCGGAATCTCTGTATAAGGAATCGCTTGTTCCACTATAATTACTTCTGCTAAATTTCCCAAACCACTTCCTAAAACTATGCCCACTTTAGCAGATATATTTATTTTAGATTTTATATACGCTGCTGTTTCTTGTAATTGTTTCATCAAATCACTCATAATAAATTTGTTCTTTTAAATTAATACAATGTTTTATTATTCTTGCTACTCCATTCTTCAAACATTTTAATGGCTTCATTTCTTCCTAAACATTCAATGGCAATTTTTCTTTGCTGTAAGGGCAATGTAATTTCATGATATATTAAAGAATCGTCAAAACCAATATCTGCGGCATCTTGACGCGTATTGCCATAATAAATTTTAGAAGGTCTTGCCCAATAAATAGCCCCCAAACACATCGGGCAAGGTTCACAGGAAGTATAAATTTCACATCCTTCCAATTGAAAGGTTTGTAAATTATTACATGCATCACGAATAGCGGTCACTTCTGCATGTGCAGTGGGGTCATTTGTTGAAATAACTTTATTCGATCCTCTTCCAACAATCACATCATCTTTAACAATCACGCAACCAAAGGGGCCGCCTTCATTGTTTTGCATACCTTCTTTCCCAAGCTTAATCGCTTCCAACATAAATTTCATTTCTCTGTTCATAGGCTCAACATTTATTAAAGCAATCTGCAAGAATAAAATTATTTCTGTTATTTACAATAGAAGTGAATAAAAAAGCCTCTTACATATAAGAGGCTTTATATCATTTCAAAGTAACTTATACTTGCGGTAAATCTTCAGGATGCTCAACCCTGTTATTTTTTAATATAGCCAATTGTTTTTTACTGAATGCTAATCTGGTAATAGTTACAAATAAAACAGGTACAATAAAAATGGCTAATAAAGTGGCTGCCAACATACCGCCTAATACTGTCCAACCGATGGTAGAACGTGCTACCGCGCCGGCACCTTGTGCAAATGCCAATGGCAATACACCTAATATAAATGCCATAGATGTCATGATGATGGGACGTAATCTTAATTTCACTGCATCTAATGTTGCAGGTATTACATCCATGCCATGATCTACTCTTTCTTTTGCAAACTCAACAATCAATATTGCATTCTTTGCAGCTAACCCGATTAATGTAATTAAACCGATTTGTGCATATACATTATTACTTAATGCAGGAATGAATGTTAATGTAAGGATAGCGCCGAATGCACCTGTTGGTACTGCTAATAAAACAGAAAATGGAACAGACCAACTTTCGTACAATGCTGCCAAGAATAAGAACACAAATAATAAGGAAAGAATAAAAATATTCGTTGCGCTGGAACCGGAGTTTACTTCTTCTCTGCTTAATCCGGAAAATTCATATCCATATCCTGCAGGCAAAACTTTAGCTGCTGTTTCTTTTAAAGCATCAATAGCTTGCCCGCTACTGTAACCGGGTTTTGGCGATCCATTAATTTCTGCTGTTCTGAATAAATTATAATGTGTAATAAGCGGCGCATTCTCAATTAATTTATAACTGATCAATGTACTTAATGGTAATAATTGTCCGGCCTGATTCTTTACATAAAACTGTTCTACATTTTTTATATCACCCCGATACAATGTATCTGCTTGTGCCACCACATGAAAATTTCTTCCGTAAATAGTAAAATCATTTACATACCTGCTTCCTAAAAATGTTTGCATGGTATTATATACATCAGATAATGACACACCTAACTTTTTACATTTATCCCTGTCCACATCTAATTGATAACCCGGTGTTCTTGCAGTAAAATAACTAAAACCACTTCCTATTTCAGGGCGCTTATTTAATTCAACTACAAAATTGTTCACTACTTTTTCAAAGGTCTTAATATCGTCATTACTTTCTTTTTGTTCTAATTCAAAAGTAAAACCGGCTGTTTGCCCCAAACCCTGAATAGCTGGTGGTTGTATGATACGGATACTGGCTTCCTTTACAGCAGCAAATTTTTTCTGCATTTCTGCAATGGTTGCCTGAATTTGTAATGATTTATCTGTACGTTCATCCCAAGGTTTTAATTGACAAAAGATCGTTCCGCTGTTTGATTTCGTTGCGAAGGTTACAACGTTCAATCCGCCTAATGCCGCAAAATGACCAACTGCAGGAATACTTTGTGTAATATTCATGATCTTATTCAATGCATCTAAGCTTCTTGCTGTAGAGGATGCTTCAGGTAATTCATACGTAATATATAAACGCCCCTCATCCTCTGTTGGAATAAATGCAGTAGGTTTATTTTTAAATAATATTCCGGTACCTGCATATAAACAAAGCAATAGTATTAATGCAAACGGTGCTGCTTTAATTACGCTTCGTACACCATTGGTATAAGAAGCAGTTGTTCTGGCAAACCATTGATTGAATACAAAAAAGAATTTATTGATGCCTCTGGATGATTTATCTAAATGCATCGGTTTTAACATCAAAGAACATAATGCAGGTGTTAATGACAATGCTATAAATGCAGAGATCAATACAGAGATAGCAATAGTAATAGCGAATTGTTGATACAATCTTCCAACAATACCGGGAATAAATCCTACAGGAATAAATACTGCAGCCAATATTAATGCAATAGCAACAACGGGACCCGAAATATCTTTCATGGCTTTATACGTTGCTTCTTTTGCACTTAATTTTTCATGATCGATATAATGTTGAACGGCTTCTACCACTACAATCGCATCATCCACTACAATACCAATGGCTAATACAAAGCCAAACATGGTCAATGTATTAATGGTAAATCCTAACGGAATAAAAACAGCGAATGTACCGATGATAGAAACAGGAATTGCTAATACCGGAATTAATGTAGCTCTCCAACTTTGCAGAAATAAGAATACAACAATGATTACCAATCCCAAAGCTTCCATTAAAGTTTTCTCCACTTCATCAATAGAAACTTTTACAACTGATACTGATTCAAAGGGAACAACATAATCAACATCTTTAGGAAAAGATTTTTTTAATTGATCCATTGCTTTGTAAACACCTTCTGCAGTTTCTAATGCATTACTGCCTGGTGCCTGATACACCAATAAATAAGACGCTCTTTTGCTATCAACAAATGAATTACTTGCATAACTGAATTTACCCAATTGTGCACGTGCCACATCTTTTAAATAAACAATAGAACCCCTATCAGGACTGCTTCTTACAATAATGTTATTGAATTGATCTTCCGAACTTAACCGGCTATTGGTTAAAACAGAATATTCAAACGATTGCACATTGTTTTGCGGTGGCGCACCAACTGTACCTGCAGCAACTTGTAAATTTTGTTCCTGCAATGCATTCACTACATCATTCGCAGTTAATCCTAATTGAGCCAATCGATCAGGCTTTAACCAAATACGCATACTAAAATCATCGGCACGAGAAAAAATATCTCCTACTCCTTTTACGCGCAATAAAACATCTCTCACAAAAATATTGGCATAGTTGTCTAAAAATGGAACAGTATGTGTTCCATTGGGTGCATAAATAGCCACCAACATTAATATGCTTGGATTTCTTTTACGTGTTACAACACCCAAACGTTTTACATCATCCGGCAATTGAGGTGTTGCAATACCTACACGGTTTTGAACATCTAATGCTCCATTGTTTACATCCGCACCAACGTTATAAGTAACGGTAATCGTTGATCTTCCATCACTGGTACTGTTACTTTGCATATAAGCCATGCCGGGTGTACCATTAACTTGTGTTTCAATGGGTGTGGTTACTGTTTGTTCAACCGTTTGTGCATCTGCACCATTAAATGTTCCGGTAATTTGTACTGTTGATGGAGTGATATCAGGATATTGACTGATAGGTAAATTTATCAATGCCAAAACACCTACCAACACAATGACCAATGAAATAACGATGGCTGTAACAGGCCGGCGAATAAAAGTATTTGCGATCATAATTTTTTACAATTGATTTTATTTTCCTTTTGCAGGAGCTAATAATACACTGGCGCCATCTCTTAATTTTTGAACGCCATCCACTACAATTTTCTCTCCATCGTTCAAACCATCTTTAACAATAATTTTATCATTCAGTTTTGCGCCCAATTGAATTTTACGCTGACTCACTTTGCTGCTATCATTTACCACATATACAAAATATTCTCCCATCTGTTCCACCACAGATTTAAATGGTGCCAATAAAAAAAGATCATTGGTGTTATTATTCTTCACACGCACATTACAATTCAATCCAACTTTTAATAAATTATTTTTATTAGGAAAGACCAATCGCACTTTAATGGTTCCGGTTTGCGGATCAATAGCACGATCAATTAAACTGATGCTTCCAATATTTGCATAGACAGAATTATCGGGCAATTGCAAAGTAAAAACTGAATCAGTTGTTTTTGCCGGATGCATATACAATTGCGTGAACTTAGGAATATCTTTTTGTCCGATTGCAATATCAACAGCCATTGGATCATTGGATGAAACAGTATTTAATAAAGTTTGATTGGCTGTTACCAATGCACCCATTTTCACTTGCGATAAACCAATTGTTCCATCAAACGGCGCATAAATAACTGAATATTTTAAATCTGTTTCAACTCTTGCAGCATTCGCTTTTGCAGCAGCCACTTGCATTTTAGCCGATTGAAGATCTGTCAATGCGTGATCTACAATTTGTTTAGCTATTGCATCTTTCTTTAATAAATCATTATACCGATCTGCATCTTGTTGTGCTTTATCCAATGCAGCTTTTGCAACATTTAAATTGGCCATTGCCTGATCATAATTCGCTTGATATTGCTGGCGATCGATATCATACAATTTCTCCCCTTTGCTAACATGCGCACCATCTTGAAAATAAATACCGGTGATATAACCGGTTACTTGTGCACGCAAATCAACCTGATTTAAAGCTGCTACTGTTGCAGGATATTGATCATAATAAATAGCAGATTCTTTTTTGATCTGATAAATATTTACCGGAGTAGGTGGTGGTGCTTTTGGCGCTTCGGGAGTTTTATTTCCACATGATGTGATGATCATATTTGCTGCAACGAACACAAATAATACAAGTACCTTATTTTTCATATTGAGATTATATTTATAATTTGATGAGTTGATGAATTAATATTGAATGGTGCCCAATGCTTTTTGAACATCGATCTTACTTTGCAATAATTGATATAAGGCAGTATAATAATTTAATTGTGCTGTTCGCAGATCGCTTTCTGCAATAATCACATCCAAATAAGTTTTTACGCCGGAATTATATTGCAAACGAATAGTTGTATAGACATCGTTGGCCAACAACACATTGTCTTTTAATGCAGCATAATTAGCTAAGTTACCTTTATAGGAAGCCAATGCCAGCGCATATTGTGCGTTGATTTTGCTTTTTACAGAGATCATATCCCAATCCACTCTTTTCAATTGCAACTCGGCCTGCTTAATTTGATTGACTCTTTTATTTCCCTGAAAGATTGGCATTGACAATTGCAAACCGATATAAGAACTAGGATAAACAGGATTGTATAATTTTCCAAAACTAGTATTGAGATAATTAAAGTTATACGCCCCAAATGCAGATACTGTTGGAATGTAACTCCACTTATTATATTGCAAATTGGCTTGTTGTAATTTTTGTTGTGTTTGTAATAATTGATATTCGATTCTGTTTTGATACACTACTTGTTGTGCAGTATCAATAAAAGCTTCTTTTTCCATGGCACTGCTATCATATTGCAAAGGAAGAATGCTGTTATCCGGATAGCCCATCAATTGTTTTAATAAAGCTAACTTGGCTGATAACAGGTCTTGTATTTGCTTGCGTTCTGCTTTCGCATTGTTCAAGGAAATGGTGGCTCGTTTATAATCTGTTTTATCTACAATACCACTCTGGTACTGATTGTATGCATCTTTCAAACTTTTATCTAAGCGAATAATATCTTCATCCAATACATTAATTTGTTTTTGAGTAAGCAACACATCATAAAATGCTTTGCTAACATTTACTACCACATCTATCTTATTACTAACAGTAGATTGTTTAATTTGTTTGCGCACATCACTGGCTGTTCTGTTAGCCAATAAAAGATCTCTGGTAAAAATATTTTGCATAACACCCAAACCAAAAGTTGAATTATTATAGGTTCCGCTTTGTACTACGTTACCTCCAAAATAAGTGCTGGGTAATTGAAAAAAATTCTGGATATTGTAATTGAAGTTAAGCTGTGGATACCAATCGCCTAATTTTGTTTGAATACCTTTTTCAGTAATGCTTTCATCAATCAATGATTGCTGTACAGTTGGTTGATGCAATAAAGCATATTGCACGCAATTATTTAAAGTGGCGCTCTGCAAAACAGAGTCATTGCTGCTTTGCGAAATACTTTTGTTGGCTGTTGCAAATTCAAAAACAACAAAAAACAACGAAATATAAATCTTCCTCATATTTTATAAAATATATGAAATGTACAAAACGGAATCAATCACTACAACTATTCTATACAATTGTTTGGCAAAATAGTAGTATGATTTTGAAGTTTACCTGAGAAGGCAAAAGTAATAGTTTGAAAAACAGATATGATAAGGATTTTGTTTATTGGGCGAATTCAAAACGAATTTTACCGAAAAAGTAAATGAAGAAGCTGTACGCTTTTGTTTTTTTTGATATATCATCACTTGTTAGCAACCATTAATGTGAATTAACCGTGAACAAATTAGCGTGTTATGTTTCTGTTAAGCGCACTTTTTGAGAAAGAAGCTTTTAACTAAAATATAAATTAAGTTGCTATATGAGCGTCGTCACGAAATTCCAATGGGCCGTTGCCAAAAGTGATATAATAACATAGAAGTATTTGAATTATGGAATGGTGAAAACAAATTGGTAACACTTTCCATCAATCTATTTTCGCAAACAGCAAAAGTAGAATGTGCCAACTACAGAAGAATTTTTAAGATTGAGAAAAAAGGTTTTCTTCAAAATAAAACAATCATCAAAAATGAACATGGAATTAAGATCGGTTATTTGCATTTAACGCCCTGGTTCAGCAATGAAGGGTTTATTAATTTTAATGACGAACATTTTTATTATTCCACTCAGAATAACTCTTTAGCAGAATTGGTTATTTATAAATCATCAAAGAAAAAACCATTATCAATCTGCAGCTTAAAAAGCAATGATGGCAGTACTTCTATTCATTTTAAAAAACAAAAGAAATTGAAAAAAATTCTTGCTTATTAATGGCACTGTGCTGGTTTTTATTGATGCCCATTGCAAAAGAAAATGTTTTAGAATATGCGGTATAATAAAAAATTAATTGTTAATTGGCTGTAATAAAATCAGGACTCTTCACATACTGACTGTTATACTTAAACTGAAGATTGGTATTAAAGTCTATTCTAAAGGGAGCCATATTCGTTGTGGTTCTTGGAAAATAACTAAAACGCAATTCCATTGTCCCAAAAATTAAGTTCTCATTTCTACTTCTTAATCCAGCAGAGATACCTGTATATCCATCACTTTTAGTAATGGATGCACCGATAGGTTTTAAAAAACTAAGACTACTGCCGATAAACGGAGCAAACCGAAAACCAACTAAAGATCTGCTGTTAAAGAATACTGTTTCCTGCGTGATAGTGCCTCTTCCATTAGCATTGACTATTCCTGTATTGCTGAACAGCGGTAAGCCATAAGTGCTGGATAATAACAAAGGACCATTCAATAAAGTATTGAATTGTGTTGTGATACTTGCACTAATATAAGTTCTTTGATTCCAATTTGCACTTAACTTTTTGAGTCTTGAAAAATAATTTAGTGAGGCCAATACATTTGCATCTTCGGCAGAAGAACCATACCAATAAGTACCTGCTTTAAAAATATAGTTGAAATAATTTCCTCTTTTTGTAAAAAAATATCTTTCTATATCCAATGAAGAAAACATTCTGGAGCGATCTTCTTTATTGGTCCAACCTCCAATAAAAGAGGCATTGATACCTTGAGGTACATCCTCATTTCTTCCAAAACCATAAATATATTTTGTTTTATAAAAATCTTGTTGAAACAAAGTAAATGAACCTAAAACACCGGTAATGTTTGCATACAGGAAATTATAATTACCAATAAATTTTTGAGGTATCTCAATAAAATGTTGATTCAGGAAACGCAAAGCAACAAATCGTCTCAATCTTGATTTCAGATTTTTATATAATGACCGAACAGTTCCTAAATTATAACCGATCCATCCATCAACATTATTAAATTCATATTGAAAAGTGCTATTGTATAAAGAATCACTTCGATACATATTTTGTGTTTCATGATGAGAGAACTGAACATTAAATGTGTATGATGAATAGGTGCTTACAAAGTTTTTATTGATAGTTAGATAGGTATAATTTTCTTGCCGGCCTCCTGCATTAAAAGTGGGTGCATAAGTTTGATATCCGGCACCCACATCCGTGAAACTACCGCCAATATTGCGTTTCAGAAAATCACCACCTGTTCCAAGTGGTTCTTTTCGGGTGTTATCATAAAAAGATTTTACATCCAATCTGTTGCCGCTACCAATCAAATTATCTTCACTCAAGGTTAACTCACCGCTATTTTGATCGAACACATTGGCAGTTCCTCCAATAGAGAATACATCTTTGGTTACAATAAAAACATTTACTTCACCGGATGTTTTATTTACCGGCAGCAAAATTATTCTCGCATCTTGCAAATAAACCTGATCACGTAAATATTTTTCGTTTTCAGAAAACAATTCAGGAACTACATAATCACCTTCTTTAAAAAAAAGATTATTATAAATAACTTTTGCAGCAGTGGTGCTATGAAATTTTTCTGAAAGTGTTGTAAGAAAATCCTTATTAACCGTATCTAAATTATTTACAGAACCACCTAATCCCAATTGTGTTAATTGAATATTTTTAATCTTATACCCTTTGTATTTATTGTATTGATTCTCACTTTTAATAATCACTTTATCAGTGGAGTCTATAAAAGACGAATGACTGATACTCTTACCCAATTTTCCCAGTAATCCTTTTTGTTTAGCAAGAAAAAAAACATCTTTTTTTAAAGTTGAATCTTTTTGTGCAACTAAATGATTTGAAAACAATAATAGTATTGCAAAAAAAAGACAGCAACATTTACAATTCAATCTATCAAGCAATATTTTAAAAAAAGCAATCAAAGTAATTGGATTGATGAGATTGTAAATATCTATAAACATTTGATATGCTGCGTCTCAATAGTTTCTTAAAATAAAAAGAGGAGCAATAAATGCTTCTCTTTTTATCTAAACCCCAACTTCAAACTACCATTTATTGATGCAAAATGATTGTTCCGAGATTAACTGTATTAGCGTTATTAATTGTAATATTTGTAATGGTTGTATCCTTATAACCATTGTATGAATGGAAATTGGCGGAGTATGTTCCATTTTGTAATCCGCGAATTTTAAATTGTCCCGTTGCTCTGTTAGCAATAGCATAAGCTGTATCCGAAGAATTATATACTGTAACAATTTCCGGCCATGCAGCATTTGGAGAAATTATTCCTGCAACTGTTCCAGTCTGACTAACAATAAATGCAGTTAAGAATGGACTTAAGTAATAGGTTGATCCTATTTGAATGATTGATCTCTGCACATTAAAGTCTAACCACAATCTGTATGAATTACTTGCAAAATGTTGAAACTCTCCACCGTTTAATTTTACCAATACATAAGATGGTGCGCCGGGTGGCAATTGCAATGGATAGCTAACACTATCTTTTACAATAGAACTGTTAGTACCTAAATCAATTTTAATTAATCTAATGCTACCAACAGGAACGGTTGCCGAGGCAAATGCTGTATCAACACCATTTTGTAATTGCAATAAATCATATACACCGGCTGAAACAGAAAGATTCTCCCAAATTAAAGTGGAGTCGGGTTTTGGGCCACCGGCACCGATTGAATTCCAATTACATCCATCATGCATTCGTGTATTCTTTGAAGTATCAACCAAAACTTCCACAGATTTTACATCCAGATAAACATGGTTGTAAAAACCCGGAGCATCAGTCAATAATAAAGAAACGTTTTGTGTGCCTGCCGGGGCATCGGCAGAACTGCTTTTACTGCATGCAACAATAATTGTGGATACAGTGATAGCTGCAATAGCTACTGAAAAAAGGACTCTAGTTTTCATAATAATAAATGTTTTAAAGTAGCAGTGGAACTATAGCAATATTTTTTAAAAATGAAACAATCAACAACTCCTATAATCTTATAAGATTCAAAAAGCTGCTTCATGTTTACCAAAAAAATGTTAAAGGATTTTGAAGCAATGCATACTAATAAAAAACAATAGTCTTATCCAACAGTTAAGAAATATTATCTTAGCGCAACATCATAATTAAATATTATTGCATTTTGAAATTGTATCAAAGAATCTTCATCACGTTTATTTTGTGTTTTTGTTTTTTCTATTCATCCATTGCACAGGACTCAACACATCAATCATCAGATCAAAATAATTTTACACAACAGAAAGATTTGATTGATATTATTTTAAGCATCATTAAAAAAAATGCCGCGAAAAGAGTTTCAGATGATCAGAAAAAAGACAACAAATTGCATGTTTCCGGCTCTCCTGCAATTGAATATTCCACACAAACCGGATTAGCATTTAATACCACATTCAATTTTGCTTTTTATACCAGCACACATCCGGAACAAAATATTTCTTCTGTTTTGGTTGCACCAGCTTATACCCAAAAACAACAAATCATTATTCCGGCGCAACTTTCTATTTGGTCGAAAGACAATAAGTATAATTTTATTGGGGATTGGCGTTTTATGAAATATCCTGAAGATACTTATGGCTTGGGCGGATATTCTCAATATAACAATGGATATAAATTGAATTATAATTATGTGCGCTTTTATCAATTTGTTGTTAAAACCATTGGTAAAGATTTATATGCCGGAATAGGATATCAATTAGATAATCATTGGAACATTCAGGAATTGGCAGTTCCTGCAGGTTATATAACCGATTTTCAGAAATATGGATTTAACAGCAGTTCAAGATCATCCGGTTTATCAGTAGATTTTTTATACGATAACAGAAGAAATTCTATCAATCCGGAAGGTGGCTTTTATAGTAATATAGTATTACGCCAAAATATGCAATGGATTGGCAGTGATCAAAATTGGACTGGTTTATTGATTGATGTAAGAAAGTTTATTCGTTTATCCCCCCACTCAAAAAATATTTTAGCATTCTGGAGTTATAACTGGTTAACCTTAAGTGGTCATCCTCCCTATCTTGATTTACCAAGTAATGGATGGGACACCTATGGAAATACCGGAAGAGGTTATCCGCAAAGTCGTTTTAGAAGTAATAATATGATTGATCTGGAAACAGAATATCGGTTTGCTATTTCAAGAAATGGATTAATTGGCGGTGTTGTATTTGCCAATGCAGAAACTTATTCCGAAGTAAGCAACAATAGTTTTCAAGTGATACAACCAGGCTATGGCGCCGGCTTACGATTAAAGTTCAATAAATTCTCTCGTACCAATATTTGTATCGATTACGGATTTGGCGCACACGGATCAAGCGGATTATTTTTAAATTTAGGTGAAGTATTTTAGTGTATTTTTATTTTATTATTTATCAGCTCAACTGTTAGTATGAAAAAGATTATTTTCAGCATTCTTTTAATGCAATTCATTGCTCTATTTTCTATTGCACAAGATGATTTAGAAAAAGTTAGAAAAGAATTTGAAGATTTATCAAGCGGTAAAAATGGTATCCCTTATGGTAACAATCTTCCTGCCGGAAAGTATTATGATATTCGCGGATTTAAAATGTATTGCGAAATTTACGGAGAAGGTCAACCATTATTGATTATACATGGTAATGGTGGCTCTATCAACAATTTTGTAAAACAAATTCCTTTCTTCGCAAAAAAATATAAAGTGATTATTGCTGATAGCCGTGCTCAAGGCAAATCGAAAGATAATGGCGATTCATTAACTTATGAAATGATGGCAGATGATTATGCTGCATTGTTAACTACTTTAAAAATTGACTCGGCAGATGTAATTGGTTGGAGTGATGGCGGCATTAATGGCTTGTTATTGGCCATTCGCCATCCGGAGAAAGTAAAAAAATTAGCTATCACCGGTGCTAATCTTCGTCCTGATACAACAGCAGTTTTTCAAGAAGTTTGGAATATGGTATTGCCTGAATATAATGCGATGAAACAAAAAAAGAGTCTAACAGACAAAGAAAAGAATGATTTTAAACTATTAAGATTATTGTCAGATCAGCCACATATTCCATTAACTGATTTGCAAAAAATTCAAGCGCCAACTTTAGTAATGGGTGGGGATCATGATGTAATAAAACCGGAGCACACTTTAGAGATTGCACAAAATATTCCACAATCCTATTTATTTATATTTCCTAATTCTGGTCATAGTACACCAATTGTATATGCTTATGAATTTAATACCAAAGTAGATGCATTCTTTTCCAAACCATATCGAATAATACAAAAAGAAGCAAGATTTTTCTAATATCCACTTTTAAATTGCATTATGAAAAAGTTTCTTTATTCATTTATTGCTCTATTTATTCTTTTTATTTCAACAAAATCATTTGCAACAAATGATAACAGAGAATATTATCTCATCAAAATATATCATTGTAAAAGCAATGCTCAATTAAATAACATTGACGATTATTTGAAAAATATTTACCTGCCTTTTTTGCATCAATCAGGTATAAAAAAAGTAGGTGCATTTAAACCAATAGACAATGACACTGTTGCAGATAAAAGAATTGTGGTATTTATTCCATTTAAAAAAATAAAAGCCTTAGAAGCATTGGAGAATAAAATCGACCAACAGAACCCTTTTACAAAAGTTGGAAACGCTTATGCAGATGCAGCTTTCAACGATGCACCATTTACGAGAATTGAAACTGTTTTATTACATGCCTTTAAGGATATGCCCAGTTTTCAGTCACCCTTATTAACCGGAACAGTGAATGAAAAAATTTATGAATTCCGCAGTTATGAAGGTGCTACTGAAACATTGTACAGAAAAAAAGTACACATGTTTAATGAAGGTGGTGAGATAAATATTTTTAAACGACTTTCATTTAATGCAGTTTTTTATGCTGAAGTATTGAGCGGCAGCCACATGCCTAACCTGATGTATATGACAAGCTTTAACAGCAAAGCTGAAAGAGATGAACATTGGAAAAATTTTAGCAGTGACCCTGAATGGAAAAAAATATCTACGGCACCTGAATATGCAAATACCGTTTCTAAGTCTGATGTGGTTTTAATGCATTCAACTGACTATTCCGATCTATGATAAATTATTCAATACTGAACAATCTTAACTGTACACCTATTTTAAAAACAAATCCTGTTGATTGATTGCTGTAAGCCGGTGTAAACTTTTTATCTAATTTACCCCCAAAAATGGTTAATGGAAGTGTTTGATCTTTATCAAAAATTTGTAAGCTTCTGTTGAATGCATAACCGCTACTCGCTGTAAAATACCATTTACCTGAAATGCGTTGATCTAAAAATAAACCTGCATCCCATTGACGATAAAAAAGATATTGGCTATTTAGTTGCGGAGATAACCGATATGAATAATAATTGCCTTCCATCTTAAACCCAATAGAAGTATTTTTATTGAATACATATTCTATTCTTGGGCGCAAAGGCAAAGCACCACCAATTCTCCAATGCACTGTATTTTTTTTGAATCGAACATCAATAATAGGAATGATTTGATTACCGAAAAATTGATAAGAATAAGCCAATCCCCAACCCAAACTAAATGTTTCACTTTTTTTAGTAATGAAATGAACCATTCCATTAAAACGAACATCATCACCTGATATCGACTCCATATCACACCAAATAGATGGCTGCGCTGTAATGGACATGATTGTTTGATCGTTAATTCTATCAGTATACGTTAAACTTACGCCAACTGAATGCAACCAAAGATTATCAATAACAGAAGTATTATTACCTGTTAATAAATTTTTATAATGCAGACCGAGTGAAAATCTTTTGGCTTTATCATGACTAATCGGAAATCTCGCAGAAACTGATTGAGACAATGTATTGAGTGAATTATTTCCATTTGAAGGGCTAATTTCATTGGTAATATCCAAAGTACCAAATTGTGAAAAGCCAATTGCCGGAATTAGTATAAAAAGTAAGCAGCAAATATGTTTCATGAGTGGGGCTTGAATTTTTCAAAGATAAAAATATCCATCACTTAAAATATTTAATTAGTGATAGAAAATAAAAAATCTCATTACATGGTTGCAAAGCCTTATCTTTGCAGTGTTAATTTGAGTACATCAGCATTTTGTAAGTGAACGAATTTTTCTGCTACGCATTTTTCTGCTAATAGTTAGTCTTCTTTACTAAGCGTTTTCTCAAGCATTTTTAATTATTAATTCATGTAATCATGAACATTTATGTTTCAAACTTAAGCTTCAACGTACAAGACGATGACTTAAGAGGTTTTTTTGAAAGCTACGGAGATGTAGCTTCTGCAAAAGTTATCATTGACAAATACACAAACCGCAGTCGCGGATTTGGTTTTGTAGAAATGGCAGACGATGAAGCTGCCAAAAAAGCAATCGCCGAATTAAATGGTGGTATGGTTGAAGGCCGTGCAATCAGTGTAATGGAAGCCAAACCACGTGAAGAAAGAAGCAATAACAATCGCTCTTTCAGCAAAAGTAACAGCAACAGCCGTTGGTAACACATAGCTAAGCGTAATAAAAAAGCCCCAAAAATTATTGGGGCTTTTTTAATTAGAAAACATCATTAACACTTATTCATTCCTGAAAACCACAGTCCCATCAAACACATCTACTAATACAGGTTTACTCTTATCAATATCGCCGGCTAATATTTTTTTACTTAACTGATTGATGATCTCTTTTTGTATCAAACGTTTTAGTGGCCTAGCACCAAATTGAGGATCATAACCATTATCCGCTAAATATTCCAACGCATAATCTGTGAAAGCTAATTCAATTCCATTTTTAGCGATGAGATCTTTCAACCCATTCAGCTGAATGTTGATGATCCCTTTAATTTCTTTCTTCATCAAAGGCTGAAACATAATCACTTCATCAATTCTGTTTAAAAACTCAGGTCGTATAGTTTGCTTCAACAGATTCATCACTTCCACTTTTGTTTTTTCAACAACAGTGTCTTTATTTTTTTCTGTTACTTTTTCAAATGCATCCTGAATAATTTGACTTCCCATATTGCTCGTCATGATAATAATGGTGTTTTTAAAATTCACCACCCTTCCTTTATTATCGGTCAATCTTCCATCATCCAACACTTGCAACAACACATTAAAAACATCAGGATGTGCTTTTTCAATTTCATCCAACAAAACAACACTGTAAGGTTTTCTGCGAACAGCTTCTGTTAATTGTCCGCCTTCTTCATAGCCAACATATCCGGGAGGCGCACCAACCAATCGAGACACCGTATGCTTTTCCTGATATTCACTCATATCAATACGTGTCATCATATTTTCATCATCAAATAAATAATCAGCCAATGCTTTTGCCAATTCTGTTTTACCAACACCGGTTGTACCTAGAAAAATAAATGAACCGATTGGCTTCTTTGGATCCTGCAAACCTGCTCTGCTTCTGCGTATGGCATCAGCAACTGCATTGATGGCTTCGTCTTGTCCAACTACTTTCTTATGCAACTCATCTTCTAAATTCAATAATTTTTCTTTTTCACTTTGCAACATTTTCGATAAAGGAATACCAGTTGCTTTTGCAATGGCTTGTGCAATATCTTCAGCATCTACTTCTTCTTTCAACAAACGTTTTTCGCTGATCGCATCTAATTGAGTTGAATTACTTTCAATAATTTTTTCCTGATCTTTTATTTTACCGTAACGTATCTCAGCCACCTTTCCAAAATCTCCATCTCGTTCCGCACGTTCCGCTTCTGATTTCAATTGATCGATATTTGCTTTAGCTGTTTGTATCTTCTCTACAATTTCTTTTTCTTGTTTCCATTTAGCTTTTAACGTATCACGCTCAACAGTTAATAAAGAAATCTCTTGCCCCAATTCTTTCAATTTAGCAGCATCATTTTCTCTTTTGATTGCTTCACGTTCTATTTCTAACTGACGAATACTTCGTTCTAATTTGTCTAATTCTTCAGGCATTGAATTCATTTCTAACCTAAGCTTGGCAGCACTTTCATCAATTAAATCAATCGCTTTATCAGGAAGAAAACGATCGGTTATGTAACGATGAGATAATTCAACTGCGGCAATAATTGCTTCATCTTTAATACGAACATGATGATGCGTTTCGTATTTATCTTTGATTCCTCGCAAAATAGAAATCGCATCTTCTTCTGATGGTTCATCAATGATCACTTTTTGAAAACGACGTTCTAAGGCTTTATCTTTTTCAAAATATTTTTGATACTCGTTTAATGTGGTTGCACCAATAGCTCTTAATTCACCACGAGCCAATGCAGGTTTTAAAATATTTGCTGCATCCATCGCACCTTCGCCACTGCCTGCTCCTACAAGTGTATGAATTTCATCAATGAATAAAATAATTTCTCCATCGCTCTCCGCAACTTCTTTTACTACTGCTTTTAATCTTTCTTCAAACTCGCCTTTATATTTTGCGCCCGCAATCAATTGGCCCATGTCCAATGCATAAATAATTTTTGATTTTAAATTTTCAGGCACATCGCCATTTACAATACGCATCGCCAAACCCTCTGCGATCGCCGTTTTACCAACACCGGGTTCACCAACAAGAATTGGATTGTTTTTTGAACGCCGTGTTAGAATATGTAATGCTCTTCTGATCTCTTCATCTCGTCCAATTACCGGATCGAGTTTTCCATTTCGAGCCATTTCATTTAAATTACGAGCATATTTCTGCAATGAATTATATTGATTAGTCTGTGTTTGACTTTGGATGGTATCTCCTTTACGCAAATCTTTTATTGCAGCTACCAATCCTTTTTCGGTTAAGCCTGCATCTTTTAAAATTTTAGCGGTATCATCATTTAAGGATAATAATCCCAACACCAAATGTTCAACACTTACAAACTCATCTTTAAATTGCTTTAATGATGCATTTGCTTTTAATAAAGCCGTATTTAAATCTCTGCTGATATTTTGTGCAGGTTCTGTGCCACTTGCTTTTGGTAATTTATTGATCGATTCATCGATCTTGGTTTCTACAAAAGCGACATTTACGTTGTTCTTTTTTAGCAGATATTCAACAGAACTATCGTCATCTTTCAATAAAACTTTTAACAGATGATTTGTTTCAATATTTGGGTTGCCATTATTGAAAGCTTCCTGTTGTGCTGCCTGAATGATTTCCTGCGCTTTAATGGTATAGTTATTTAAATTCATAGTCTTGAAGTTTTAGGTTTTATGTAACTTTCAATTCAACGTCACAAAAAACATTTAAACTATATTCACAAACCACAATCCAATCAACAAAAGAAGCTATTATGTCTGCTAATATTCATTCAAACTGCTTGAAAGTCAGTTCCGCATTCGTTTTCATGCTATTCTTTCAGCCTGCATTTTCTCAATATAATTTCGATCAGTTAAATCAACTTTTAAAACAATCCGAGAAAGATCTGGGTAAAAATATGGTTACTTTAATTTATAAAGATGGTAAGATCATTTATAAAAAAGAAACCGAAGATTTTAAAGCCAATACACAAGCTGCGATTGCCAGTTGCAGCAAATGGTTAACAGCAGCGTTGGTTATGACTTACATTGATGAAGGCAAATTATCTTTAGATGATAAAGTAAGTACGTATTTACCCATTTTTGCAAAATATGGAAAAGGATATATTACCATTCGCGAATGTTTAAGTCATCAAACAGGTATTAAACAAGAGCAAATAAGTTTATTAGGATTATTAGCTAGAAGAAAATTTGCCAGCTTAGAAGAAGAAGTGAATGATTTTGCAGCAAAAAAAGAAATTGATTTTAATCCCGGAACAGGATTTTATTATGGAGGCACCGGTTTAAATATTGCAGCAAGAGTTATTGAAATAGTGGGCAAGAGACAGTTTGAACAATTAATGCAGGAAAGAATATTAAGGCCATTGGGTATGAGAGCCACCAGTTTTTTTAGTGAGTATGCAGTAAACCCTTCAGGTGGTGCAAATTCAACCGCACAAGATTATATGAATTTTTTAGTGATGATATTGAATAAAGGAATGTATAACGGCAAAAGAATATTGAGTGAACAAGCCATTGAAGAAATGCAGAAACCACAGATTACATTAGACAAAGTAAAATATGCACCCAAAGTAGCAGAAGGCTTTACGTATGGTTTGGGTGAATGGATATTACAATCAGATGCCAACGGAAAATCAACAGAAGTGGCATCGCCGGGTTTATTTGGCACATGGCCTATTGTAAATAATTGTGGTGGCTATGCTTGTATCTTCTTCACAAAAAAATTAATTAGTGAGGACAAGAAATCAATCTACCTAGATTTGATCAAAGCAGTTGACACAGCAATACCAGGCAATTGCAAATAAAATTTATTGATTTAATTAAAAATATATCACGTGGCAGAGATCACAAATTATTTAATCATTGCAGGAAAATCCATTACCATTTATGTGTTTATTATTGTGGCGATTCGATTATTTGGGAAAAAAGAATTGGCTCAATTATCAGTAATTGATCTGGTATTTATTTTATTGATCAGTAACAGTGTACAAAATGCAATGGTTGGAAATGATACTACGGTATCAGGCGGTATGGCAGCTGCATTGGGTTTGTTTATTTGCAATACCGTTTTTAAATATTTTTTAAAAGGTTCAAAAAAATTCAATAAAATTATTCAGGGTGAAAAAATTGTAATTGTTGTGGGAGGAAAAATTATTCCTGAGGGTTTAAAACAATCGATGATGACAGAGGAAGAAGTGGAGATGGCTGTAAGAGAACATGGCGTATCAAATATCAGAGAAGCTGATTTGGTGATATTAGAGGTTGATGGAAATATTACGGTGTTATCATCCGATTATAATCATAAAACCGTTAAGCGCAGAAAGAAACCGCAGTTATCTCATAATCCTTAATTACTCTTTCTATCATTAAAGGAAAGTGATTGATATTTTAACTTGATGAGGCAAAAAAACACTTTATTCATAAAAAAAATAGCAAAGAATTTGGGCTTTGATTATTGTGGCATTGCCAAAGCAGAGAAATTGAATGAAGATGCAAAACGCTTAGAAAGCTGGCTGCAGCAAGGCTTTCAGGGGAATATGCAATATTTGGAAAATTATTTTGATTTACGTATCGATCCCTGCAAATTGGTTCCCGGTGCTAAAAGCGTTATCACATTAATGAAGAATTATTATCCTTCTGCTCAACAAAAAAATAATACGCCTAAAATTTCCAAGTATGCTTACGGAAATGATTATCATTACGTAATCAAAAAACAATTGAATGAATTAATTGATTTTATAAAACAAGCAATCGGTGATATTAACGGAAGAGGATTTGTTGATTCTGCACCCGTTTTAGAAAGAGCATGGGCAGTAAAAAGTGGTTTAGGTTGGATTGGTAAAAATGGAAACTTAATTAATAAACAAAGCGGTTCATTTTACTTTATTGCAACATTGATCGTTGATCTGGATTTGGAATATGATTCTCCTTTTGCGAAAGATTACTGCGGCACCTGCACCAAATGCATTGACAGCTGCCCAACCGATGCAATACTTCCAAATAAAGTAATTAATGGGAGTCAGTGTATTTCTTATTTTACCATTGAATTAAAAGATACATTGATTCCTGATAACATGAAAGGTAAATTTGATAATTGGATGTTTGGTTGCGATACTTGTCAAGATGTTTGTCCCTGGAATCGATTTAGTACACCACATCAGGAAAAATATTTTGAACCAATCCATGAAATTTTAAATTTGTCGAACAATGAATGGAAAGAATTAACAGAAGCGTCATTTAAAAAAATATTCAAAAATTCCCCATTAAAAAGAAGCAAATGGAAAGGCATTCAACGAAACCTTAATTTTATTCAACAATAATAAATGGTATCTTTTTCCACAACTATATTAAAATTTGGCGATCAGGGCGAAAAGACAGGCTGGACGTACATTTTAATTAAATCGGCCATTGCAGAAAAAATAAAACCTGACAATAAAAAAAGTTTTCGTGTAAAAGGAAAATTTGATGATCATACATTTGAAGGATTGGCCATGATTCCAATGGGTGGTGGTGATTTTATTATTGCTTTGAATACATCCATCAGAAAAATCATTAAAAAAAGAAAAGGTGATACCCTACAAGTTCAATTAGCAGTTGATGAAAAAGGCTATCAAATCAATCCGGCATTTATCAAATGTTTAAATGATGAGCCCGTCGCTTTATCTTTTTTTTATAGCCTTCCTAAAAGTCATCAAAACTATTTTAGTAAATGGATAGAAAGCGCAAAAACCATTGAAACAAAAAGCAAAAGAATTGCAATGGCGATAAATGCATTGGCTAAAAAGTGGGACTATGGTGTAATGATCAGAACACAAACAGAAGAGAATAAAAAATTAAAGAATTACTAACCACTACTTTTGTGTTATGAGTTTAATTGAAAGAGATAAAAAAGTAATCTGGCATCCGTTTACACCACAAAAAAATATGAAGTCGCCGATTCCTGTCACACATGGAAAAGGAACTCTATTATTTGATGAGAACGGAAAATATTATATCGATGCCATTAGCAGTTGGTGGGTAACATTACACGGACATGCACATCCATACATCGCTGAAAAGCTTTACCACCAAGCATTACAGCTTGAACAAGTAATCTTTGCAGGCTTTACACATGAGCCTGCTATTGCGCTGGCAGAGCGATTATTGCAAATATTACCTAACCATTTTTCAAAAATATTTTATAGTGACAATGGCAGTACTTCAACAGAAGTGGCAATAAAAATGGCTTTGCAATATTGGTGGAATATTTCAAGAGTTGAAAGTCCGAGGCCCGAAGTCAGGAGAAATAAAATTCTTGCATTCAACCATGCATATCATGGAGATACATTTGGTGCTATGAGTGTAAGCGACAGAAGTGTTTTCACATTGGCGTTTCATGATCATTTGTTTGAAGTTGTTTTTATTGATACACCCACAAAAGAGAATATACCTGAAATAAAATCAATCATTCATGAACATCAACAAAAAATAGCAGCATTTATTTATGAACCATTGGTACAGGGAGCAGGTGGCATGAAAATGTATGATGCTCATTTGATGAATGAAATATTAGAAGAAGTAAAACAACAGGGTATTATTTGCATTGCAGATGAAGTAATGACGGGCTTTGGCAGAACAGGAAAATTATTTGCAAGTGAACACATACACCACCAACCGGATATTATTTGTTTAAGCAAAGGATTAACAGGAGGCACCATGGCATTGGGCGTTACAGTGTGCACAGAAAAAATTTACAACGCATTTGTAAATGATGATAAACTAAAAACATTTTTTCACGGACATTCATTTACTGCCAATCCGCTGGCATGCACGGCAGCATTGGCAAGCATGGATTTACTCGAACATCATTCTACAATCGCAACAATCAATTTTATCTCTGAAAAAAATAAAATTTTTGCTGATAAAATAGCTTCATCACATAACCACCTGATAAAAAACATTAGAAGCTTAGGAACCATTCTTGCATTTGAAATTATTGAAGGTAAAGATGAATATTTAAATGGTATTTCTTCCATCATCACAAAAAAAGCAATGGATCAACATGTTTATATAAGGCCATTAGGCAATACTGTTTATATTATGCCACCATATTGTATCACCGAAGCAGAATTAACTGCAGTTTATGCTGTGATTGAAAAAATATTGAATGAATGGAATTAATTTTTTTCTATTAATTTTCTGAGATGATCTAAATTTTTTTCCATCATCGGACCTAAAATTTTATCATTCATAAAAGAAGCAAATTTTTCCCATGGATACCATTTTACATGTTGTTCAAATGCCCACTGTACAACCGTTACAGGCTTTGCTGAATCAGTGTACAATTGAATAGTTGACATCATCCACTTCCCTTTTTTATTTTGCCATAAAGAACGAATACTATTCTTGGAAATAGAATCGATCACCATTTTTGTTTCGCCCATTTCAGCTTCCGCATTAGAAAAAACATGAACGCTGATATCATCCATCCCTTCTACCCATTTTTTCCATTCATTCATGTCTTTAATATAAACCATGATAGAATCGGGCTTTGCATTTATATTAATAGCACGGGAAACAACTACTTTAGATGGAAACAACAAAGAGATTCCTGTTGTAATAATGAATAGAGCAACGAAACTAATGGCAATTAATTTTATGAACCTTGATATCATTCCCATTTGAAAGTTTTTGTAACCAATGCATATACCAATATTCCCCAAACAGCCAGAATGCTTAACTCCTTCCAGCAGTCTAAAATACCTGCGCCTTCAAATGCCACATTACGCATAGCATCATTCAATGCAGTTAATGGTAAGAATTTTATAAAGGGCTGCAATCCCTGTGGCAAAGCACTTCTGGAAAAAAATGTACCCGATAGAAAATATTGCGGGAACATGAATAGGTTAGCATAAATAGGAATCACACTTTGATTTTTTGCAATACCACTTACAAAAAAACCAAATCCCATAAATACCAATAAAGCGAAAAAACTAATGATCATCATATCAACAAATGTGACCCATCCATTAGCTAACGTGAAATTGTAAAAGAATCTACCAAATAATACCAATACCACAACAGTACTTAATTGAAACACTACTCTTGATAAACTTTCACCTAATACTATGTATGCTTTTTTTATGGGAGAAGAATACATTCTTTTCAATACCAGTGTATCTCTTAATGAATAAAATAAAAATGCCACACCAAAAACAGATGCACCAATTAATGAGAAACCGATCATACCGGGCAAAAAGAAATCAATTAATTTATATTCTCTCCCCGGTACTTCTTCTTTGGTTATCTCTGCATAAGATTGTCTCTTCCCGAGCATTTGCTCGTCTATATTTCTCACCATATCACGTATAATAGATTGCAACAAAGGCAATTCACGTTGGCTTGCAGAAGAAGTTATCAAATGCAAATTATATTGATGAGAGGCATCACTCGTTATTTTTTGAATATTTACAATCGCTGTGATTCTTCCTTTTTTTAATTTATCATCAATTTCCGTTTGAGTGCCCTTATCAATTTTATAGATAGGGATCTTTTTCATTTGCTGATACAATATATTCGTTGTATCGCAATCTTTAGAGAAAGCAATATCTACTGATGCAGAACTGTTACCTCCTATTGCCCCGAAAATGGCGATTAATACAATCGGGAAAAATAAGCTGAAGAATGTAGCCTGCGGGCTTTTGAAAGTTGATTTCAAGCTTGCTTTGCTAATGGCCAACATTGCTTTAAACTGACTATAATGCTCACTCATAAAAAAACAGTTGTAGCAACAAATCTATTTGATTATTTTTTCACTTTCAAAAATCATCTGTTATGTCTTCAACAAAATTACTTTCAGAAACTTTTTTAATCAATCAGAGAATTAATTTATATCTGTTGGAATCCATTGCAGAAAAGGATTTGACAGACGTACCTGCCAGTAAAGGCAGAAATGTTGGCGAACAATTTGCGCATATTCACAATGTTCGATTGATGTGGTTAAAAGCTGCTGCACCTGAATTATTAATTGGAGTTGAAAAAGTTGAAAAGGAACAAGCCCTAAATAAAAAAACATTGAATAAAGCTTTGGAAGTATCTGCCAAAGCGATGAGTGAATTATTAAACATCGGTGAAGCTACCGGAAAAATAAAAGGCTTTAAACCACATGCCAACGCTTTTTTAGGATATCTGCTTTCGCATGAAGCACATCATCGCGGGCAAATCTTATTATCACTTAAACAAAACAATCATATGGTAGATAAGAAAATACAATTTGGCATCTGGGAATGGGGCGTTAGATAAATGATTAGGTTTGCGATTTAATTATATAAATGAATACTGCATATTTATTGATTGGAGGAAATTTGGGCAATCGTTTTTTGTATTTAAATGATGCAAAGAAATTAATTGAAGAACAATGCGGACAAATAACTCAACAATCTTCTATTTATGAAACAGCTGCATGGGGCATTACAGAACAACCTAATTTTTTAAATCAGGTATTGGTTTTACAAACATCACTTACCCCTGAAATTTTATTGACTACTTTATTATCGATCGAAGAAAAAATGGGAAGAGTTCGAACTGTCAAATTAGGTCCAAGAACAATTGATATTGATATTTTAATGATTGATGACCTTATCCTGAAAACAGAAAACCTAACTATACCGCATCCTGCGCTTACACAAAGAAAATTTGCGTTGATACCTTTAAATGAAGTGGCAGCAAGTATCTTACATCCTGTTAAAAAAAAATCTATTTACCAATTATTGATTGATTGCAAAGATGTATTAGATGTGCAAAAAATTTCTCCCGATGCATGATGATGCCTATTAATTTTGGCAGCACTAATGAAACATCATTTTATAACAGTTGAGGGTAATATTGGTGCAGGCAAAACCACGCTTACACATTTGCTTGCCAAAAGATTAAATGCAAGAATGATATTAGAAGAATTTGCAGATAATCCATTTCTTGCCAAGTTTTATGAGAATCCTGCTCAGTATGCATTTCCCGTTGAGCTATTTTTTATGGCAGAACGTTACAAACAATTAAAAGAAATGGTGCACACGAAAGACTTGTTTCAAAGTGTAACTGTTTCAGATTATTTGTTTACCAAATGTTTATTATTTGCCAAAGTAAATTTACCTGAAGAGGAATTCAGATTGTATCAAAAATTATTTGAGATTATTCATCAACAATTAACTTTTCCGGATATATTGATTTATTTACACGCTCCGGTTCATACTTTACAGAACAATATAAAAAAACGCAATCGCGAATACGAACAAAATATTCCCGATGAGTATTTGTTTAATATTCAGGAAACATATACCAGCTATATAAAACAACGTAATATCAAAACAATTTTTGTAGATGCCAGTAATGCTGATTTTTTAGGTAATGAAAAACATGTAGAAGTAATATTGGAAGCCTTAGATAAAGATTACGAAAATGGTCAGCATTATTTTACTTTACCCTGATAAAAGCTGAATTTAATACAGTTAATTTCATTCATTTTTTTCTGCAAACGTTTGATATAATCATTTCACCGATTCTTATTTGGTATTCATTGTTATTACCATTAAATTCAATATTCAGAACTTAATTAATTCGCCAACGATGCAAAAAAATTACCGGCCCCTCACTTATTCGTTCATTTTATCATTTGCCTGTATTTGCTTATTTGCACAATCTCAATCAGAAGACAGTATTTTATTAGCCACTGCAATAAAAAAAGTAAAGAGTCAATATCAAATATCAATTAAAGAAAATCTTTTATTATTCAATGGAAGTGAATATGGAAAAACAGTACAACAATCAAAAGGGTTTCCTTTTTTTGATTCAGAGAATTTATTAAATGGCTCAATTTTTTTTGATGATAAATTATATGAAGATCTAAATTTTCAATATGATCTTACTTTAGATAAAGTGATCATCAACGACTTTAAAAAGAATTATTTGATCACCTTAGCAACTGAAAAAATAAATTATTTTATTATAAATGGTCATGAGTTTGTTCGTCTTTCAATCAATGCTAATAAAAGTGCGGGATTTTATGAGCGCTTAAATAAAGGTAATATCTCATTATGGGCCAAACGAGAAAAAAAATTAGTACTCCCTGCCAATGCGGAAGAAAAGACTCCTTCTTTCATTCAATATGATCATTATTTAATTCAAAAAAACGAAACGCTTTATCCGGCTGAATCTGAAAATAGTATTCTGTTATTATTAAAAGATAAAAATGATGAACTGAAGAAATATATCAGAGTAAATAAAATAAAATTTAAGAAACAATTCGAATTATCGGCAATTAAAGTCATTAATTATTACAACCAGCTAATTCATTAATATGCGGCATTTTTTTTTGCTACTGATAATGCTTCAACTTTTTGTTACTGTTTCCAAAGGGCAGGAACAAAAAGCAATCAATGCCGAATTTAAAAACGATTCGTTCAAAAAATTCATCCATACCATTGAGAGTCTTTATCCATGTAGGTTTTACTACGACAGTAGCGAATTAATAAATTATACGGTAACATTAAAATCAGAGAATTTATCATTACATCAGGTATTAGATGCGGTTTTTAATAAAACTTCTTTTCATTATGCCATTGATGAAGAAAACAGAATATTCATAACCAAAAAAGCCTCCATCATTACTTCATTACCCAAAAGTTTCTATCATCATGAAAACAATATCGTTGACACTTCTAGCGAAGCGGTTTTTATTTCATCAGATGAGAACATCCAAAAAGAAGCTTTAAAAGTTTCACTTGAAAATAAATTGTATGAAATAGGCATCAAAAATAATTCCACCCTAACCAAAGCAACATTAGCAGGTTATGTAAGAGATATTAAAAATGGAGAAGCGATTGCAGGAGCTTCTGTTTATTTAGACAATTCTTCAATAGGAACGAACACAGATCAATTTGGATATTATTCGTTAACCATGCCTAAAGGAAGGCATATTATTAAAATAAGTAGTGCCGGCATGCAGAATACCATCCGACAAATTTTATTATACAGCGATGGTAAGTTGAATATTGAATTGCAAGATTACATAGCAAGTTTAAAAACTGTTGTGGTATCAACCGATAAAAAATCGAACGTGCAAGGTTTACAAATGGGCGTGGTGAAATTGAACATGAAATCAATTAAACAAGTACCTGTTGTTTTTGGCGAAACAGATATTTTAAAAGTCGTATTAACCTTGCCCGGCGTGGCTTCTGTTGGAGAAGCCAGTTCCGGGTTTAATGTGCGTGGCGGTTCAACCGATCAAAATTTAATTTTGTTTAATGATGCTACTATTTATAATCCATCGCATTTATTCGGATTTTTCTCTGCATTCAATCCCGATGTTGTAAAAGGAATTGAATTATACAAAAGTGCTATTCCCGAAAAGTATGGTGGCAGATTATCTTCTGTATTAGCTGTCGATGTAAAAGATGGTAATACAAAAAGCTGGAGCGGCAATGCAGGCATTGGACCATTAACCAGTAAGTTTACTATTGAGGGCCCGATTGATAAAGAAAAAACATCTGTTGTATTTGGTATTAGAACAACATACTCAAGCTGGCTATTGCATAGTTTGCCAAACAGTGCTTATAATAAAAGTGATGCAGAATTTTATGATATGAATTTACATATCAGTAATACCATGAATGCACACAATTCACTTTATTTTACCGGTTATATCAGCAATGATAATTTTAAATTAAACGGTGATACAACTTATCAATACAGTAATAAGAATGCGAATATTAAATGGAAACATATTTTCAACAATAAATTATATGGAGTTGCAACTGCAGGGCTTGATCATTACGATTATGCAGTAACCAGTACCTACGTCCCGGTAAATGGTTACAAGCTGGGTTTTGCAATTGATCAAAAAGATTTTCGTGCTGACTTCAGTTATACACCTAACAATAAACACTTCATAGATTTTGGCATTACATCAATTTATTATCAAATAAAACCAGGATCATTTATACCAGCAGGACAACAATCATTGGTTCAATCAACAATTCTTCCGCAAGAACAAGCATTGGAAACGGCATTATATGCGGGTGATCAAATAAAATTCAACAATAAATTTTCATTGAATGCGGGTATTCGATATGTAGTATACAATTATTTAGGAGCGCATGATGTTTACAATTATGCATCGGCTGTTCCAAGAACGATTTATTCTATTGTTGATACAAGCGTATATGGAAAAGGAAAAATTATTAAAACTTATCAGAAGCCTGAAATAAGGATTGCCTTGAGATATGCGATTTCAGACAATGAATCATTAAAACTAAGTTTCAATAATTTAAGTCAGTACATCCATATGCTATCCAATACTACTGCTATTTCTCCAACAGATATCTGGAAATTAAGCGATCCAAATATCAAACCGCAAGAAGGAAATCAAATATCATTAGGCTGGTATAAAAATTTTAGATCCAATACCATTGAAACGTCTTTAGAAGTATATTATAAAGATCTGAGAAATTATATGGATTATAAAAGCGGTGCAACACTGGTATTGAATAATCATATTGAAACAGATGTAATCAATACAAGAGGAAAAGCTTACGGTATAGAATTTTTAGTGAAGAAAACTGCAGGTAAATTAAATGGTTGGTTGAGTTATACTTTTTCAAGAACATTTCTAAAGCAGGATGATCCTTTTGCAGGCGAAACAATTAATAATGGAAATTATTATCCAGCCAGTTTTGACAAACCACATAATGTGAATTTTATTGGCAATTACAGATTTTCTCATCGTTATAGCATTTCGGCAAATATGGTGTACAGCACAGGCAGACCCATCACATTACCATTGGCTGTATTTAACTCAGGTGGTGCACAAGCATTGTATTATTCAGAGAGAAATGAATATAGAATTCCTGATTATTTCCGTTCAGATCTTTCTGTTAACATAGATGGTAATCATAAAATAAAACAGCGCATTCATAGTTCATGGTCACTTGGTGTATATAATTTAACAGCAAGACAAAATGCATATTCTGTCTATTTCACTAATGTAAATGGAAAAATCCAAGGTTATCAATTATCGATTTTTGGAACAGCAATTCCTTTTGTAACATTAAATCTAAAATTTTAGTGATTGATGAATAAAAAAACAAAAAAATATTTTCTGTTATTTAGCTTTTCACTGCTTTGCATAACTTGTGTCAAGAAGTATGATCCACCGGCCATTCAAGCTGCGAATAATTATTTGGTAGTAGATGGATTTATTGATGCAAACCCTAATGAAGCTACTACAATTGTTTTAAGCCGATCAAGAAATTTAAGCGATACCGTTTCAAATATTCCCGAATTAAATGCAAAAGTATTTATCATCAGCAATACAGGAACAACTTATTCTTTAACTGATGCAATGAATACAGGAAATTATACCAGTACCCCATTGAATTTAAGTACGACTAATCAGTATCAATTGAAAATAATTACTTCTGATGGACATAATTATTTGTCTGATTTAGTGCCGGTCAAAAAAAGTCCGCCGATTGATAGTTTAACATGGCAACAAGACAGCAGCCTAACTGTTTATTTAAATACACATGATCCTAGCAACAGTACAATTTATTATAAATGGGATTTTGTAGAAACATGGATACATTATGCTCCTGTTCAAACTTCATGGGTACAAACCAATGGGATTATTTCTATAGCTGATACTACCAATCAAACAGATTCATGTTGGACAACAGCCAATTCAACTTATATCATTACAGGTACATCTGTTGCATTAACACAAGATGTAATTAGCAAAGCTCCCATTACAACCATTCTGCAAAATGATATAAGAATAAAAGCAAAATACAGCATCAATGTTAGGCAAATTCCATTAACTGCAGATGCTTATAATTACTGGTCACTCATACAAAAAAATTCGCAGCAATTAGGAACATTGTTCGATCCGCAACCATCTCAATTAACAGGAAATATCCATCCGCTAACGAATCCCAATGAACCTGTTATTGGTTATGTTACCGCAGCAACTACGCAACAAAAAAGAATATTTATTAACAATACTCAATTAAACCAATGGAGTCCTATAATCGACCATAATGAATGTTCAACACTTGAAATTGCAGCCAATTCATTAAACCCATTTGTTTATTCTTATGCTGATACATCTTATGCACCATGGTATTTTACAGGTTCATCACCGCATTTAGGATTATTCGTTACAAAGAAGGCCTGCATTGATTGCAGGGAATATGGTGG
>Ga0316218_1000992_pt1 | contig 33868 bp, 27 predicted proteins | sample TBH18003metaG_FD_203634 | JGI IMG/M metagenome (GOLD analysis project Ga0316218, IMG submission 203634) | Freshwater microbial communities from Trout Bog Lake, Wisconsin, USA - TBH18003 | ecosystem: Environmental > Aquatic > Freshwater > Lake > Hypolimnion/Profundal zone | place: USA: Wisconsin...
AAGGTCTCCGTTCACTTCGTCCTGTACCCATGGGCTTTGGATATTGTGTGTGGCTTGCTGGGCATACTGGCCCTCTGGTTCATCTTTAGGTTTCTCCCAGCCCGGCAGCGGTGTACTACAGCCCTTGCGGGCTTCATGGGTATTGTGGTGGGTAGTTTGCTCTGGTGGGGATTTGTAGGGCCCTGGCTGCTGCCTTGAAGTGAGGGAGGGCAAACAAGCCGATCATTCCATCACCCCAATTAGGTAATGACTTCGCGAATGAAGCGATCACAATGTAGTAATGTGGTACTTTTAATAGCCGGTTATTTACGTAAGAAATGTGTTTAAATTATTGGGTTCTGCCTCGTATCGAAAATGGTAATGATCTCTATCATATGGGTATGCTCGCGATAGTAAATGATATTTTGCCGGGTCAGCGTGCATTTTCTGATATTCTTCTTTTTATGGATCAATGGGAATATGGTGGGAGACGAAGAAATGAGGCCACAAATTTCTTCAAACCGATCAAGAAAATTATTGGAAACAGATACGCCCCAATGATCAAATAAGTAGGTTGTTATTTGTTCGAGGTCAATTTCTGCAATTGCAGTTAGTACTACCGGCTTAGCCATTTAAGCCATATTTGTGTCTCAGCCTGCTGGTTACCTCTTGTATAGGTTTTGTGATACCTGCATTGGCTTGCGCTATCCCTTTTTCTATTTTGGCTTTTTGTGGAGCGGTCAGCTTATTCCATTCTTCATCTGCGCTGCTGTTGAAGTAGTTTTGAAGCACACCATAGAACTCTTTCAATTGAGCAATGTTCATTGTTTCTATCTTGTTCAACAGGTCTGTCCTTATTTCAGCGGCATTCATAAAAAATTGGTTATTTATACCTACAAATTTAAGGATTTTTTGTTATTCAGCACAGTATTATCATCATTGGGAGGAGCGGCTAGTCTTTCAACTTGCGTGGTCCGAGGCAGCCAACCGGGAATAGTTGCACCCGCTAACGGGGTGCGTGGGTGATGGTGGTATGTACCGCACTTCAAAAGTATGGTACAACTACGGAACCAATAAGCGCCAATAAAAAAGCCCACCCTGTAAAGGATGGACTTTTATTAAACCACTCCACACAAAGGAGGTGATCAATTATTTGCTGATGGTCATTTTGCTGGCCATGCCGCTGCCATTGGCTGTACGGATGATGTAGAGATAATCGCCTGCGCTGAGATCGCGGGTATTAACCGGTACAATGTGCTGGCCTGCGGTAAGGTTGTTTTGCTGTATGGTATTGATGGTTCTGCCGGCCATATCGGTGATCGTGATGGTTACATCTGTAGCAGTAGCGATGGAGAATTGTATGTTGGTATTGTTCACGGCAGGGTTGGGGAAGTTGCCATAAAAGGTAATGCCGTTTTTGGTCACGCTGTTCACGCCCAATGAATTATGTACAACAACGATAGGGTAGATGTAGTAATCGTTTTGCAGGAAGTAGTTGTCGGTGGCATTATCGTGCCAGGTGCCATCGTTGTACATGGTTACACTTTGGTTATTGATAACAGTATCAGTAGCAGATATTGCGTTGTAGATGGCGCTTGTACGCTCTCCGTCAAGTGTATTGAACAATCCTATGGTATCGCCACCCAGCGCGGCATAGCTGTAGTTGATGGTATAGCCTACGAAGAAGGAGGTGTGCAGGTACCCTGTGGGTGTGGTGAACAGGAATGACTTAAAGGTATCGGGCGAGCCACTTGGCGCTATGCCCAGCGCTGTTAAAGGTTCTGTTACAGAATCGAGCGCTACATTCGGGAAGCCGCTTTCATATACATCGCCGCTGGTGAAACCTGCAGACACGGCAGCGCCTACATTCCATGTATAGAACGTTACCGTTTTGGTGGATGCGGGATTTACCGTGCCGCCAAATAAAGCAACCACACCGATGACATCGAGTGAGCTGTCGGCTGTGTTGAAGTCATAACGTTCGGCATAGCCCATATCTCCGTAAGCATCCGTGCCGGTAACGTAACCGCTATCCGATGTCGTGCCTGCGTAGTAGATGGTCTCGGTATCTGAAGATGTGGTGTTGGCTAATATCAGTGTATCGCCGGTAGCCGTGGTGCGGGCAGCTGGTGTGCCTGTTGCGAACCGGGTGCCACTTACAGGAGTAAGTGCTGTGGGGCCATTCGTAATATGTGTTTTTTGCGCAAATGAGGCAAAGCCGGAAAGAGCAACGGTAGAAAGTAGAAATACTTTTTTCATGGTAGTTTGTTTGTGATAGTAATAGATGGGTTTTTGCAGTCAAGGTTTAAAAGCAGTAAAGGATATTCTTTTTGGTGTTTTGACTATCAATTAAAATACGTTTATTTGCCATTAGCTATCCGCAACGAAATGACCAAAACCAGGTATCCGAGTCTTAATGGGTTAAGGGCGTTCAGTATCCTGCTTGTTATCATTCATCACCTGAACCTGAAGCATGGCCTGCTGGCCCCGTTGCAGGGTATACGCTGGCTGGAACCATTTCTGTTTTTTATACAAGATGGCGACCTGGGCGTGAATGTGTTTTTTGTGATCTCCGGTTTTCTCATTACCTCGCTGATGCTGAATGAAGAAGCGGCTACTAAAACGGTCTCTTTAAAGAAGTTCTACGCAAGGCGCACGCTGCGCATCTTCCCTGCTTATTATTTTTTGCTGTTGGTATACATGGCTTTACAGTTGGCGCATGTAATACATATAGACAGGATATCGTGGATCACAGCTATTACCTATACCAAGTATTTTAACTGGTACGGGGACTGGTACACTTCACATGCGTGGTCGCTGAGTATAGAAGAGCAGTTTTACCTGTGCTGGCCGCTTATATTCCTTGCCGGTGCAAATTTCAGGAAGGCAGGTGCTGTGGCGCTGATCGCTATGGTGCCTTGTGTTCGGCTATACTTGCACCTGCATCCTTCGCCGTGGTTCAATGACCTTAATTTTTTTACGAGGATAGACGCTATAGCCACAGGTTGTTTATTTGCCCTGTATAAAGACAGTATACTGGAGGCATTGCGGCCAAGGTTCACACTGCTGTTCTATATTTGTTTTGTTATCCTTTTTGCATTTCCCTATTTGCCCGCATGGGCCGGTATGGTGCATCTGGATAGCGTGTTCGTACCACTGGGGTTGGCGCATGGTACCATAGGTAATTTTCTTGTAGCTATTATACTTTTGTATTCTGTTTTCGGGCCGCAGCGTATATGGTACCAACTGCTGAACCTGCGTGCGGTTAACTACATAGGCTTGCTGTCTTACAGTATCTACTTATGGCAGCAGGTATTTACCGGTGGCGATAACTGGTGGGTGACGGGTATGCCGCAAAGCCTTTTGTGCATAGCTGTTATGTCGCTATTCTCTTACTACGTAATTGAAAAGCCATTTAATAAATTGAGATCAAGATTTGCGGTGCCGGAGTGAGGGTGGGTTAATTTGAATGGTACTATTTAACTTTTTGACTTATTGCCCGATTGACTTTCTCCTGTACCTTTATCATGGCAACAGACATTTATGCTCAAAACAGATTTTCTAATTATAGGGTCGGGGATAGCGGGGCTGACGTATGCAGTGAAGGTGGCCCGCAAATTCCCGGATAAGACCATCACCATACTCACCAAGGCCAATACGGATGAAACCAATACCAAGTACGCGCAGGGTGGCATAGCCGTGGTCAATGACCTGGAGCACGACAGCTTTCAACGGCACATAGATGATACCCTGGTAGCGGGCGATGGGTTGTGCAATCCTGAGGTGGTGGATATTGTAGTGAAAGAAGGCCCGCTACGGGTGAATGAAATAATAGAGTGGGGCACTAAGTTTGATAAAGATACCGAGGGCGATTATATGCGCGGCAAGGAGGGAGGGCATTCGGCTTTCCGGATACTGCACCACAAGGATATAACAGGCTTTGAGATAGAGCGGGCGCTGGTAGAGGAGGTGAAGAAATATCCCAACATAGCCATACACAATCACTGGTTTGTGGTAGACATCATCACGCAGCACCACCTGGGCTATTTGGTTACCAAATCGGCACCGGATATTGCTTGCTATGGCGTATATGCGCTGAACCTGCAGAACAATAATATAGAGAAGATACTGGCCCGCTGCACACTGATGGCATCGGGAGGGGTAGGGCAGGTGTACCGCACCACCACTAACCCTAAGATAGCCACCGGCGATGGTATAGCGATGGTGTACCGTGCCAAGGGCAGGATAGAGAATATGGAGTTCATACAGTTTCACCCTACGGCACTGTATGAGGTGGGTGTGAGCCCATCCTTCCTCATTACCGAGGCTGTGCGTGGCGATGGCGGCATACTGCGCAATAAACATGGCGAGGCATTTATGGCCAGCTACGATCCCCGTGCCGACCTGGCCCCTCGCGATGTGGTAGCACGCGCTATAGACAGCGAGATGAAGCGTACCGGTACCGAGCATGTGTACCTCGACTGCCGTAGCATGGACAAAGAGAAATTCATGGTGCACTTCCCCAATATCTACAGCAAGTGCAGGAGTGTGGGTATAGATGTTTTTGAGCAGATGATACCTGTGGCACCCGCTGCCCATTACTGCTGCGGTGGTATAAAGGTGGATGAGCAGGGGCGGTCATCTATCATCAATCTATATGCCTGTGGCGAATGCAGCAGCACAGGATTGCATGGCGCTAACCGCCTGGCTTCTAATTCATTATTGGAGGCATTGGTATTTGCCCACCGCTGTGCCGAGGATACGGCTGCAAGGATAGATAATATGCCTTTTAAAGACGAAGTGCCGGACTGGAACGCCTCGGGTACCAGCGACCCTAATGAGATGATCCTGATCACCCAGAGCCTGAAGGAGGTGCAACTGGTGATGAGCGACTATGTGGGCATTGTGCGCAATGATACACGCCTGGCCCGTGCCATGGCCCGTATAGACCTGCTGCACAGTGAAACCGAAAAATTGTACCAGGAAACCACGCTCTCGCCACAATTGTGCGAGCTGCGCAACCTGATAACGATAGGCTATTTGGTCATAAAAGGTGCGCAGTTCAGGAAGGAGAGCCGTGGGCTGCATTTTAACACCGATTATCCGGGTAAAAGCGAGCTGTTGCAACAAATAGTTTTGTAAGAGCGTGGCATGATAATATTAAAGTAACAAAATAAAGACGTTTATCGTTATATTTGTAGTGCTTTTGTGTAGCAGGTAATGAAAAAATATACTTCCATATTGCTTTTGCCGGTAATGGCGATGATGATCGCAGGACTGGGTGCCTGTGCCAAAAAAAAAGAGCCGGATACCACCGCAGGTAAGATCATAAGTAAGTGGAAGAAGATACAGTATGCCACCGATGACAACCAGAACGGTATAATAGATGCCGAGGAGATCACCAACCAGCCATCATCAATAGACGATGAGCTGTTCTTTGCAAGCAGCCAGACAGGCAATGAAACTACTACCATCAATAAAAATAAGTCGGAAGTGACGGTGCTTGAATTCGACTGGAGTGTGTCTGAAAATAAATTATGGATCGGGTATAGGGCAAATGATACCGTCACATATTCTGTGGTCAATATCAATGCTTCCAACCTTATAATTACCACCAATACAAGCCGTGGGCTGGCGTGGTATTCTTATGCCAAGCAGTAGATAGTAGATAGTAGCCGTTCGGCAAACTCTCGGTAAGTACGGCGTATCCCAATTTCCTGCACAAAAAAGGGAAGCGTGTGCTTCCCTTCTTGGTATTTGTTGTTTTTTTGTAATCTAGTTTTTGATCACTTCGCGGGAGATAACAAGTTTTTGTATCTCCGATGTTCCTTCACCAATAGTGCAGAGCTTGCTGTCGCGGTAATATTTTTCCACAGGGAAGTCTTTAGTGTAGCCGTAGCCGCCGAAGATCTGCACGGCATCTGTAGAGATGCGTACGCACGCCTCTGATGCATAGTACTTGGCGATAGCTGATTCCTTGGTCATCTTCTCGCCACGGTTCTTTTTATCGGCAGCCTGGTATATGAGCAGTTCGGATGCTTCTATCTGCACGGCCATATCGGCCAGCTTAAAGGCAATGGCCTGGAAGCTGGAGATAGGCTGATCGAACTGGTGCCTTTCTTTGGAGTATTTTAATGATGCTTCGTAAGCACCCTTGGCGATACCCAGCGACAATGCAGCGATAGAGATACGGCCACCATCCAGCACCTTCATGGCCTGGTGGAAACCATCGCCCACAGGGCCCATGCGTTGCGCGTCTGATATACGGCAGTTGTCGAATACCAGTTCGGCGGTTTCGCTGGCACGCATACCCAGTTTGTTTTCTTTTTTGCCTGCGGCAAAGCCCGGTGTGCCACGCTCTACTATAAATGCTGTGCTGTTATTCTTGCTACGCGGATCGCCGGTGCGGGCAAGCACTACGGCCACATTGCCGCTGATACCGTGTGTGATCCAGTTCTTGGTGCCGTTGAGTACCCAATCGTCGCCGTCCTTGGTTGCAGTGCAACGCATATTGCCTGCATCGCTGCCCGTGTTGGCTTCGGTAAGGCCCCATGCGCCTATCCATTCGCCGCTGGCTAACTTAGGCAGGTATTTCTTTTTCTGCTCCTCGCTGCCGAAGTAAAGTATATGGCCCGTACACAAAGAGTTGTGCGCCGCTACAGAAAGCCCTATGGAACCGCATACTTTTGCGATCTCGCTCACTACGGTCACGTACTCGAAATAGCCAAGGCCGGAGCCGCCGTATTCGGTAGGTACCAGCACGCCCATGAGGCCCAGCTCGCCCATTTTATGGAACAGCTCTACCGGGAATTTCTGTGATTCATCCCACTCCATCATATCCGGGCGGATGTGCTTTGCAGCGAAATCACGTATCATCTCAGCAATAGAAACCTGGGCATCTGTATATTTAAAATCCATATTTTTTTTAATACTTCTGTGTGGAGGTGCAAAATTACGATATTTTTTGGAAGGAAAGGTAATTGATGGGGAAGATCAAGGTGAAAATCTACCGTAACAAGAGTGATTCATAAAAATCTATCTCAAAACTTATCAGCCACACTACAACACAGCAGATCATTGCCCAGATGTACCTCTTCCTGTACAATAAATAAATTTGTAACAAAGTCATTCCTAAACCGAAGAGACCGATAACTGAATTGTATATTACGGCAGTATTTTGGGCCAGTATATACTTTCTTGCACTTTCCGTTTCAACCCCATGATATCTATTAAATGCTTCTTTAAAGCTGAAGAACGCAGATAGCAGCCCAAAGAAACCTGTGAAAATCACAGCCGCATAGGCGATGACTATTTTAGTGATTTGAATTAGCTTCATGGAAGGTTGTGTTAACTCATCAGAAATCTCTTTTGCCGGTTATTATTGCCTTAGCCTCAGCCCATGTGTAAGATTTTGTTTTACCAGACATGTGGAGTTCATGTTCTTTATGTAGGATTTCAAGTTGTTCTTTAGTGAACACATGAACCCTTGTAGGTTTGCGTGGCTTTTTGTTCAAGGGTGCGGCTTTGCTATAAAGGTAATAATTTCAAAATAAACATCAATGCTTCTGCGCTCCTACAAACAGATGCTTTTTCAGCAGTTCCATTGTCTTGTGGGGTATTCTGCCTACTTCTGATAGCTGGCTGATGTTGGTGAACGGCTTCTTGTTGCGGCGGGCAATGATCTTGCCTGCTGTTGTGGGGCCGATGCCTTTTAGGCGGACGAGGGTGGCCGAGTCGGCGGTATTAAGGTCTATCTGGTCGGGGAGTGGGGTGGTTTGTTCATCGAACCGGTCCTGGTAGTCTTTTGTGGTGGGTGCAGTGGTGTCGGTGTGAATTATTGGTTGTATTCGTTGAAAGGTTTGTGCGGCAGTAATCAGTTTTTTGTTCTGTTCTTCATTCGTGGAAGGATGTACCCATAGAGCCATGGTAGCCCGCACGGTGAGCAGTACCACCAAGGCAAGGCATAACGCCGCCAGCCCGATGCGCTCAGTGCGATTGAAGGTAACGAATGAACGGATGGCTTTTTTCATGGGAAATGGAAGAGCAAAATACAATAATCGGCAGAGAATAAAATAGGTTGGCAGGTGGTTTTGGTTAAATTTGTGGGAGGAATTCTATTATACAATATGTACAACCCACAAGACGAAAAACGCCTGTATGAGCAGGCTAAGCATTTATTGGCTGCGGATGCAAAGGACGTAGAAGCTACCGTAGCGCAACTGCGCGAGGCTATCATTTATGCCGACTGGAAATATTATGTGCAGAGCGAGCCTGTACTGGCTGATGTGGAGTATGATACGCTGTATAAAAAGCTGAAACAACTGGAAGGGGAACATTCCGAGTTAGTAACAGAAGACTCGCCCACGCAACGGGTGGCCATAGGACTGAGTGAGCGCTTTCCTACGGTGAGCCACCTGGTGCCAATGCTGAGCCTGGACAATACTTATAATGCCGAAGACCTTACAGACTGGGACCGTAAATGCAGGGAGTTTGCAGGCACTGATGAGCTGGAATATTGTGTAGAGCCAAAGTATGACGGGGCCAGCATATCCCTGATCTATGAAGATGGCAAGCTGGTGCGCGGGGCTACCCGTGGCGATGGCGTGATGGGCGAAGATGTGACCAACAACATAAAGCAGATAAAGGCGATACCCCTATCGGCAGATCTGTTGAAGCAGGGGGTAAGGCAGATAGAGATACGCGGTGAGATAGTGATACACAAAAATGTGTTTGAAGCTTTTAATAAACAGCGTGTGGCCGAGGGGCTATCTCCGCTGGCTAATCCACGTAATGCGGCATCAGGTACTCTGAGAATGCTGGACCCCGCAGAGGTGAGGAAGCGTGGGTTGAATGCAATACTATACCACATTAGTGATTATACACTGGCGGACAATGCGGAAAGGCCAAAAGAATTGAGTACCCATTATGGCTCGTTGAAGTGGTTGTATAACCTGGGCTATCCTACGCCTGCAAAGGAAATGAAGGTGTTTAAGCACATAGACCAGGTGATAGCGTACTGCCATGAATTTGAGGGGCAACGGGACAGCCTTGCGTTTGAGGTGGATGGGCTGGTGATCAAGGTGAATGACTTTGCGATGCAGGATAAGATGGGTATGACCTCTCATCATCCGCGTTGGGCTGTGGCGTATAAATTTAAGGCTAGGCAGGCTACCAGTAAGTTGATAGATGTGGAGTTCCAGGTAGGGAGGGTAGGAGCGATAACCCCTGTAGCCAAGATAGAGCCGGTACACATAGGTGGTGTTACGGTGAAGTCTGTATCCTTGTTCAATGAAGATGTGATCAGGGAAAAGGACTTGCGCATAGGCGATACAGTGCTTGTGGAGCGTGCGGGCGATGTGATACCTTACATAGTAAAGCCGCTTACAGAATTGCGTACCGGCGATGAAACGGACATTAAATTCCCGACCAGCTGCCCCGCATGTAACTGTGAACTGGAGAAGCAGCCGGACGAAGCGGCGTGGCGCTGCATCAATGTGACCTGCCCTGTGCAGGTAGTGGAGCGGATGATACACTTTGCGAGCAAGGATGCCATGGACATACGCAGCCTGGGCAATGCCAATGTCCAGAAATTTTATGAGCTGGGCCTGCTGCCCGATATACCCGGCATATACCACATAGACTGGATCAAGGTGCAGGGCATGGAAGGCTTTGGCGAGAAGTCGGTAACCAACCTAAAGCAGGCCATAGCACAATCGAAGGGGCAGCCGCTGTACAGGCTCATCTTTGGGCTGGGAATACGGCATGTGGGCGAAACAACAGCCAAGACGCTGGCATCGGCAGTAGCCAATATCAGGGAGTTTTATGAATGGGATGTGGAACGCCTGTCGCAGCTGCAGGACATAGGGCCGAAGGTAGCCACATCGGTAGTGGATTTCTTTAAGCTGGAGGCCAATAGGCTGATGATAGAAAAGCTGGATGCCGCAGGCGTGAACCTGGCCAACGACAGCAAGGGTGCACAGCCAGATGGTGAGCTGGCTGGCAAAACATTTTTATTTACAGGGACACTGAGCCAATTTAAGCGCAGTGATGCCGAAACTATGGTAGAGGCTAAGGGCGGCGCCATACTGGGTGGTGTGAGCAGCAAACTGAATTACCTGGTAGTGGGTGAGGATGCAGGCTCTAAGCTGGAGAAGGCTAAGAAATTGGGAAGTGTAACGATACTTACGGAGCAAGAGTTTTTGGAGTTGATAGGAGATTAATATTTAATTATGGCATTCTTCTGGATAGTTGAGATTACTTTTCTGTTATTCCCTTTGATAGGGTTAATGCTTTCAAGGTATGCAACTAAATATATAGTTGAATTTGGGAAATGGGGTGTGCTTATTTTTTTGTTGTATGATGTTCTATATATCTTCGGATACTCAATTAGAGGAGATTACGCAGATCTAATTGGGTTTTCTGTAGAATACTTATGTTTCTGCTCAATAATTCTTTCGATAAATTCTTATCGCATTCCAGAAGCTTTGAAAAAATTCATCAGCACAGGCGGCGTTATGATCCAAATATTTACAGGTTTAATAGCGGGGTTGGGATTCTTTGCGGTTATGCTTATTTCTAGCGAGTACGAATCTGATCTATCATTTAAGTTTATTGAGGGTGACAATAATTATGAGGTAAGGAGGTATAGTATGGGTTTCGTTACTTCTTTATACACAGACTACAGGTTTGAGACCTATCGAGACTATCGGTTTTTGCCATTTGAAAAGAAGATCGATAAAACTACATTGGTTGATACTATAAGTAGCATAAACGTTGCCGATACTGCTTTGATTTTCTCTATTGAAAATGATGGAAATAAAAGATCGCTCATAATGCGATCTAAGAATAGCGGACAGTTCATTAAGCAATTAGATTGAGCAACGTTGTTTTGGCTAATATAGGGCTGTCGGCAGGCTTACGAAGAACGTGCTGCGTGATCAGCGGGAACCGGAGCGTCCTCGCTGACGGAGTGAGGGACATCGCCGGGTACACTGTAGAGGTAATTCGATATTGATATTTCTGCACAAAAAAACCGCCCCAATAAGAGGCGGTTTCTGTATTGATAAATTGCTTTGCTGATTAATTGAACTCGGTATCAGGGATGCCTTTGTTAACGTCTACAGCTGTTACTGTTTCTGTGATCACAGGCATTTGCGCACCAGATTCGGTTACTTTATAAGGTACTTTGTAGCCATTGGTGCCCGGAATATCGCGGTAATCGCTGTACTCTGATGTTTGTAATTTATCACCTTCGCCCTGTATCTTCTTTACCAATAAGCCGGATGCGGCATCATAGTATTCAACTGATTTTTTGCCTTTGGCGTTTACCACATCTACTACATAAGCATTGCTGCCGTTCACAGCTTCCATACCTTTCAGTGAGCGCTTGACACCATATTTATCACCATGCAGGTCGCTGGCAATGTCTGCTTCCTGGGTGATCTCTGCAAGGTCATCGCCTGTAATATCTGTTTTCTGGCCTTGTTGTTCCATGTAGCCTTTAGTGCCGTCAAATACTTGTTTCTGTAGTGTCATTGACTGGCCACCCTGGCTCATGTCAACAGATTGTTTGTACTTACCAGGCGCTTTTTTGATCTCGGTAATAGTTAATCCCATACCTTGTATAGTGCTGGTGCCGGTGATCTTGATGTCCTGTATACCGTTGATGGCTTTTTCCCCGCCCATAGCTGCGATATATTTTTTGAACACATCATCAGCAGTCATGCCAGCTGGTGCAGCCATTGCTGTAGTAGCCGCTACTGGCTTGCCTGCGTAGTCGTAATAAGCAACTTTGCCATCGGCAGAATACTTAGCCAGCTTTTCGGCTACGTCTTCCTTGCTGCCTGCCACTACTATATTAGCCACATCGGGGCGTATGTACTTTGCCGACATTGCCATTACGTCTTCGGCAGTTACTGCGCTCAGGTCTTTCAGGTAGTTCTGGTAGTAGTTCTTCGGCATGTGGTAGCGCTCTATATTGATGGCATACTGTGCCACAGTATTAGGGTCTTCCAGTCCTATTGCGAAGTTGCCGGAGAGGTAAGTGATCGAGTTTTGCAGTGCATCAGCATCCACGCGGTCAGTCTGCATGGCTTTCATTTCGCTGAGTATAGCGCCTACTGCGCTGTCGGATACTGCGTTACGGCATTTTACTGTGGCCGAGAAACTGCCACCCAACTCATCGGGGCGCAGGTTAGAGTATGCTCCGTAGGTCCAGGCGTGTTTTTCGCGCAGGTCCAGGAACAGGCGGCCCTGTGAGCCACCACCCAGCACTGTGTTAGCTACACGCGCCTTGATCACATCAGGCTCGCCGGGCTTCAGGTCTACAGGGTAGGTAACGCTCACTACGCTTTGCACAGCAGCAGTGCGGGCAGCAAAAGCAACTTTAGAGGCTTTTAGCGGAGGTATGGTGTAGGTGCTTGTTGGTACATCCCTCTTTACCCATTTGCCAAAGTATTTTTCGATCAGTGGCTTGGCTTCTGCCACAGTGATGTCGCCTACTATAGCCATGTACGCCACATTGGGGCGGAAGTAGGTATGGTAGTAGTCGTTGCAATCGTCCAGTGTTATTTTCTTCAGTGTTTCTTCGGTAGGTACTTCGCCAAAGGGGTGGTTGGTGCCGAAGTTAACTACTGCGCTCACGTTGCGCACCATAGCATCAGGCTGGTTCTTTTCAGTTTCCAGGCCGGATATTGTTTTGCTTTTTATCTTGTCCAGTTCGTCCTGCTTGATCACAGCATTCGTTGCTATATCAGCCATCAGGTCGAATATCTTCTGCGTGTATTTCTTCAATCCACCGCCCGACATGCCTTTTGCGCTTACGTTGATGCGCGCGCCCATCTCGTCTATCTCTTCGTTCAGCTTGTCTTTAGAGCGGGTAGTGGTGCCGGAGAGCAGCAACTCAGACAGCATATCCTGGTAGCCGGCGTGGTCGCCTTCTAATGCCGGCCTTACAGCAAACTCTATATTGCACTCGATGGTAGGCAGTTTATGGTTCTCCACCACAAATACCTGAAGGCCATTGGCCAGTGTGAAGCTTTCTGTTTTGCCGAGTTTTATTTCCGGCGCGGGACCCGACTTTGGCTTTATGCTGCGGTCCAGCTTCTGCGCGAAGGTGGCAGAGCAAAGCGCTAATGTGAGTATGGATAATGTTACTTTTTTCATTTTAAATATTTTATAGCTTTTAGCTGAATAGTTTTTGTTTGGCTCAATTATTTTTTCACTTCAGTGTGCTTAGCGCCTTTGTCTTTATCTGCTTTTGGCAGGTAATCCACCACCAGGCGGTTTTCCTTTGTCAGGTACTTAACAGCTACCCTCTTAATGTCTTCTTTAGTTACCTTCTTATACTTTTCCAGCTCTGTATTGATGAGGTTGGCATTATGTTGGAAGGTATAGTAAGTAGCGAGGTTAGTAGCCACGCCCAGGTCTTTCTCATTTTGAGAAATGAAGTCGGTCTCGGCCTGGTTTTCCAGCTTTTTGTATTCTTCTTCAGATACGCCTGCAGTCTTTACTTTCTCTATTTCAGCGAGCATGGCTTTTTCCAGCTCATCAGGCGTTGTGCCCATGTTGGCTATACCCAGCATGATGGCGAGGCCCGGCTCTTCGTTACCCAGGTCGAAAGACTCAGCTTCCACAGCTTTCTGCTGCTTGTCTACGATCTCCTTCTGGAAACGTGAGCTCTTGCCCTGCGACAGCAGCTGCGTGAGCAACTGTACTGCATAGTAATCAGGTGTGCCCTGCTTAGGTATGTGGTACGCGAGTATTACGGCAGGCAGTTGTATGTTGTCGTAAAAGTTCACACGCTTTTCGGCGGTCTGTACCGGCTCTACTTCTGTAGGGCGTGGTATGGCCTTTGTCCCTTTAGGTATTTCGCCATAATACTTGTTGATGAGGTCCTTGGTCTGCGCGATGTTGAGGTCGCCGGAGATCACCAGCACAGCATTGTTGGGTACATAGAAAGTGTGGTAGAAGTTCATGAATTCATCCAGTGTAGCCTGGTCTATATACTGCTCTTTGCCTATGGGGCTCCAGCGGTAAGGATAGGTAGTATAGGCGTTCTCATAGATCACGTTGATGAGCTGGCCATAAGGCGTGTTGTCATAACGCTGCTTCTTTTCTTCCTTTACTACTTTGCGCTGTGTTTCTACGCCTACAGTATCTATTTTGGCATGTGCCATACGCTCTGATTCCATCCAAAGAGCAAGCTCCAATTGGTTGGAAGGGAGTACTTCGTAATAGAAGGTACGATCCTGCGTGGTATTGGCATTTAACTGGCCGCCTGCTGCCTGTATATTTTTCATGTACTCGCCGCGCTTGATGTTGTCGCTGCCCTCGAATAAGAGGTGCTCGAAGAAGTGGGCAAAACCCGTACGCTGCGGGTCTTCGTTCTTAGAACCTACATGGTACATAACGGAAACCGCTACTATGGGTGTAGAGTGGTCTTCCTGCAAAATGACATGCAAACCATTGGGCATATCATATTCCGTGAATTTGATATCTGCCTTAGCATGCCCTGCGCCTACCATCAGTAATGACGCACTGAGCAGCATTCCTTTAAAAGCCTTTCGCTTCATAATTAAGTTGAATTTGGGACAAAAGTAAGTATTTGTCGGTCTAAAGTAAATTTTACGGGAAAATTCACCCTAACAAGGTGATTTACTACATTTACTATGCAAGTACCCAAACTTATTCTATGCACCTACAGATAAAACGATCTTTATTGGTTATTTGCTCGTCCTTGGTCTTTTATATCGGCAATGGGCAAAAGGCTAAGTATAAGATAGAATTGAAGGCGCTGAAGCAGCCGTACGTTATAAAATCTTCCGATTCAGGGCAACGCGATTCCTACGTTGACATGACGCTTGCTACAACAGTTTTTAACCTAACAGGAAATCCGCAAGAATTATTTTCTTCCATACGATATGGGTATAAAAAGTATCAAGACCAGGACTTTTATATTGAGGCAATCGATCTAAGTGGTAATCCATTGAATATCGATGGGAATGTAGATTATGACTATATAGTTGATCCGGTAGATGGAAGGCCCGGACTAAGTATAAATGCACAGCGGATAATTGATACATCGTTTTCACTGCCGTATATTTTTAAACCTGGAAAATACAAAATACGGGCAGTTTATGATCCGGCAAACACATTGCCAGTTTATGATACAGCAAATGTTACTTCAAGTAAATTATATTTGAAACCAATATATTCTAATTGGGAACTTATCGAAGTAATAAAAGAACAATAACGTGTGTTTTGGAGTGAATGGTGCTTACTTTTGGGATAAGTTTTGTGGGTAACAATAATCCTGAAATCGTCGAACGACTATCTACTAATTACTATCTACTAAGGACTAAAAGAATGATCACTACTGTACTGTTTGATATGGACGGGCTGCTGCTGGATACAGAGCCGCTGTGGGGGGAGAGTATGCTGCGCATAGCTGAGAAGCACAAGATACCCATAACAAGGCAGCGCTTTAAGGAGACCACCGGCCTGCGTATATACGAGGTTACCGACCACTGGGCCATACACTACCCATGGGCGGGCAAAAGCTCGAAAGAAGTAGCAGAAGAGATACTGGACGACATTATAGCCTCCTCTAAATCCAGTGGGACTGTGCTAAAGGGAGTGGAAGATGCCCTAAAGCTGCTGCGCAAACACCATTATAAGATAGGGCTGGCCTCTTCCTCGCCGGGGCATATGATACACGCACTGGTGGATCATTTTGATCTTGCGAAGTATTTTGATGAGATCACCTCGGCAGATGTGGTGGCGCTGGGTAAGCCGCACCCTGCGGTGTTCCTGCACTGTGCTGAAGCGCTGAGATCTAAGCCCAATGAGTGCCTGGTGCTGGAAGACTCGGTGAATGGCATGATAGCAGGCAAGGCCGCGCGTATGAAGGTGATAGTAGTGCCGGAAGAGCTGCATTTTGATGATCCCCGCTTCTCGCTGGCCGATGGCAAGCTGAAGAGTATGGAAGACTTCAGCCTGGAGTTGCTGCAGTGACCGGGATAGAAATTTGCAACCTTCTCATTTTGATAATGCACCCACTCATTTTGAGTGGGTTTTTCGTTTTAGCATACAACGATACTAAATTCCAGATTGCCCGGAATGCAGTACTGTTCGCACTCTTCGTGAAAAAATGTTTTTGATCCGCTATCAGGCATGTAGTTTGACCTACCAGGGAGAAAACAAAACCAGCAGATATGATCGTCACCATTATACTCATAGCCGGAACACTGATCAGCTTCTGGTTGCTTTTTAAAGCAATTGACTGGTTTGAAAAGATATAACAAGCACAAAAAATAAAAACGGATTATAATGAAAAGGAAATTACAAATACTGTTGCTACTATCATTAACCTGCTCGGTGAGTTCTTTTGGGAGAAAGACCGGCGGCGTGTATATGAATGCTGCCGACTACAAGAACAACAAGCTCTCCTACAGCGATTTTGAGCATGGAAAGAGCCGGATATATATCCATGATTTTTTTTGGAGCATGCCTACTGTGAAAGTACTGAGTGAAGGCAAAAAATACACGTACAGGAAAAGCGAGCTATATGGGTTCAGGGACCGTAATAACGATGTGTACAGGTTTTACAACAATACGGAATACCGTATTGTTGAGGCCGGAAATATATACATCTATGCACAGCAGGAAAACATAGCTCAAAGCAAAGGCTATAAGGTTGTGAATGTTTATTATTTCAGCACAACAGCAGATGGGAGCATACTGCGCCTGACGGTAAACAATCTTAAAAGTGTATATCATGACAACGACAAATTCTGCGACCTGCTGGATCAGTATTTTGGAGCAGATGATGTGAATACTTATGACACAAAACATCACACTTTTAAGGTGAATTATGTGTATTCAAAAACAATGAAGTAAACCGTGATTTAAAATCAACTCGTATGGTAGCCTTATTTGTGATAGCTCTATTGACGTTTGTTTATATGGTCTATGTATTAATTAAACCTGAAAAATTTTAGCTGATAAATCATTTATATGGAACCTCAGATACTGGGAGTTGTTGTGATGTTTTTGGCCACATTGCTGCTGGCTGTGCCTTTGGGCGGGTATATTGCTAAGGTATATGGTGGGCAGGATGTGTGGACCGATGTTATTTTCAATCCTATCGAAAGACTATTCTTTAAAGCCTCCCGCATAGACCCGGTGAAGGAAATGAACTGGAAGCAGCATTTGGTTGTTTTGCTTACGCTCAACCTGATCTGGTTTTTCTGGGCTATGTTTTGCCTGCTCAACCAAAGCTGGCTTCCAATGAACCCGGACCACAATCCGAACATGACACCCGACCTGGCGTGGAATACAGCGATCTCCTTCCTGGTGAATTGTAACCTGCAGCAGTATAGCGGAGAAACAGGTGTATCTTATTTTTCGCAAGTATTCGGGCTCATGTTCCTGCAATTTGTATCGGCGGGTACGGGGCTGGCAGCGGCAGCGGTGGTTTTTAACGCCCTCAAAGACAGGACCACAGACAAGCTGGGTAACTTTTACAACTATTTCCTGAAGAGCTGCACACGTATTCTTTTACCTGTTTGTATCCTTGTTGCCACCATTCATTTATTTGAAGGTACGCCTATGACTTTTAAAGGCATAGACACTATGGCCTCTTTGCAGGGAGATACGATGCACGTGAGTCGCGGGCCGGTGGCGGCATTTGTAGCTATAAAGCATGTGGGTACCAATGGTGGTGGTTTTTTCGGGGCTAACTCCGCACATCCGTTTGAGAACCCTACTTATTTTTCCAACATAGTGCAGATGATCGCGCAGATACTGCTGCCGTTTGCTATGGTATTTGCCTTTGGGTTTTATTGCAACAAAAAGAGGCTGGCATGGGTATTCTGGAGTGTGATGACGGTTGGCTTCCTGTTGCTGGTTGTTCCTGCTGTTATTACAGAGGTGCGTGGCAATCCGTATATCGCCCATATGGGCATTGCGCAGCCCGGAGGTAATATGGAAGGCAAAGAAGTTCGTTTCGGAGCAGTAGCATCCGCATTCTGGAGTATTGCCACTACAGTTATTTCCACAGGATCGGTAAATGCTATGCACGATAGTTTTATGCCGGTATCAGGTATGGATATGCTTTTGGGTATGATGATCAATTCATTTTACGGAGGCGTGGGCGTGGGGTTTCTGAACTTCTTTATTTATGTGATACTGGCTGTGTTTATTGGCGGCCTGATGGTGGGGCGTACACCTGAGTTTGGTGGTAAAAAGATAGAGGCGCGGGAAATGAAAATAGCCATGATCATTGCGCTGTTCCATCCCTTTCTCATACTGTCCGGTACGGCTATTGCCAGTTATTTAACGGCACATGATACCAATATGGGTTGGTGGTTTGCGGATGCTGCCGGCAAGCATAATGCAAGCGGATGGCTCAATAACCCTTCCTATCATGGTTTTAGCGAGATGCTGTATCAATACACTTCATCATCGGCAAATAATGGCAGCGGGTTTGAGGGCCTGGCCGATAACAATCCTTTCTGGAATATAAGCACAGGTATCGTATTGCTTTTCTCGCGGTTCCTGCCCATCATAGGGCCGGTTGCCATAGCGGGATTACTTGCAGGAAAGAAATTTATCCCGGTGAGCAATGGCACGCTTAAAACAGATACCGGCACATTTGGTTTGTTAGTGTTTGCAGTGAAGGTGATCATAGCTGCGCTTGCATTCTTTCCAGCACTGGCTCTGGGGCCTATTGCTGAATGGATGAAAATACATTAGCCGGCAGATAAAAAAAGTATTGTCAGAAGGTTTGTGAGTTATAAAAAATATTTACAATGAAAAACGCCGGTAAAGAAGGGCTGTTTAAAAAGGAATTGGTGCTGGAAGCTGTTAAGCAGTCTTTCATTAAGCTCAATCCCAAATATCAATACAGGAACCCGGTAATGTTTACCGTGGAGATAGGAACGGTGGTGATGATGTTTGTGTGTGGCTGGATACTATCCGGCGAGCATAGCCAGGGATCATTTGCCTACAATCTCATTATATTCCTCATCCTGCTGCTTACATTGCTGTTTGCCAATTTTGCCGAAGCACTTGCCGAGGCCAGGGGCAAGGCACAAGCCGCTTCTTTAAGGAAAACCCGTGAAGAAACTCCCGCAAAGAAAATAGAGCTGGTTGGCGAGATATTCCTGAACGAAGTACACATTGTACCCTCTTCGCAACTGGTGAAAGGTGATATTTTTATGTGCGAGGCAGGTGATATTATTCCTACAGACGGAGAGATCATCGATGGTATAGCAACAATAGATGAATCGGCTATAACAGGTGAGTCGGCTCCTGTTATCAGGGAATCAGGTGGCGACAAGTCTTCTGTGACCGGTGGCACAAAAGTATTGTCGGACAAGATAAAAGTAAAAGTAACCACTGAACCCGGCGAAAGCTTCCTGGATAAGATGATAGCGCTGGTAGAAGGGGCCTCGAGGCAAAAGACACCTAATGAAATAGCGCTTACCATATTGCTGGCAGGCTTTACACTGGTATTTATCATAGTGTGTATAACGCTTTATCCTTTTGCGCTGTATGCGAAAACACCGATACCTATATCTTCCTACATCTCTTTATTTGTGTGCCTGATACCTACTACTATTGGCGGGCTGCTTTCAGCCATAGGTATATCCGGGATGGACAGAGCGTTACGCGCTAATGTGATCGCAAAATCGGGTAAGGCAGTGGAAACAGCGGGCGACCTCGATGTGCTGCTGCTGGATAAAACAGGCACTATCACTATAGGTAACCGTAAGGCAACCAACTTTTACCAGGCTCCGGGTAGCACGTTGCATGAGCTGATACACGCAGCCGTACTTAGCTCTAAGTCTGACACAACACCGGAAGGTAAGTCTATAGTAGAACTGGGTAAAAAAATGCTTGCCGATAATCCATTGGCAAGTGACAAGTTTGATAAGTATCAATCGGAAGTAACACACCAGGTCAACTTTACGGCAGAGACAAGATCAAGTGGGGTGAACCTATCCAATGGTATGAAGATCAGGAAGGGGGGCGAGTGATGCGATCAAGGCAATGGTGGAAAAGGCAGGGAATGTATTTGATAAGGACGTATCGGATACGGTGAACCGTATAGCGGCTAACGGCGGCACAACATTGGTGGTGATAGAGAATGATAAGGTGCTGGGTGTGGTAGAGCTACAGGACATCATCAAGACAGGGATATACGAAAGATTTGAACGGTTGCGAAAGATGGGCGTAAAAACGGTAATGGTTACCGGCGACAACCCACTGACGGCAAAGTACATAGCTGAAAAGGCCGGTGTGGATGACTACATAGCCGAGGCCAAGCCGGAAGATAAAATGGCCTATATACGCAAGGAACAAAATGCTGGCAAACTGGTAGCCATGATGGGGGACGGAACTAATGATGCCCCGGCACTCGCACAGGCTGATGTGGGTGTGGCCATGAATAGCGGCACCGCGGCTGCCAAAGAAGCCGGCAATATGGTGGACCTGGACAATGACCCGACCAAACTGATAGAAATAGTAGAGATAGGCAAGCAGCTGCTGATGACACGTGGTACACTGACCACATTTTCTATTGCCAATGATGTGGCTAAGTATTTTGCCATTGTGCCTGCTTTGTTTATAGCATCTATACCTGCATTGCAACGGATCAATGTGATGAACCTGCATAGCCCTGCGAGCGCTATACTATCTGCCATCATTTTCAATGCCATAATTATCCCATTACTAATACCGTTGGCATTGCGGGGTGTAGCGTATAAGCCGATCGGCGCCAGCGCTCTATTGAGAAGGAATTTATTGGTGTATGGCCTGGGTGGGGTGTTGGTGCCGTTTATCGGTATAAAGCTGATAGATATGGCTGTAGCATTGTTTATATAACAAGTAATAGTAACCGGTTAAATCGTTTTAAAATGAAAAAGGAAATAATCCCATCACTACTGCTCACTATTGTATGTATCCTGTTCTTTTCGGGTGTTTATCCTGCTGTGATCTGGGGTATAGCGCAGGTGGCGCCGAATAAAGGGGAGGGAATAACCATTAGGGACAAGAACGGCAAATACTACTATGCCAACATCGGCCAGAAGTTTACCGCAGATAAGTATTTCTGGTCACGCCCCTCGGCTGTCAATTATAATGCCGCGGGATCTGGTGGGAGTAATAAGGGGCCTGGTAACCCGGATTACCTGGTGCAGGTACAGGCTGCTATAGACACATTTATGCTACATAATCCCGGTGTAAATAAAGTCGACATTCCTTCTGATATGGTTACCGCAAGCGGAAGTGGCCTTGATCCGCACATAAGTGTGCAGGGGACGGAAGTGCAGGTGGCAAGGGTAGCAAAGGTGAGGGGATTAGATAAAGATAAAGTTGAGGCGCTGGTAAAAGCGCATATCGAAGGGTCTATGTACGGTATGGGCCCTGAACGAGTAAATGTATTGAAACTGAACCTTGACCTTGATAACCTTAAATAGAATGACAAAAGAGATCGTATATCGCTCCATTTCTTTTTTTCTGCTTGCCGGTCTGTGTGAGATTGGTGGTGGATATATGATATGGAAATCGCTTCGCGGTCTGCAGCCCCTCTGGATAGGTATTTTGGGTGGCATCCTGCTGGCAGTGTATGGGGTGGTTGCTACTTTTCAACCGGCAGGATTTGGCCGCACCTATGCCGCATATGGCGGTGTATTTGTGATCATGTCGCTATTATGGGCATGGGTAGCAGAGAAGACAAAGCCTGATCTGTATGATGTGATAGGGGCAACGATCATTTTTATTGGAACGATAATTATTTTTTATGCACCACGTAAAGTGGTATAAATCTCTTGAAAATAAACTTTAAACACACTTAAAACAGCGTATGAAAAGAAAACAAATAGCATTAGCGGCCTTAATGCTTACACAACAAGCTACTGCCCAAACAACAACAAACGCAGGCGACGGGTCGCCTGCACCTGAGATCGCCCCTGCTGCGGCAAAGATACCGTGGGATGGATATGACCAGACATGGGTGAATGGTAATGACCGGAGGGACTCATCGATATTCCATATACCTTTCTTCACACCGAGTATTTTGATAGATAATAACATCACGCACTCGTTCAACAACCCTAATGATCATACTGTTGTCGGTTCTACCGCGCTTTCGCGCAATGATGAGATGGTGATCTCTGCAATAAATATAGGTGGTGATTTCAGTTATGGCAATGCACGTGGGCGTATCATGACACAATTCGGCGCTCGCTCGCAAGTGGTTCCCCGCAACGACCTCAGCCCATACCGTGGCCAATACGACCTGGCAGATGCGTATCGCTACCTGGACGAAGCATACGCAGGCTACCATTTTAATGTGATGTACGGTATCAACGTGGATTTCGGTTTGTTCATGTCCTACATTGGCCTCAACTCTTATTACCAACAGGAGAACTGGGAATACCAGGCATCTTATACTTCTGATAATACCCCATGGTTCTTTAACGGTATCAGGATCCAGATATTTCCGTCTAAGAATTTGAAGATAGAGCCATGGATCATCAATGGCTGGCAGAGCTACGGCTCCTTCAATGCCTTGCCCGGCCTTGGCTGCAACATTACTTACATACCGCATGAGAACATCAAAATGCTGACCAATGACTATTGGGGTACTGATGCTGCAGGCCTACTGGGCAGGCACAGGTTCCATTCTGATAATAGCTTTTTATACAGGTATTATAACAGGCCACAGTCTAAAGGGATCAGCCGAATGGCATTCTCTGTGACCGGTGATGTAGGCTTTGAAAAAGGTGATGGCGTAGATGGCTTTACCAATGGAGGTGTAAATAACCCCGCCCAATACTTTGTGAGCTGGATGGCTTACGACAAGATATGGTTTGCCAAAAACAAACTTGGCTTTTATTTTGGCGGAGGCTGGATGACCAATCCGGGCCGCTACCTGGTGCTGGCCCCTACCGGCGATGCCAGTCCGTTCCCTAATCCAACAAACCCCACACAGACCATCGGCACACATCCGTTCACTGAAAATCCCGGTGATTCCTTTAACGGATGGGATTGTTCGGCTGGCTTTAGCTGGACACCCAATCAAAGTATTGAATTCAAAGTGGAATATGTACACCGCGAGGCGAGTGTAAATTATTTTGCAGGCCCCGGTGGCGTTACCTCTCCGACCGGGTATACAACGACACCGCTCCCCAATACACCCGCCAATCCCAATGCCTGGGTACCGGACCTGGAAAAATCGGAAAGCAGGGTAATTTTTGCTGCATTGTTCAGATTGTTGAAACCACATGCTGAGCTATTAAAGAATAGTGTGTTTTAGTAAAGGTGGCGTGGTCTTTATGGCCCGCCACTTTTAAAGTTTTAGTAAATGGAAACTACACAGGATCAGAACGCGGAACATTTTCTTGACCTCATAAAGAAGTCAAAAAGAGGTAAGTTCAAAATTTACATTGGCATGAGCGCCGGTGTGGGTAAGACATACCGCATGCTACAGGAAGCCCATGCCTTATTGCAAAATGGCATTAATGTGCAGATTGGGTTTATTGAAGCCCATGCCAGGAAGGAAACTGTTGCATTGCTGGATGGCCTGCCTGCCATACCCCGTTACTCCGCATTTTATAAGGGAAAGCTGGTAGACGAAATGGACCTTCAGGCGATCCTGAATACCCATCCTGAAGTGGTTTTGGTAGATGAACTGGCGCATACAAACGTTCCTGGCAGTAAAAATGAAAAGCGATGGCAGGATGTGATAGCGATACTTGATGCAGGTATTAACGTGATCAGCGCCGTAAACATCCAGCATATTGAAAGCCTGAATGATACCGTAAAAACGATCACAGGCATAGAAGTGTCAGAACGCATACCCGATAAAATATTGAAAATGGCCGATGAGGTCGTCAATATAGACCTCACTGCCGATGAACTGATAGACCGCCTGAAAGCCGGTAAAATATATAGCCCTGAAAAGGTGCAACAGGCGCTGAATAACTTTTTCAAATCAGATAGCATCCTTCAATTGCGGGAACTGGCTTTAAAAGAAGTGGCCGGGCAGATAGAGCGCAAAGTAGAAAAAGAAGTACCCAAAAATATATCCTTCAAACACGAGAAGATATTGGCATGCATCAGCAGTAATGAGATCACCTCAAAAATAGTGATCCGAAAGACGGCCAGGCTGGCCAGTTATTACAACGCACAATGGTATGTGTTATATGTGGAAACGCCAAAAGAAGACCCGGATAAGATACCCTTAGTAAAACAACGGCATTTAATTAATAACTTTAAGCTGGCTACCGAGCTGGGTGCAGAAGTGATCAGGGTGAAAAATGATAAAGTAGCTACTGTAATTACCCAGGTAGCTGAAGAGAAAAACATTACCACTGTGTGTATCGGCAAGCCTACATTAAGCCTTATTGAAGTGATACTGGCCACAAATGTGTTTAACCAGTTACTCAAAAAGCTTTCTAACAACAATATTGACCTCATTATAATGTCCTGATCATGTCTTTGTCCATCAAATCAAAAATAGCTGCTGGTATCGGTATTCTGTTCGCTTTGTTGCTGGCAGTGAGTATCCTTGCAATTGTATTCATCAACCTGCTTTCGTCTAAAACAGAAAAACTGCTCACCGCCAACTATAATACAATCCGTTATTGCAGTGAAATGTCGGACGCGCTTGATGAGATAGACAGCAGCCAGGCAGCTGTTGCCAAATTTGAAACGAACTTGATAGCGCAGGAGCATAACATCACGGAAAGCGGTGAGGCCGAGGCTACGCTGCAATTAAGGAATTACTTTGACCTTGTCAAAAACGGAAATCACGATCCGGCTTTGTTTCACAAGATCAACCGGTCGATATATGCGATTTACAGACTGAACCAACAGGCCCTTGAACGGAAAAATGTTAATGCGCTCAAGGCGGCGGGTAATGCAAAGCTTTGGCTTACCCTGCTGACCACTATACTGGTGCTGATCAGTTTTTCCCTTGTAGTAAATTTCCCCGGCTACATTGCCAACCCGGTAAAGCTGCTCACGGAAGGGATAAAGGAGGTGTCGCAAAAAAATTATGAGAAAAGAATATACATAGACAGTAAAGATGAGTTTGGTGAAATGGCGAGCGCTTTCAACCTGATGGCAAAGAAACTCTATGAATATGAGCATAGCAATTTATCTAAACTAATGTTTGAAAAGAAACGGGTGGAGACGATCATTAACCAGATGGAGGATGCAGTTATCGGTATTGACGCTGGTAAAAAAATACTTTTTATCAATTATAAAGCGGAAGAGCTGTTTAATTTGAAAGAGGCTGAAATTACAGGGAAATACGCTTCGGATGTGGCGCTGCATAATGATCTCTTGCGTACCGTCTTGCAAAAAAATACGGCCGGAAAGCCTTTAAAGATCATTGTGAGTGGCAAGGAAAACTACTTTTCGGTCGATCAGAGAACGGTTTTTAACGATGGTGTAAATATAGGCGAGGTGCTTACGCTAAGGGACATTACTTCATTTAAGGAATTAGACATTTCCAAGACCAATTTGCTCGCCACCATTTCGCATGAATTGAAAACGCCTATTTCTTCTATAATGATGAGCACAAAGCTCATCAATGACCGCAGGGTTGGCAACCTTAACCAAGAGCAAAAAGAACTGATCAGGAATATTGATGACGATTCGGAGCGGTTGTTGCGGATAACAGGCGAGCTGCTGAATATGACCCAAATTGAGACCGGCAACATCCAGCTTAAAATGCAAAAAGTGCCGCCCATGCAGATCGTTGATGATGCGGTAAGGGCTGTACAATTGCAGGCAGAGCAAAAGCATGTGCAATTGCTGGTCGATTGTGCCAATGAGCTGCCGCCGGTACATGCAGATGCGGATAAGACATCGTGGGTGTTGATCAACCTGCTTACTAATGCCATAAAGCATACGGCAGATAACGGTAGTATCGGCATCAAAGTGGCGCACCGGGATAAAGGGATATCCTTTTCTGTGACAGATACCGGCGTGGGTATTGAAGAAAAATACCTGCTTAAAATATTTGACCGTTACTTTAAAGTGCCGGGCGATACCACAAAGAGCAGTACAGGCCTGGGCCTGGCCATTTCTAAAGAATTTATAGACGCGCAGGGCGGGGAAATATCTGTATCCAGCGAATATAGCAAGGGGAGTACTTTTAGTTTTAGTTTGCCGGTATAATATTGGTCGTGTAAATTACTTTCGCAGGAATCGAAAAGTAATGTTTTCTTTACAGCAAATTGAGCGGCACCATGATCCATGATATTTCTATAGCCATACACGGAGGCGCAGGCACCATACTGCGCAGCACTATGACCCCCGAACTACAGCTACAATATGAAACAGGATTGCAGGATGCACTGAGCGTGGGCTATAATATATTGGCAGGTGGTGGCAGCAGCCTCGATGCTGTGGAGGCCGCAGTGGCATCAATGGAAGATTTTCCTTTGTTCAATGCAGGCAGGGGAGCAGTGTTCAATAATCTAGGCGGTCATGAGATGGATGCGGCCATCATGTATGGTAAGGGCTTGGAAGCAGGCGCTGTATGTGGTGTGAGCCATGTGAAGAACCCTGTGGCACTGGCCCGCGCTATTATGGACCATAGCGAGCATGTGATACTATGCGGTCAGGGGGCGGAGCAGTTTGCGAAGCTACAGGGCCTTGCTTTTGAAGGCGATGCTTACTTTTATACAGAGCAACGCTACCGGCAATGGCAGGAGGCACTCAAAGAAGACCGGGTACAGCTCGATCATTCTGATAAGAAATTCGGCACAGTAGGCGCTGTGGCATTAGATAAAGATGGCAACCTTGCAGCAGCTACCAGCACCGGCGGTATGACAAATAAGAAGTACGGCCGCATGGGCGATAGTCCAATACCAGGGGCAGGCACTTATGCTAATAACAATACGTGTGCAATTTCCTGTACCGGCCATGGTGAGCTGTTCATACGTAGTGTAGTAGCCTATGATATTTCCTGTCTTATAGAATATAAAGGACTTTCACTAAAAGAAGCCTGTGATATAGTGGTGTATGATAAACTGGTGAAAATAGGCGGCGAAGGCGGCCTTATAGCCATAGATAAGCACAGCAATATTGAAATGCCCTTCAACAGTGAAGGCATGTACCGTGGTTGTCGTAATAGTAATGGACGTAATGAAGTGCTTATTTACAAGGACTGATCGGTCTTAATCCTCATCATTGATAACGATCTCGGCACCTTCAAACTTCCGGGTTTCCAGGTTGTACTCGTCGCCTTTGGACATGATGTGTACAATGATGTTCTCCACAGAGATGGGTTTGCCAAAAGCTATGTCGGCGATATTATTGTACTCAATGTTTTTGCCGTCTATGATCACTACGCTGCCGCTGCCTATGGCTTTAAGCACATGCCCTTCTGATACGATGATGCCGGTATCCTCGCCCAGGCCTATTCCTATTGCACCGGGTTGCGCGGCCACGGCCTGTGCCAGCCTGTTGAACCTGCCGCGTTTATCAAAATGGGTATCAATGATCACATTCTGCATCAGGCCGAGGCCTGTGGTTATTTTTACCTCTCCTTTCAGGTTGGCTATTGCGGCATTGCCTTCATAGATCATGGTATTACTCATGGCCATAGCGCCTGCGCTGGTACCGGCAATAAGGAAGTTGCCTTGCTCATAACGGTGCTTCAGTACATCAAGAAAGGTGGTGCCACCGAATATGGACGACAGCCGTAGCTGGTTGCCACCGGAGAACATAATGCAATTGCAGGCGTTCAGGCGTTCTATATATTCTGGCAACGCGGCATCTTCGCGGTTGCGTATGCGCATATGGCCTACATTCATACAGCCCAGTTTTTCAAACGCGTCTATATAGTTTTGCGCCACCTCATCAGGTATTGAAGACGCCGTGGTGATGACCTCAACCGATGGGCCGTCTGAGCCTATAAGGCCAACGATAGTTTTAAGGATGCCTAATTCGAAAAAATTAAGGCGATTTCTCTGTACGATGCCTTTTTCAAGGTCTGTTCCTTTATCTTCTGCGCCGCCAACCGCTACTAAATGCCCTAAGGGATATACCACCTGTTACTGCTGTTTTAATAAAAATATAGCGGCGAAATTAGTTCATTTTGCCCAAAAACAGGGTTACATCAGTAAATATCTCGCATCATTTTTATTCTGTTCGCCTATTGTTTATTACTGAAAATCAGTACCTTGATAAGCTAAAATCGCACTGTATGAAGATCCTGGATATAAAAGCAATGAGTGGTCCTAATTATTGGTCGGCCAACAGGCATAAGCTGATCGTAATGTTGCTGGACCTTGAAAATATGGAGCAAAAGCCTACAGATAAGATACCAGGCTTCCTGGGCAGGCTCAAAGCGTTTATGCCCACACTGTATGAGCATCGTTGCTCTGAGGGCGTGCCCGGCGGCTTTTTTACCCGTGTGGAAGAAGGTACTTGGATGGGCCATGTGATAGAGCATATAGCGCTGGAATTACAAACGCTCGCAGGCATGGATACCGGCTTTGGCCGCACTCGCGAAACCAAAGATCCGGGGGTATATCATGTGGTATTCTCTTACCAGGAGGCGAAAGCAGGTATATATACTGCGAAAGCAGCGGTGAAGATTGCAGAAGCTCTGATAGCAGGTGTGGAATATGACATTGATGCAGACATACAAGAGCTGCGCGAGATACGCGAGAACGAGCGACTGGGGCCAAGTACAGGCTCTATAGTAGATGAAGCGATAAAGAGGAAGATACCCTATATACGGCTCAATAGGCACTCATTAGTGCAACTGGGTTATGGGGTTAATCAGTGCATGGTACAGGCCACCATTGCCAGCACGACCAGCAGCATAGCGGTAGAGATAGCTTGTGATAAAGAAGAGACAAAGAGCCTGCTGGAGGCATCAGAGATACCCGTGCCTAAAGGCCGTATCATTTATGACGAAGAAGACCTGCAAAATGCAATAGCCAAAATAGGGTATCCGATTGTGACCAAGCCTGTAAATGGCAACCATGGCAAGGGCGCTACCACTAACATCCGCAATTGGGAAGATGCAGTGGCAGGACTTGCTGCTGCAAAGGTATATGGCCGTGCAGTGATCTGTGAGAAATTCATCACAGGGCGCGATTTCCGTGTGCTGGTTATCAACTATAAATTTGTAGCAGCAGCTTTACGCACACCTGCATGTGTTACCGGTGACGGTGTAAGTACTATACAGCACCTGATAGATAAAGTGAACAGCGACCCCCGCAGGGGCTATGGCCATGAGAAAGTGCTTACCGCCATTAAGATAGACGGCTTCACGATGGATATGCTGGCCAAGAAGGGATATACGCTGGATACAGTGATCAAAGATAAAGAAGAGCTTTGGCTGAAACCGACTGCGAACCTCAGCACCGGTGGTACAGCCACCGATGTTACGGATTTTGTGCATCCTACGAATGTATTCATGTGCGAGCGTATAGCCCGTATCATAGGCCTCAATATCTGTGGTATTGATATCATGGCCGATGATCTTTCTACGCCCATTATTGAGAACGGGGGGGCTGTGCTGGAAGTGAATGCAGCGCCCGGTTTTCGTATGCACCTGGACCCTACAGAAGGCCTGCCACGCAATGTGGCCGAGCCGGTTATAGATATGCTGTACCCGCCCGGATCATCGGCACGAATACCTATCATAGCAGTATCGGGGACTAATGGTAAAACAACCACTACAAGGCTGATAGCGCACATAGTTAAACAGTTGGGTTATAAGGTGGGCTATACCACTACTGATGGTGTGTATATACAAAATCAATTGATGATGCACGGCGATTGTACCGGGCCTGTATCAGCGGAGTTTGTATTGCGTGATCCTACGGTAAATTATGCTGTGTTGGAGTGCGCCCGTGGCGGCATATTGCGCGCCGGGCTTGGCTTTCATAACTGTGACGTGGCTGTCGTGACCAATGTTGCCGAAGATCATATGGGCCTTGGCGGAATAGATACAATAGAAAAACTGGCCAAGGTAAAAGCCGTGGCAGCGCACACCGTTTTCCAGAAAGGATATGCCATACTTAATGCTGATGATGACCTGGTATATGCCATGCACAACGACCTGAAATGTAAGGTAGCTTTCTTTTCACTAAGCGAAGATAATGAGCGGGTGAAAAAGCATTGCGCAACAGGAGGCCTGGCTGCTATTTATGAGAATGGATATGTGACCATACTGAAGGGCACCTGGAAGATACGGGTGGAGAAAGTGACCAATATACCGCTTACGTTCTCGGGTATGGCGGAATTTAATATTGCGAATGTGCTGGCGGCTACTCTCGCTACTTATGTGCAGGATTTCAAGACTGAAGATATACGCGAAGCTTTGCAAACGTTTGTGCCATCACCAGCCCTCACGCCGGGGCGTATGAATATGTTCCACTTCCGGAATTATTCGGTGATGATAGATTATGCGCACAATACACACGGGCTGAATGCCATTGGTAAGTTTGTGAAGTCAGTTGATGCCACAGTAAAGGTTGGGATCATAGCCGGGGTGGGTGACCGGAGAGATGAAGATATTATATCACTCGGAGAGGCTGCCGCGAAAATATTTGATGAGATCATCATCCGCCAGGACAAGCACCTGCGTGGCCGAACAGAACAAGAGATCATCGACCTGATGACCAAGGGCATACATAATATTGACCCCGTTAAAAAAATCGTGGTCATCAAGAAAGAAAACGAGGCAATAGACTACGCTTTTGAACATGCCGTCAAAGACAGCTTTATCGTGATCACCAGCGATGTGGTACCTGACGCACTGGAACAGGTGAAACAGTATAAGGCTAAGGAAGATGGATTACTAAAGTGATAGGAGAATAAATGATTATAAACCTGTGGTTAGTGTTTCAGGTGTAAAGTTGTTTTATTAAAGCTGTCATTATTTTATCTAAATCCTTAATGTTTACTTTGTTTTCTATTAATTTATTAATCAAATGTTAGTATTTATTGACGAAATATTCATTTTCATTTTTTTAAAATCGAACAGTTAATTACATTATATTTATAGTCAATTGTTGTGAGTAAATAACCAAGTAATTATGAAGTATTTAAATAAGGTTCTATTCTGTCTGTTTGTCTTTATTTTACCAGGCGTGTTGCAGGCGCAGGTCGTTACCCTTTACGCAGGAAGCGCAGCGGGTACTGGTGGGTACACCGGCGATGGTAGCCCATTGACTTCTTATGAATTGAGCAATATGAGAGGCTTGGCATGGGATCATTCAGGCAGCATGTATGTATGCGATTTTGGTAATAACCGGATACGTAAAATAACGGGTACTACGATTACCACGATTGCCGGCAGTGGAACCGCCGGTTATGGCGGTGATGGCGGGCCTGCTACTGCACTGGCTTGTAAAATAAACGGCCCCATGGAAATCGTGGTTGATGAGTCGGGCACTGTCTATTTTTCAGACATGAGTAATAACAGGGTCCGTAAGATCAGCCCTGGAGGTATTATCAGTACAGTTGCAGGAAATGGAACAGCTGGATGGGGGGGGGATGGTGGACCCGCCGCTGGTGCCACTTGTGAGCTGAACCAACCTGTAGGTTTGGTTATGGACAGGCAAGGTAATTTGCTTATAGCTGATCAATTTAATTATTGTATACGGAAAATCACACCCGCCGGAATCATATCCACGGTTTACGGTACACATGGCACTGGTGGTTTTACAGGTGATGGAGGATCAGCAGCGACCTGTGAAATGTCGTATCCCTACTATATTCGTTTGGATATGTGGGGCAATTTGTTTATTGAAGACCGTGAAAATGAACGCATCAGGGAGGTCAATACCGCAGGGATCATCAATACGGTTATAGAAACGCCCCCGAACGGTTTTACTGGCGATGGTGGCCCTGCGAGTGCTGCCACGCTTTCTTATTTACCTGGAGATTTGCATTTTGATGGGGCAGGAAACCTTTATATAGCTGACCGAACCAACTGGAATATACGTATGATTACATCTACTAACGGACACATAACCGGAAGCAGCATTATCAACTCTGTAGCAGGGACCAATGTTTCTGGTTTTACAGGTGATGGCGGACCTCCGTTGTCTGCAAAATTTGCTGCAGTGGAAGATGCATTGCCGGATACCAACGGTAATTATTATATCAGTGATGCAGGAAATAATGTTATCCGGAGGGTCGGGATTGGTAATCAGCGACCAAATTTTGTTAATGGCACTTCGCAGGTATTAAGCGTGTGTGAAAATACGACTTTTGATTCTCTTAATACTTTACTGCCAGTTCATGATACGGATCATTCCGGAACACTAACCTGGAATATTTTCAAAGGTCCATACCACGGTACAGCCGTAGGGCATTATTCTACCGCTGAATTTGTGGGGGGAACTCCATATTCGCCTCATGGTTTGTATTATACCCCTAATACGGGTTATTATGGAAATGATACGCTATTGGAGTGGGTTAATGATGGTCATTCTATGGATACTACCCAGATAATCATTACGGTAAACCCGCTACCATTTGTGGATGTGATAGTGGGGCCGGACAGCGGTTGCGTCGGAGTTCCATTTTTATTGACTGATGATTCTACGGGTGGTACATGGACCAGCAGTGATCCAATAGTCGCGACCGTGGGGGCGACCACAGGTATCGTTACCGGGAATAATCCGGGAACAGCAGTTATTTCCTATACAATTACCAATGCCTGCGGGCCTACAATTGTTGTCCATCCGATAACAATTAATACAATGCCGGCAGCAATCTCACCTTCAAGCGCTACGGTCTGTGTAAATAGCTCAATAGTCTTAACTGATGCCACCGGCGGGGGGATTTGGACAAGTAGTTCATCATCAGCCACGGTTTTAAATGGCACTGTGTCCGGTGCTTCGTCAGGAACGGCTACTATTTCCTATAGTATTGGAACATGTGTAGCAGCGGCAGCGGTAACAGTATTGGATACTGCTTTTATTCTTCCTACTACATCCGTGGTATTGTGTGCAGGTACAACCACTACACTTTCTGCGTTCTCAGGCTCTAGTCCGGCCTCTGGCACCTGGAGCAGCAGCAGCGGGAGTATAGCGAGCGTGGGTAGTTTTAGCGGTATAGTAATGGGTAACAGCTCCGGCACTGTCAATATTACCTTTACGAACAGCAACAGCTGCCCTTCTATAAAACCTGTCACGGTGAACAATGCGCCATCAGCTATCAGTCCATCATCTGCGATACTCTGCCAAGGGCGCACAACGGTACTCACAGATGGTGTATCCGGTGGCACATGGACGAGTGGCAGCACAAGTGCTACTGTAGTCAACGGTACAGTAACGGGCGCAAGTGCGGGCACAGCAGTGATCACATACGCGATCGGCAGTTGTATCACGACAGCCAATGTAACGGTAAACGCCTCACCTTCGGCGATCATCCCTGTTACGCCTGTTACGATCTGCCTTGGATCTAATACAACATTATCTGACGGCAGCGGCACGTGGAGCAGCAGCAACAGCAGCATAGCGAGTGTAGGGAGTGGTACGGGCACAGTGACCGGCTCGGGCATTGGTACAGCCAACATCACGTTCACCAACTCCTCGGGTTGTTTTGTAACAAAACCTGTGACGGTCAACAATGCGCCGGTATCGATCAGCCCTTTAACGGCGAGCTTATGCGTGGGAGATAAAGTAACACTCACGGATGCAACCAGCGGCGGCACGTGGACGAGCAGCAGCACGAACGCCACAGTAGTGAACGGCACAGTAACGGGTGCGAGCGCTGGTACGGCAGTGATCACCTACAGCATCGGCAGTTGTATCACAACGGCCAACGTGACCGTGAACGCCCTTCCGGCTACGATCACGCCGACCGTATCATTGAGCATCTGCTCGGGTAC